>Ga0206123_10003739_pt1 | contig 12395 bp, 12 predicted proteins | sample Helgoland_Spring_2_FD_160086 | JGI IMG/M metagenome (GOLD analysis project Ga0206123, IMG submission 160086) | Pelagic subsurface seawater microbial communities from Kabeltonne, Helgoland, North Sea - Helgoland_Spring_Bloom_20160316_1 | ecosystem: Environmental > Aquatic > Marine > Epipelagic ... | reverse complement strand
TCAGTACTTCGTCGTGGTTGTAGGTTACTTTGACACTGGGCTTTGTCTTGGTCGCTTTCGTGTTGAAAGTTATGATTTGATTTCGGCCGAGCCATGATTTGCGGACTACGAAGTTGGCTCTTGTGATCGGTGGGAAGATCGTTGCTTTTTCTTCGTTAGACATTTTTGCGATTGCGGTTGTAATTAATTCTTGATTTGTCATAATTTTTATTTATTTAGTTATTATTATTTTATTTGTTATTCACTTATATTATCGAATTGTCTTCGTATTTAGTTTGTATATTCTTTTTCAATTTCTATTAGAACTTTGATATATTCGTTTAAATCTTTTTGATTTACAATTTCTTGAATTTTTAATAATTTTTCTAAGTTATTCATATTTTATATTTTATTTGTTATTCACTTATATTATCGAAATGAGATCGTGTTCACTCTGTCAAAATGCTATACGCAGTATGCTATACGTGCTATACAGCCTTCGGCTAACGCCTCCGGCTTATTGCATTACTCAGTCGTGCCCCAAGCTTTGAGCTGCGATGCGATCAGTTGCTGGTCCTCAGTCAGGCTCTTGGCCTGGTCTCCGATCCAGATGCATTGCACGTAGCTGGTTCCATCTGGTCTGGTTCTAATTTCTGATCTGTACATTATATTATATCTAATTTAGTTAGTATGTCTTCAAGTATATCTTCTTCGAGGAATTGATCCTGGTCGTAGTCTGTTTTCATGATCTCGATGTAGGCTTTGATCTGGTCGAACTGTCCTGGGTATCTGTTGAAGATCAGTTGATCTATTCTGTTTACTATTGGTTTCATATTGTTTATTGGATTTTAGAATTAGTTTTTAGTATTGATTTAATTTCATTTTGATTTAGATTGAGATCTTTTTCATTTTCAAGATAGAAGAAGAAAGCTTTTGTAATATTATTATAATCATTTTGAGTTAAGGTAATTGTTTTTGTATTTGACATTTTATATATTTTAGATTCATTTATATTATCGAATACTTATCGTATTAGGTTTGTTTAGTAGAAGTCATAGTATATATCTATAACTTTGGATTTTTGTTCTGGTGTTAGATCTGTGAAGTCTTTCTTGAAGAGGTTGCGAGAGATCTTTAGTAATGCGTATGATTTGGTTGCCATAATTATTTAATTTTATTTAGTTAATATCTTATTTGTTATTCACCTATATTATCGGATCTCCATCGTGTTCTCTTTGTAGTAAATGCTATACGCAGTATGCTATACGCTACGCTTCGCTCCGCGTTAGGACCAGGATCCCATCCCACAGATTAGGATCAGGATCCCGCACCAGTCCCATCAGCCATGCCGCAACCAGAAGACGAACAGCCAGGAGCCAGATGCCAGTATGCTCCAGCACAGTACCAGACCCGATAGCATAAGCCTGAACCTGCACCGTAAACCACACCGAAAAGCCGAAACCGTGCGCCAAAGCCGAAAAAAAGGCTGGGGGCCCCTAAATCTGAAACGCGTTTTCCTATAGAAATGTTGAGGTAATGTAAAGGTGCAACCCCATTGCTCTCTATTTGCAATATTTTTTTATTTCAACAAAGTGCGACATTAGCTAGTTATATATATTAATAAGAGGCTATCGTCACGTTTACAAGTATTGTAAAATTTAGGTATAACATGTAAGTATATAATGTATACGAAAACAACATTATGGCAAAACCAAGAAGAAAAGGCGGACCGAAGCAAAAATTAAGTCCAGCAGCAGCGAAGGCTAAGGCAATCAGGGACAAGAAGTACGCTATGACCGACAGAAGAAGGAGATTTAAGGCTGAAAGCCAAAGAAAGGATTGTCCTAAAGGGCACGATTATGACCATAATACTAAAAGATGTGTTACATCGTCTCATAACAGAGGAGGAACACAGAGTAAAAGTAAAAAAGACGGTACTAAAGCCGAGCGTAAACAAAATAAATAGAACATGTCAAATATATCAAGTTTTCCTACAGCCGTTCCAGACGGAGATGATTTAATACTCGGTTCGCAAATAGATGCAGCTGGTACACCTCATACAAAAAACTTCACAGTACAAAGCATTGTTAATAGAACACCTGCTATTAGCTTAGGGTATGATAGTTATGTTGCCCTAATCTCGCAAACCGGTACAAACGCACCTGTATCTACGGTGCTACATAATAGCTTAAAAGCTGCGGTAACATGGAGTAGACAAAGTTCAGGTAATTATACACTAACAGCGGCTAGTTCTATATTTACACAAAATAAAACGGTATTGTTTATAAACGCCGGGCATGGTGAACAAGCATTTTTACCAGTATACTGGGAAAGAACAAGTGATACCACTATAACATTAAACACAACATCAGATGCTGAGCTGCAAGAAGGAGCTTTTGAATTAAGAATCTACGAATAGAAAAAACATGGCAATAATATATTCATATCCTTACGATCAGATTATAACTGATACAGATGCTTGGGTAGGTACTGACTCTGTCAACAGGCAGACGAAGCAATACACGGCTAAAGCAGTAGCGGACTACTTGAATATAAACGGTAAGGTGGCAATTGCCGGTCAAATGAACTATCAGTTTGTTCAAGACCCTTCGTATAAAGCAGGTACTTTTGCTTTTGCAGCCGGAAGTGGCGGTGGTACTCCTTGGTCAAGCATTACATCTATAGTTATATCAAACATGGACCTATCGGGTCAGATTGTTTCACCTTTCTTAGAATATTTAGTAGACGAACAAGTAATGTTCCAAGATGTAGCCGGTAAAGGTTCATTTGGGCACTATATAATGAGAGGGTACACGCAAATTGGTACAACTAACTTTTACACATTAACATTAGAATACATAGGAGGTAATGGATCTATAGATATGGATCACTACTACACTCTTGTAAACTTTTATCTAGAACTTGGAGCTACTGAAGTGAATAGTGTTGATACTTCTGATACTACGTTTATAGATATGACACCTACAACGCCTACATCAGGTAACGTAGAAATTACAGCATCATTGTCAGCTACTGGTACGCCTGATAATACTAAATTCCTAAGAGGAGATAACGTTTGGGCTAGAGCGAACGAAACATATACATTTGCACAAGCATCGGCGAGTGTGGTATGGACAGTTCAGCACAATCTAGACAAGTTTCCTTCTGTAACTATGGTTTTGTCCACCGGGCAAAAAGGTTATGGAGATATAGTATACATCGATGAAAACAATTTAACAATAACCTTCGCTTCTGCTGAATCAGGCAAAGCATATATGAACTAATTATGGCAATACCTTTTTTAAATAACATTAACCTTAGCGACAATCAACTACAAAACGCTAAGCTGCATATCACCGGTACGGCACCAACGGCCGCAGCGGCACAGATATACTTTGATAGTAGCGATACAATAGCCAAGTACTACTCCAATGCAACAGACACTTGGATTAGTCTCGTTCAAACTGATTTTGCAGATGGTACATTTGTAAGTCTAACAAATGGTGGAACATCGATAAAAAGAGCGTACACGGTAGATTTATCAGCCGTTGATGGCACTTCCACCTCAGCTTCTAGATTTTTAACAAAAGACAATACATGGGCTACAATTCCTTTTGGAGATGTAACCGAAGTACAAGGCGGTACTTATATAAATGTAACAGATCAAACAGGACCAGTACCTATTGTTAATCATGATTTAACAACTAGAACAGATACAACATCTACAGGTTCTCCTGGTTACGCAGGTACATTTACAGTTGTAGATTCTGTAACAACTAATACAACTGGTCACATTACTGCTTTAAACGTTAAAACAGTAACAATGCCTTCAGCCGAAGCTTACACGTTTAGTGTAACAGCCGATTCGGGAACTAATCAGGTTATAAACAGCGGTAATACTCTAGATGTAGCCGGTGGTACCAACATAACTACAGTTGTTGGAGCAACAGATACGGTGACAGTAAATTTAGATGATAGTATAACTCTAGCAGGTGAATTAACAGTATCTGGAACCGGACAATCAAGTGTTGCAGGTCAATTAACAATACCACAAGTACCGTCAGCTGATACAGACGCAGCATCAAAGCATTATGTAGACCAAGCAGTAACTGGAGCATTGAGCTACCAAGGCGGTTATGATGCAGCAACAAATACACCAGATCTAGATTCTTCACCAAGTTCAGCAATTAAAACTGGTTGGACATATACGGTTACAGCAGATGGTTTATTCTTTACAGAACAAGTAAGAGTAGGTGATGTACTTATAGCTGAGAATAACTCACCTACGACACTGGCTGAATGGACAACAGTTCAAAACAACGTTGATCTTGCAGATCTTACAACTGTGGGTATTGGTAATGTAGTTCCAGGAGAGGCTATGAATGTAGCTTACTCAAATGGTACAGCAACGGTTAGTGTTGAAAAATCATCAGCAACCAATATGGGAGCTGTTATAGTAAAAGGAGCTGACCCAATAAATGTTACATACGATACAAGCGGTAATGCAACTGTAGGTATAGAGGATTCAGCCGCTGCTCAAAAAGGAGCTGTAATAGTTGCCGGTGGAACTGGTATATCGGTTGCATACTCTAACGGTACGGCTACGGTAACTAACACGGAAACAAACGCAGACAATTCATACGCTGTAACAATAACAGATACAGCCACTATAACACATAGTTTAGGAACTAAAGATGTTATGATACAACTCTATGATGTAACCACAAACGAGACTGTTTACGCCGATGTTGAAAGAGGCTCAACTACGCAAGCTACAATAACATTTGCAGCTACACCTACTAATTCTGTAAGAGTATTAGTACAAAAAATAGGGTAATAATAACAATAAAATCTAGTACATGAAGTTTAAAAGTGATATAGAAGTACAGGCTGGGCTTAGAGATGGAGGTAATGATATAGGTACAGCTGGTCAAATACTTTCTTCAACTGGTAGCCAAACTAACTGGATAGATCAATCTTCCATAGTTGCTTCAGAGGCAAAGCTAGTTTTTATAGAATGTAAAAACACTTCAGGCGGCACTATATCTAAAGGTACGCCAGTGTATCAAACAGGTACAGTAGGTGCTACAGATGTTATTGAGGTAGGTGTTGCTGATGCTTCTGATGAAAATAAAATGGCCGCTATAGGTTTATTACAGACTGACCTTGCTAACAATGCATTTGGTAAAGTAGTAATAACAGGTGAGCTTTTAAACATAACAACAAGTCCAATAGATGGTGTAACACCCGTAGCTGGAGACACTATATATGTTAAGTCAGGCGGTGGGTTAACTTTAACAAAACCAACTGGTGTTAATTTTATACAAAACATAGGTTTAGTAGGTAAAGTATCTGGAGGTAGCGCTGGGTCTATTACTGTTTCTTCTATAATGAGGAGTAACGATGTACCAACACCTTTATATATAGATCATACAAATCAACGCTTGGGTATTGGAATTGAGACCCCTGACAGTACTTTACACATAGCAGGTGATAGTACAGCTGTTCCTTTTTCCACTGTATTAAAAGTAGAAAGTACTGCAAACGAAGGATCCGTAAAAGATATTCATATTTATAACCAATACGATAGAGATATTGGAATTAAGTTTGAAACTTTAGGAGGTGAAAATTACATTTGGCAAGATTCAAACGGAGATGATGCTTTAATATTGTCATCCGGAGGGAGTAATAGAACAGCGGATGCAACTTTAATATTAGAACAAGACCACGATGTTTTAATCCCTAACGGTAACGTCGGTATAGGAACAACTAGTCCTAACGCTTCATTGCAAATAGGTAGTGCGGTAGCAACTTCTTCTGAGAAGTTAGATGTACGTGGTAACTCTTCTGCTAATTATGTGGCTAGTTTTGAGCAAGACCACGCTACAGGTTATGGAGTATTAATTGACACAGATGGAACACTAGTAAGTGAACCCGCTTTAAGAGTAAAAAATACGGCGTCAGATTTATTTTACATTGGTTCAAACGGTAACGTAGGTATTGGTACTGATAGTCCTGGAAGTAAACTAGAAATATCGAGTACTTCTGATGCCTTATTAGAATTAAACGGAGGAACTACAGCTAATCCATATATGCTATTTGCTCAAAATGGTACTCGTAGAGCTTTTATACAATATGTTAACGGAGGACTACTAAGTCTTGCTTCTGAATATGGGCATATAAGATTTATGACTGGAACCGGAGGCACTGAAACAGAAAAAATGCGCATCACCAGCGCCGGTAACGTAGGTATCGGGACGACTAGTCCTGAGGCTAAGTTAGATGTAGCAGGTAATATAAAAATACAAGCAGCATTACTTTCAAACCAAGAAAATACAGATATAGATTCTGCAGCAGCTGAAGTAGTTGCTCAAGTAGCTATAAGTTATACAGCAGCATTCTTTGACTTTGTAGTTAAGAAAGGTACAAACGTAAGATCAGGTACAGTTTACGCTTGTCACGATGGTACAAATGTAGAATTTACAGAAACATCGACTAACGACTTAGGTGACACATCAGATGTTACACTAAGCGTAGATAAAACATCAACTAACCTAAGGCTGATAGCAACAGTGACTTCAGATGACTGGAGTGTTAAATCATTAATAAGAGCAATATAATATGGGATTTTATAGAGGGCCAAATATAGTAACAGACGGATTAGTATTTGCAGTAGACCCTGGTAGTGAGAGATCATATCCAGGCAGTGGAACAACTACATCAAGTTTAATGACAGCATATGACGGAACTTTAATAAACGGTACAGCATTTAGCACTAACAATGGAGGAACCTGGGAGTTTGACGGTACAGATGATAAAATAAATTTTGACGGTGCTACAATATTAGGTTACATAGGTGTTACTTCAGGTATAGATAATGATGTAGCTTATTCTATGGAAGCTTGGATAAGGCTTGATGCATACCCTTCAGGTCTACTACAGTCGGCAGATACCATTATGGGTCACAATTCATCTTTGGGAATTGGAATACAGGTACACGGAACGGGATCAACTGCTTATATTAATTTTGGTTACAGGACTAATAGTAATTACAATTCAGGTAATATTACTATAAACGAATGGCATCATATAGTAGGCACAAGAGCAGTAGGTGGTGCTATTAAAATCTATATTGATGGAGTTGAGGATTATGCTGTAACTGGTAATTTAGCGGTTGACTACACTACGGATGCTTTTGCAATAGGTTATACTCCAAATAGAATAGGACCTTTTAATGGAGATATATCTTCAACAAGAGTATATAATAAGTCGCTTACAGCAACAGAAGTAACGCAAAATTTTAACGCACAAAAATCAAGATTCGGATTATGATAACATACATTACAATAAACACAGACGAATTATCTTTAGTTGATTTCAACGAAGTTATGGAAACATCAGAAGATACAGTTAGACTATCAGTTGATGGTTTACAAACAGTATTAAAGTGGGAGGGTGATGAACCTTCATTTGTATCAACATTAAGTTCATACGAAGGACCGTATACCCACGAAGAGATATTAGTAATAATGGCTACTCCAGAATGGACTGACCCAAACCCGCAAGAATAATATGGGAGCTTTTGGAGGACCAGATATAATAACAGATGGATTACTTTTTGCTATTGATGCAGGAAGTGAAAGATCATACCCTGGCACTGGTACAACAACTACAAGTTTAGTTGGAGCTGCGCAAACAGGAACTTTAATAAATGGAGTTGGTTTTGATAGTGCAAACGGTGGTACTTGGGAATTTGATGGTACGGATGATTATTTAAACACCACAAGTCAAGCCTACCCTGTAGATGGCACAGATCCTTTTACTATAGAAGTTTGGATTATGATACCTACAGGCGCGACTTGGTATAATCAAGGTAGTGGGACTTCCATTATAGGTAGAGGTAGTTATGCGGGTAGTATTGGAATACTTACAAGTGGAACATCTACAATTGCTGCATGGCTTAGGTTAAATGGAGGAAATCTTTATAGTGCCAATGTTAATAATTTAGGAAGAGATGTTTTTCATCAAATAGTGAGCACTTTTAATGGTGTGGATACATTAAAGGTATATCATAATGGTGTATATATTTCTCAAGAGGTTAGTACAAACAACGCGGGAACAGTTGACGGAGGTGGTTTTAGGCTTGGAGGAAATATTGCTTTTGGAGGAAACAACGGGGGTTATATAGAGGGTAGTATACCTTTAGCAAGGCTTTACAATAAAGCTTTAACAGTAGCTGAAGTATTACAAAATTATAACGCACAAAAAAACAGATTTATATAATGTACGTAGGACCAGATATAGTAACAGACGGATTAATTTTTGGATTAGACGCAGGGTCAACAAGATGTTTCACAAGTGGAAACACTACAGCAACAGACTTAGTTCAAGGATTTAATTGCTCAGGGGCAAACGGAAATCCAATGAGCGGTACTCATACACCTAACACCGCCAACTTTCCTGTATATAATGCTACAAAAGGTGGTGTGTTTGATTTTGCGGGTGGTAAAGGAATAAATGTAGACGGGGATTTAGGTAATCATACTACATCTAGTATGTCTATGTGGCTTTATAGAGCGCCTGGTGCGACACAATATGTAACAGATGCAAGAAACGATAGTGGTTCATGGTTTTTATCGAATTACACTAGTTATAATTTAAACTGGCACAACACTTTACAATACAATTTTGAGGATCCCTATAATGCTAGCGCACCTGAATTTATTAATAAATGGGTACATATGACAGTAACTTCAAATAGTAGCGGATCAAAAATATATATAAACGGAGTAGAAAAAACAGCTACTGGTACAGCATCAGCCGATGAAGATTTTGGCATTAATTTTAGAATAGGTACAAGATATACAACAAGTTCGGAATGGACTGGAAAAATGGGTTCAATTTACCTTTACGATAAAGCATTAAGTGCTTCAGAGGCGTTACAAAATTTTAATGCACAGAAATCAAGATTTTTATAGAATAACAACTTTTTGGATAATGAAAAAAAGATAACAATAATATGGCAAACGAATTTAAAATAAAAAAAGGCTTAATTGTCACAGGCGCATCAGGTGGAACTGTTGTAGATATACAGGGTTCACAAGGACAACTGTTTTCAGTAACAGACAACTTAAGCGGAAGTATATTCGCTGTGTCAGATATATCTGGTGTACCGATATTCGATGTCAACTCAAGTGGGCTTTCTACTTTTGATGGTAATGTTAATTTACCAGATAACAATAAACTACTATTAGGTACAGGTAATGATCTTGAAATATACCATACAGGAAGTCATAGTTTTATTAATGGCTCAAGCGGAGCGGGCAGTTTATATATAAGACCAGGTAGTGGAGGTACAATTCAATTGGAGACAACAGCTGGTTCGGATATGATAACCGCCGGAGCTGGTACAGTCGTACTTTATTCAGGAGGCGTTGCAAAATTAGCAACTACAAGTGCAGGAGTTAGTGTTACAGGTGAAATAGATGTAAACCTTTCTAGTGAGGGAAAATATTTTGAGGGTGGTTCTGGTAATATAAGAAGATTATCAATTACAAGCGGTACAAACGTTTCAGCTCATGCTTTACATACATTCAATATAGCATCTTCTAATGGTAAGTATGAATTTGATGTTAATGGTACTACTGAATTTTCATTAGATAGTTCTAGTGCAACTTTTACTGCTCAAGCATTTAGTGCAGCCACATCTTCAGGGGACGCATCGTCAACCCTAACAACAAAAGGTTATGTAGACAGTTTAATAACTGGGGCTACAATATACAGAGGTACTTGGAATCCAGATGTTAGTTTAAATTCTGGTTATGGTAATCCTGATTTAAGTGGCGTTACACAAACTTCTGGTTATTATTACATATGTAGTGCTGACGGTACTGCAACTCCAAATGGTACAGGTAACGAACCTGACTCTTGGAACACGGGTGACTGGGTTATATGGAATGATGATATTGGAACTGGTGAATGGCAAAAAATTGATAACTCATCTGTGCTATCAGGCGCAGGTACAGGGCAAACTGTAGCTTTATGGGGAGGTGCAAGTTCTGTTACAGATTCAGAAACTTTAGGTAATGCGCCTATAACAGTTAGTGGAAATAATTCAACTTTTGCAGGCATAGTAACTGGTACATCATTTTCTTCTTCAACAGATTCTGGTATAAGCATTAATGGAATTACTATGACTAGAGTAGCAGCTAATTCTGCTATTAGAGTAAGTAATGGTCTTGAGACTTTAGGTTTATTAAGAAGTTATGCAGGTTTAATTGTGGGCACATCAGCCACAATAGGTTCTTCTACTCAAGGAAACACATTAACAATTTCATCAGCTCAAGGAAGTAGAAATACAAGGTTCTTATCAGCAGGTAATGGCGGATATGTTCAATACGAAAGTGCTAATGATGGTATATATGGTTACATAGGGTCTGGCTCACATTTATTAAGTCCTGTTGTTAATGATAATGATTTTGTTTTAAGAGCGCAAGGAGAATTTGCAGTAAGTATAGGGGCTGCGGAAAAGATGCGTATAGATAGTTCAGGAAACGTCGGAATCGGAACGACCAGTCCTGGAGCTAAATTGGAAGTTAACGGAGATGTTTTAATTAAAAGTGGAGAATATATTTCTTGGGGTACAGTAGGTGCAACTTCAATAGAGGGAAGTACCGCAAGTAACAAACTGCAATTTAGAACAAATAGTTCTGATAGAATGATTATCGACTCTTCGGGCAACGTAGGTATCGGTACGACTAGTCCATTAAATCCATTAGACGTATATAGAGCAACTGGCGACGCTTCTATAAGAATACAAGCAGAAACGGCTACAGATTCTACTATTTTAAAATTCAGAAACAGCAATGCTGACGCAGATATAACTGTTGACTATACTACTAGCAATCAGGCAAGAATGGTCTTTAACACAGACAATTCTGGTGGTTATGTACCTGTTTTAAGTCTTGAGGCAAATAGGGACACTTTGATGTATGGCAACGTAGGGATTGGGACGACTTCGCCTTCTAATAAACTTCACGTCAAATCAGGAGATAACGAAGGTATCTTTATGGAAGGTACTGGCGTTGGTCATTGGTTTAACTTTAAGTCAGGCACAAGTAACCTGTGGTCTATGGGTGCGCAAACTGGACTAATGGGTTGGTATAATCGTACCTCTGGAAATGTAGGTTATAAAATGGTAATTACTGACGGAGGTAACGTTGGTATCGGGACAACTAGTCCTGGATCTTTATTACACTTAGAGTCAGCCTCTAGTCCAACATTACAAATAAAAGACACGACAAATAATGTAACATTTAAAGCGTATGCTCAAGATAGCAATACACACTTAGCGAACGTTAGTAATCACGATTTATTTATAGACACTAATAATACAGCGCGTATCACTGTTAAATCTAGTGGTAACGTAGGTATCGGAACGACTAGTCCAAGTGCTAAGTTGAATGTGATAGGCGGCTCTGGTGATGATATAATAGCAAAATTTAAAACAACAGGCACGGGTACTGGTGATTATTCGGAAATACATATATTAAATGATAATAATGATGCGCTAAAAATTGGTTCTATAGGTAGTAATTACACTAATTCCTCTTGGGCGGGAATGAGATATGTGTATGCTGGTAGCGGAGATTTAGGATTAAAAGCAGTAGCAGGCACTGGTAATGTAAGAATATACGCAGGTGGGGCAGGTTCAGAAAGAATGCGTATTACAAGTGGTGGAAACGTTGGGATCGGAACGACTGCGCCTACTTCTAAACTTACAGTTATTGGGGCCGATAATACTGAACAAGTTAGAATAGGTCATCTTGCTCAAGGGCTTTTTATAAAGGTAAATGGAACAAGAGTAGATTATAATTCATCGGGTAATGTTTCTGGCTATCATACATTTTCAACGGGAAATGTAGAACGTATGCGTATTACCTCAGGCGGCAACGTAGGTATAGGTACTACGAGTCCTGGGTATAAACTTGATGTAAATGGAGTTATTAATGTTTCAGACAACAACCCTATTCGTTCTAGTAATGAAATTATGATTAGAAGAACCAATTCTACTAATTTATTAAGAATTGGTAGCGGTGACACTAGTGATGAAACTCAATTTTATGCTGGCGGTTCGGAAAGAATGCGTATTACCTCCTCTGGCAACGTAGGTATTGGGACGACTAATCCTCAATCACCTTTACAAGTTAACGCTGATATATATTCTACTATAAGATTAGGTTCTGATTACAACTATAGTGAAAATAGAGAATGGAGATTTATTACTAATAATTTTGGTTCAGGAAATTGGGGTGGTATAGCTCTACAACAATCGACAGCACAACAGGGTAATACATTTAATACTAAGTTTGGAATTGATAAAAACGGTAACGTAGGTATCGGAACGACTAGTCCTT
>Ga0206123_10003737_pt1 | contig 12398 bp, 2 predicted proteins | sample Helgoland_Spring_2_FD_160086 | JGI IMG/M metagenome (GOLD analysis project Ga0206123, IMG submission 160086) | Pelagic subsurface seawater microbial communities from Kabeltonne, Helgoland, North Sea - Helgoland_Spring_Bloom_20160316_1 | ecosystem: Environmental > Aquatic > Marine > Epipelagic ... | reverse complement strand
CTTTGCATATGACACAAACATAGATGAGTTTCAAAAGATGATTATCAATCTCTGTGAATTCTTGAACACGAAGATAACTTCTCAGGAAGACCTTGCCGAGCAAGTAACTCTACCCGATAGAGTGGATGCAAGTGGAATTAGCCATCCAAGAGACCCAGAAGGCAAACGTCCAATCGTGGCTGTGTTAATCGAAGCACTCAGAGCAAATCTAGACATTACCGCAGCCCAAGTAAATGAAGTAATTAGCTCTCTCGACAGAGCAATAGCAGCGAAAGATGGTTCCGCGAACATACTAGAATACTTCCTAAAAGAAGTGATTGTGGATACCACTTCTCGATTCGTTCAAGGCGACATTGTGAGTATCAGTAACCTTGGAGACTTAACCCAAATAGAGCAAGACACCATACAAGACAGAATCGGTGACACAGATGATATCCGCGAAGAAAGTATGAATGTTATCGGAGTCACTACTGAAAGAGACCAAAATGGGAACGCCAACTACTACTATCGACTAGAAGGAGAGTTCGATGATAGTATAGTAGCGGCAAAGGTTAGAGAGTCATATCTTAAACCAGTAAGAGAAGGGCAGAGAGATATCAAGAAGAAAAACAAGAAGTTCGTAGAACCACCGCGAGGAGAAAAGCTCATCCTCTACCGAACAATTGTAGACATTCTTGCCTCAGTTCAGGCATACCTTTCAACCATGAATAAAGACTTGGTTGTAATGTACTTATCTCAAGGACTACACCCGGCCACCAAGGCAAGTTACATTGCGGGCACCGAACTGCCTAACTTCAGACCACCATTCCATGGAAGAAACTTTGACGCAAACCCTGCCAGGTACTTTGGTACAGGCAACAAGCCCAAGGTTAAAGCGAAAGACTCGTTCTTGTACCGACTCATATCTTTGAGAAACACCTATGCTCAACTCGCTTTATCAGCACAGCGAAACTCGCCTGCGGTTTTTGATAAGAAGCTCTTTGACGACTTCTACAAAGATGACCTAAGGCTCAAAGAAGTTACCTGGCTGGCTTACGCATTAAGTGAAGAAGGTAAGGTGCTTGTAGAAAAGCCCCGACAAGAAGACCCAATGGCGGTATTGATGTATCGTCGGCCTGGTTCAGACCAGGGAGTCACTGCAACTGCCCCAGCCGACTTAAGAACGGCTTTCTACCGAATCGACGCGCCAATGATTAAGGAAGTTTACTTGATATATCTCCAGGCATTCAATGACTTTACGCTCTCAGTTGCTTACTCAGTTGAGAGCGCATCAGCAGAGCCAAAGGCAGGGAAAATAGCCAAGGCAGTTTGGGGGCAAATCAAAAGAAGGACCGCCAACATCTTCAACTCCGGAGTAGTTCCTTACCAGTTCTTCGGTAAGGTATTCGCTGAAGTAAAACGGGCCTTGTCACAACAAAGAACTTCTGTTGAACCCTATCCTCCATCATGGGCAAGCACCAACTTGGTTAGTCAGTTAAGTCAAAACCCACTCGAGTTAGGCATCCAAGTGACCCCAGAAACTTATCAAAGTTCTCTGAACGATTACATGGACTTCCTAATGGGGCGCTATGGGGGAAATCCAAAAGTCGCCTCTGCTGTACTTACAGCGATTGAGTCGTACACGATTTCAACGGCAACCGATTATACCGAGTTGCGTGAACAGTTTATTGAGCGCATCAAGGACAATCAAAAGAATTCTAAACTAAAATCTACGAATGCTATCTTCAAAGCCTATTCTGCTGTTCTCAACATCATGAGAGCAGAGCTAGCGATACCACTCGGTCTAAGAGAGGAAGCCATCGCACAAGGTCTTGAAGAAGACTTTCTAGCCCAACAAGGAATTGACAGAGTTGGACTCCAAGCACAACTCCGAGAAAGAGACCCCGGCAACGTAGCAATTCAAGCCTTCCCAAGAGGCCACCCAAGAAACACTGATGCAGTGGTTGGTGGCCCCCAAGAAATGAACCTGAACTTGAATGTATCACCTGACTTGATTGCAGCACTTAGAGGGATGAATGTAGTTGCTCCACCTGCTGCCCCACCTGCTGCTCCACCTGCTGCTCCACCTGCTGCTCCACCTGCTGCTCCACCTGCTGCTCCACCTGCTGCTCCACCTGCTCCACCTGCTGAAGAGGAAGAAGTTGAAGAGGAAGATGTTGATGATGAAGAACTCCTCCTATCCCCTGAAGAAGTTCAAATAGTTGAAGAGTTTTTAGAAGAATTAGTCCAGGCCTATGGAGATGAATTTGGAGTTGTCCCTTTTCAAAATGCAGAGATGGATATCTTTGATGGCACTTGGACTATTCAAGACTTAGAAGATTTCCTTTCTGAAGAAACATCTTTAAGAGACTGGATAACGGACTATATTGTTGCTGACTCCGGAAACCAATTAACGACTGATGAAGCCTATGACAGATTTATTGCTTTTTTCCGAGTTTTATTTTATTACTACAGTAACGGCTATAGTTCAGAAGTCGAGCTAATTGCCGCTGAGGAGGAAGCAGCACGAATTGAAGCGGAACGAATCGAAGCTGAAAGAGAAGCGTTCGTAGCTGGAGAGGTCCCTATACCTGAGTGGCCAGACATGGACATCGAGGCACCCGAACTAGGACCAGATGCAGTACTAGATAGGCTAAGGGCAGCCGGTGCTCGTGACTTAGATGTGGGAGAAGTCTTCCGATTGGAGGAACCATAATGAAGCCGCTCAAGATGGTTAATGGAGACGGCTGGCTCTACCCCGAAGGCTACATCGACGAACGAGGACACCTCAAAGGTAAGCAATTTTTAACCAAAATGGGAGAGTATGAAGTTGCTTACAAGTTACATATCACACTATCAGATGCCACATATGAACGAGATAGAGACTATGTAGCAAGCTTTCTCTACAATAACCAATTCAAGTTCAAGTGTCACTATCTACGAAAGATGAACCCCAACGAAGAACCAAGAGCCTTCACAATATATCCAGAAAAAGAATCTGACCTTGTTGACATAGTCGCAGGAATAATCAAGCTCCAGCAGAAGCACAACTTAACCGCAGGAATGCCCTCAGGTGATGGTATAGTTGTGCCTGGAACAAGTGGATTAGTTACTTACCATGTTGAGAGGATAAATGAAAAACTTCTAAGAGATATGGACTCTGCTGGAGCTTTCTCTGATGTCACGAAAGGACGGCTGTACTTTGGTGATAAGCTAGAGGAAGTAGGAGTAAAGGCTTGGCTGAAAAAGGACAGTGGCTATATCGGAACAATCCTACCAAAGTCACTTCGAGTAGATGCAATGAACTTCCTCTTTGGTAAAGGACCCCTCGACTTCCTGTGGAGTGGAGACATCAACACCGAGATACCTCCACCACCGAGAGACGGACTCAGGAAAAAGAAGCGAAGTGGACTCAGGAAAAAGGAGAAAAACACAAAGCCAGGGCCACCCCATAGCAAAAACAACCACTTCAATGGGAGCGCACCTCGTCGCAGTTCCGACCCTGGAGAGCCATTGACTGGCGAAATAGAAATACTGAACCCAAATGTAAGACCAGGAACTCCCGATAATCCAGTTTGTAGCAACTGCTTAGAGTACTACCATGATAAGGTCAGCTACGACAAGTTTGCTGACGACTCATCTAAAACCACCCTGTTGTTTGTGATAGATGACTACAATGACCAGTACGATAATAGAGACAGTTACTACAGGAACTGTGTAGAGGCTATTAAGAAAATCACCCCACATTTCACAAAGTATCTGACGAATGGAAAAGTAAATCTAGAGATTGTTGGACCAATTTTTAAGTCAAAGTACTCAAAATACATCCCAGCCCTAAATTTTGGAGCCGAGCCTTCGAGACCGACGGGAACGGGGCAAGGTTTGCGGAGGAAGGGAGGGACTGCACTTCTTAAAGACAAGATGGAAGAAGAGTTTGGCCCCCACAGGATAATACAGATAACCACAGGCCGTGGATATGCAATGCCGCAATCATATCACATATTGGGCAGTACAAGAACGCCCCAATCTTGGGCCGAGATACATTGCCATGAGCTCTGCCACTACTTAGGAGGCAACCTAAATCCACGCAGCTATGGAATATACCACACAGGATGGCGAGCAGGCGATACACACTGCCCATACAACTGCCTAATCCACCACTATATCTCTTGTGGAAACATCGCAGCAAGACACGAAGGAGCTATCTATGACAGATTCGTCCGGTGAGACTTCAGGTGAACCAACTACTTCTTCAACGAAGAACCCCTCCGATTCACTATGGCGGACCCCACTGCGATGCTGCAAGAGTTCGCCAAGGTCGTTGAGCAAATAGAACTTAAAGGAAGAAAGCCCAGCGAGGAAGACATCAACGAATTCCTTGAAAACTTCTTTGACCCAAACAAAAGAGCGTTTCAGTACGGCACTCAGTACGTTTACACCGCGAGCCGAGTAGGCCCTAATGGTGAACCTCTTTATGACAAGACAGGCAAGTCTTACCAAGAACTTCTCGACGAAGCAAAGCCCCGCTTGATGCAAAGAGTAACAGAAGCCTATAGCGAAGTTTCAGACTTTATCGGCCCGTGGGATTGGCCCACAGCACCAATGTCAATTGATGAAGCGGCACTCTTGTTTGCAAAGGAGATGAAGCAGGAAGATGACTACCTTTCAATCAAAGGAGCAGATAGACGCAACCACAAAGCATACCAGAAAGCAATATCCCACATAGGTAGAATCAAGTATAGAATCAAGCAATATATGAAGACAGTCATGCCCTTCACGGCAAGGACGACAATGTATCACCCATTAGCAGGAATCCTTTACTTCACTAACAACGGTGGAAGTGAGCTGGTTCAAGGGTTAACGATTGACTCAGAAGAAAAACTTCTCGACTTCACCACAGGGAAGTCCATCGGTAAGTTTCCAGGAGCTGACCACGATGGATTGCGCTCCATTTGGTGGGTTCCTTCTACTTCGGGTAAGGGAGTTAAGATGGGAGTTGTAGATATTGACAATCCAGAAGATTCAGTCTCCGAAAAAGACATGCTAACCGCGACTCGCAAAATCGAAAAGCGACTTAGTGACCTAGGTCATCCAACCATAATCATGTTCACCGGAAGCACTTACCAAGTGTGGTTCGGGCAAAACGATAGAGAACCACTGGAAAACTACCGTGAGATGAATGACTATCTACAAGGAATCTTGTTCCAGTTTGGTGCCTTTGACAGAGAAGAGTCTATCGAGTTGGGAGTTCCTTACTTGGATTTGAAGACTAACAAGCCGGGCGGATTACTTCGCACGTTCTTTTCTCTTCACTACCCAGCTAAAACAGGGGCCCGAAAGAAGTACACAGGCCTTGCAGCAGTCCCTGTTGCACCAGAGGATTTGAAGAACTTCAACCCCGCTAAGTACGCCCACCCAGAAACCGTCCTTGCTAACTTTGAAGTATACTCAAACTATGTCGCGGCATTTTATGACCGAGTCCAGGTTGGACAAGACTATGAAGCACCAGGAGACACCGAGACTACTCCAACTTGCTCAAGACTCGAGAAAAAGCATCCAACACACAAACTCCTCAAGAAGTACCTACACCCTGACACAGACATTAACAAAATTGACTACCGAAACGCTGGGGCCTCACTTGAGGATGAAAAGAAAGTCACGGTTCACGCAATCGCCAGAGGTGTGCTAGCAGTGATGGTTTACGACCCAAGTGGCACTGTTGCTCGCAAGGGAATGACTCGACAAAGGCTAGTTAAAGACCGAACAGGTAAAGCAAGAGCCGTAACAGAAACGCCTCACGCATTCTACATCACCTCAACCGGCTTAGTAGTATACGACGACTATATCTGCCGAGACCTTGAGCGACTATGTGTCAGCAAAAAGATTCGAGATGCTGTTCTTGTTGGAAGAATCTCCTCAATTGACACATTTGGTAGCGAAGAAGGTGAAGCAAGTACTCGATTCAAGTTAATTGCCAAAGAAGGTATCAGACCAACTGATTCTCGCGTCATGCGCTTCACAATTAACCGAGTGCCGATTGTTGGTAGCAAAGTTGTACCAATTGAGGTTATGGGTGAGCAAGTGAAAGAGTTCTCCACAAAGCGCATAGTTCCGACAGAGTACTTTACCTTCGATGCTCCAGTAGGGCAGAAAGTAAAGCACATGTTCAGCTCATTTATTGCAGACAAGCGCTCAGGCGCAATGATGATTTATGGAGAACAAAAGTATTTACTTACCTCAACCAGAACGCTAAGAGCAACCATTGTAGGGATTCAACTATCAAGTGCATACAATAGAGGAGAGATACCAACTTCATGGATTGCATTAGCAAAGCCCTCACAGAAGTACGGGCTGATTTACTACATCGTCGGCAAGGCGCAAGTGGCCTTAAAACAAGCTGACAGAGTTAAACTCCTTGAAATAGTTGAGGGCGAAGAAAAGCGTAATCTCATCCCGATGCCGAGAAGCTACGAAGACTACCAAGATATTGCCTCATTCGCGGAACCCACGGCGGTAGTCGAAATCACCTACGACGATGTATCTCCTTACAAGCAAAGGACACTGGGCTTCTCCTTTGTAGGGGGTAAGTTCAGACCAATCCCACCACCGCTAACTATCAACGCACTTATCAATGCAAAAATCACAGGCATTTTGGAAGGCTTCTCAGTGAAGCGAACCGTTGACATCAACATTCGTCAAGAGCCACTTATTGAGATTGATAAGAAGTTGGACTCTTCCGGCTCTCTACTGGCTGTCCTACCGAATCCTAATGAAAAGCTACCAACATTTATTCGACGCAATCCTGCATTCTTTGGCGCACCCGCCGAGTTGGAAACTTATGCAACTTGGACAGGATATGTGCCCCGTGCAAAGAAGGTCACTTACCCCGGTAACTTTGAGGTACTAGAGCCACAAGGCTATGGGGGACGAAAGATACAGGTTCCACTACTAGAAGTGACTCCAAAAACCCCAAGAGTTGACGGGCAGCGACTTGAGCCGGAGCTTAAGGCCGCAAGTAAGCGGCTACTCACAGGTGAGCCTGGATTCGCTGCCTACATTGAACCTAAGAGTCTACAAAAGGCCCCAACCCCAGCACATTATCGCCAGACCAATCTTGGGTTTGAATACAATACTGCCGTAGATGACCCCTATGGTTCGGGCCAAGACGGAAACATGGTTACCTCATTCAACGGGCAAATCCAGGAAATTAGAAACTTCTCTGATGTAATGGAACTGGCTCACTTGATTAACGAGGGTCAAGCAATCGAAGACTCCAAGCTTTATTCTACCACTTTTAGAGAGGTTCCCGGCGATGCTGCCTCGGAGGTAGCGAACTACAGAAACTTCGATGTAGACTATCAGCAAGCATATACACTATACGGTAAGTCTCTAAAGGCAGCGATAACTCCTCAGAAGATAAGTAAAGACTCTGCAATTATGCTAGTGGACGACGTGTTGGGGAATCCTCGCCCAGTTCAAGAAGACGCACTTCATTCAAGACTCGTTGATTTCACAGAAGACTTCAACAAGTGGAGTACACTCCCAGAGCCCAAGGAGACCTGGGAAAACTATGCTCTCGGGAAGTACCTCTCATGGGAGGTCCCCATTCTTGAAAAAGAAAGAGTTGTAGCAGAAGCAAGGAGCGCAAATGAGTTAACCGAGGAAGAGGTAGACAGCATTGACCTAAACTACTCCACACCAGATGAAGGGAATCCATTTGAATCACTACTCACAAAACTATACGAGGTGAATGACATTGATGACAACACCGAAGCAGTATTCTTCTGACATCCTGAAGGCGCTAAACTTCCCAAAGGCGGGAGACACCCTAGGTGAAACCAAAGTGGTGAGTTCTAAGCACAACTTCCTCAAGGGCTCGATTATGCGCTATCAAATTGTGCTACCAAAGGGTACTCGCGAGAAAGACGTACCAACTCTACTGAAATCATTCTTCAATACTCAGATGCTTGAGGGCGAACACAACATGATGGTCAAGCATCACGACTATACAGTGAAGCCCCATGAAGGAAAGGTTGCAGTTGTCGGTGCAATGCATATCGTTCCAATCGCTTTAGCGAATCCAGGGGCTCAGGAGTTTGATGAAGACTACTCTAAAATGGAAATGAGCAACCCCGAGACATACTTTCGTAAGTTTGACTGCAAGGGATTTAGCGGCACTCAGTTTAGAGCAAAGTTGTTTTCACTTGTTTCTTTCATGGGCGAAAACTACGGCTACTCCGATGGCAGCCACATATACCACCGTCGTGCGAGCCTCGTCATGCCCAAAATCAAAATCACAAAGGCCATCAAAGATGCAAACATGATGTATCACACCCACCCAAAGAAAGATGAGCCCAGCCTTTCCTCTGCGGATGATTACTTACTTTACTTTGACTTATCCCATGAACCGAGAAGTATCCGTGACTTCTATACCGTAATGAAAGACCGAATGGACCACTTCAAAATTACCCCAAAGAAAGGAAGTAAGGATAACTACCTCAAGTTATCCGAAGATAAGTTCATTGACGAAGTCAATGCTAAAATGGACGAACTAGAAGGTAAGTGGACGCAGAAGATTCCAAAAGAAGGGGCAACACCCCAAGACGACCTAGCTTTCTGTGAAGGTATTACAAGAGACTTAGTGGCTTGGTTGAATAAGAAATATGGAAAGATGTTCACCATCAAATACAAGTGCTATTACAAAGTAAAGCAAAATCCTCCAAAGCTTGAAACTCAAGATATCCACTTGAATGACGAGTTCCTCAAGAAGGCACTTGTGGAAGTTTCTTCTGGTGACTATACTTGGCCCGGATTTAAGGCAGACATCCAGCCTCACGAAAGCTACGCCTACTGGCATCAGAGATACTACACAGAGCACGTCAGAGACTCATACATGACGCTAGGTGTAAACTTGTTTGGTACAGACAACCGCCGACGCGATGAGTATCTCAATATGCCGCTTGGTGAGTCAACTCTCAGTAGACTTGACGCCCTCAATATCCTTAACCTATCTTACGATGTAGCAAAGGCAGACGGAAAGATAAGAGATGGAACAGGGTTCATGTCCCGTCTCGACGACCTCTGTGAGTATCTTGAGTTAAGTCAGGATTCCTGTGATAACTTGAAGCTCCTTGAAGATGTTATTCACAGTGGTGATGTATTCAGTGAAAGTTCCAAAACACTATCCGGAGATTACTACCCTCTAGTTCTACTATCATTCTATTCAATACAAGCAATAGAGATAATGAAGAAAGTCAATGCTCAAGAGATGAATCTAGAAGTAGCAAAGTTTGAGGTTTACAATCAACTCAAGGCTCAGGTAGGTGGTGAGTTAACTTCCTTTCTGCGGGAACACATAAGACTCTTCGAGAACGGTTTCGTTGCTGGAGGCTTCCATACAGCAAGTAATCCTCCTGTCCAGTTGAGAAAGGTCGAAGCGTATACTCAGTACCCTCCTGAAGCATTTGACTTGTCAGACTTACTGCGCGATGCATTCGACGAACCAGGGAACTCATTCAACCCAGAGCGAGTTGATATCAAAAAGAAACTCTTTGGTGCGACTGGTCAAATCATCCTCTATGTACCAACCACTGACGGGAGAGTCACGATGATGATTTATCGCTCCACCGGCAAAGCTCAAATCAAAGGGCCATCACTTGAAGCCTGTGCCGAAGCAGCGAAGAAGGTAAATCAACAACTCTACAAGTATGGTGCTAGAGGTGTCAAGTTTGATGATAAGTTTGACATCTCAGAAAAAGCATACGCAGTCAATCCAAGTAAGGCACAAGTGATTACAATCAGTGGCCCCAGTGGGTCTGGTAAGTCTTCCATGATTCGCGCTTTGCTCAAGATGTTACCCAACTCCAAGACGGCACCAACGATTACAACTCGCCAACAGCGAAAGTCCGATAAGCCCGGTGAGAGAACTTTTGTTACGGTTGATGCGTTCAAGAAGATGGCGAACCAGGGAGCTTTGGTGGGCGTCCAACTTCAGGCATCTGGTAACTACTACGCTAGAAAGAAGTCTGACTTTGAAAATGCCGACTATGTCTTAGTCGACGTCAGCCTAAGGGGCGTAAATGACATCACGTCAACTTTTCCAAACACCTTCTCAATCTTCTTGGAGCCAGTAGAGACACCAGAAATTATCCGACAAAGGTTACTTCGTCGTGGAGACATGAGTGCAAAAGAAGCTGCAGGAAGAGCCGCCATCATCCCATCAATGATTGAGTCAAGCAAGAAGATGAGCTTCGATGCGCGGATTCAAACTCAACAGGGCAGATTTGACTACGCTGCAAAGCAAGCCTTTGACCTGATACCAAAGCAAAATCCAGGAGAAGACTCGGGGAAGTTAACTGACCTGCATATGCTAGCTAAGTACACGGTTGAGGAACTTGAAAACGACAACGACTTACCAACTGTTGCCGAGTGTGCTGCCGCAGTTACCAAAAAGAACTTTATCGGAGGTGGGGCCTTTGGGAAGGTCTTTCGAGTCCCAGGAACAGGCTACCTCTTCAAAGTAAACAGACAGCAAGATGAAAAGGTGTTTGCAGAACTAACCAAGTACTTCGATGGTAAGTCAAAGACCTTTACTTACCCAACTGAGGGCGTTACTCGCTATCGGGTCGACTACCGGATTCCTTTCGAATGCGGACAGCCACGAGCGTGGTTGAGAAGAGAAGGTGGAGGAAGTGAACCCGATACCATCATGAACAACTTGGAAGGATTTACCATTGCTGACAAGATTCCCCAAGGTAAGTACGAGAAGGGAGACAAGCGTAGATTCAAGGCCCAGCAAGGACTTGTAGCATACTACCCAGCAGACAAAATCAAAGAGTACTATAAGTGGATAGAAGAGGTATCAAAGATACCACAGGAGAGTATCAATCAAACAGTATCAGAGATGCAGTATCTCATCAGTAGAGGAGTCCCTCAAGATATTCACTCAGGCAACATGATTTACAACCCCAAAACTAAGAAGGTCACCATCACCGATTGGTTCTGGGATGAGAAGGCCGTAGGAAGGTCAATCATCACAAACTCACCATCACTCACAGGCATCTTTGAGCGAGTCTGTATAGTTAACTGGATTCGCACGATGACCGACTATTTTAGCCAGCACGGCAAAAAACCAGCACAGAAAGAAGCATCCAAGGTCTTCAAAGCTGGTGCCGACAAGGCAACGAGGCAGGCGCTAGAGTACTTTGAGAAGTGCTTGAAGGCATTTGAAGCAAACAAAGTGAGTCCATCAAAGTCAGATTACCAGGAGTCGTTCTTTTCGAGTTACAAGTTCGAGACCGAAACTTATGTTGACATGATTCGTAGAGTACTTTCAGATAGCTTCCCAGATTACTACTACGACTTTGATGAAGTCCAACGAGCAGACGCTGTTGCGATTTCAAACCCAACCGTACCAAAAAAGCAACTCACTCTAGACGCAGGAGAGACGATTGAAGAAAGAGCCGAGAGAGACGAGCAACTTGCGGCAGAAAAGGAACGCATCAGGCTGTTAGAAGAAGCAGAAGCCGCCGAGGCCGCAGAAAGGGAAGCACGACACGTAGAAACGCCAATGGCTCACCTCGACCAAACACTGGAAGAACGTAAGGCGGTAGAGCAAGAACGCTTAGACCGCAATCGAGTAGAAGCACAACAACGTGCAGAAGAGGAAGGAGCCAACAGAGCAAGCACCGCTCGCTTAGATTCCTTCGAGAACCCCAAAGACCTTTTCAGTTGGTTCAAAGACTGGGTAGAACTCGTGAACATGAAGAACAAGGAACTGAAAGCCTTCCTTGATTCCGACTGGGGTAAAGTCGCTGGGCTCTCTAAGCAAGAGGCAAAGGACTGGAATAACATCAAAAGTGGTAGAGTAAGTGGTCGCCGCATTCTCAAAATGCGCAAGAAACTCGGCCTAACGGGACCGAAGGACTACATCAAACTTGGTCCCCGAATTATCAAGGACTATTACGAGAAGGCTCTCGATAACTGGACCGGGCCAAGCAACGACATGCAGAAAGGTGAAACCGACTGGGACTGGTGTAAGCGTCAGGTCAGATTCAACAAGCGGTTCATGGGCGACCATTTTGGCAAGCGTAAAGGCCCACTTGTTAAGAAACAGAAAACTCAGAACCAACCATCACGAAGGCTTCTTTCCCTTTGGGTCTGGGGTCACGACCCCTGGCGATACGCGAGAAAGGTAGAGAAGCGAGCAAAGATGCCCAAGTGTCCCGATGTCCCTTGGATTGGTATGACAGAGAAGAGAAAGTACGGCAAGATTCCTGTTATGATGGCTCCAAGAAAGAATCCCCCACCAAAACCCCATGACGGAGATGCTATTATCACATATCAGGAAATGCCCTGGGGCACCCAAATAATAGCGGAATGTCCATTTGATGGAATAAAGGGCGGAATAGAACCATCAA
>Ga0206123_10003734_pt1 | contig 12404 bp, 5 predicted proteins | sample Helgoland_Spring_2_FD_160086 | JGI IMG/M metagenome (GOLD analysis project Ga0206123, IMG submission 160086) | Pelagic subsurface seawater microbial communities from Kabeltonne, Helgoland, North Sea - Helgoland_Spring_Bloom_20160316_1 | ecosystem: Environmental > Aquatic > Marine > Epipelagic ... | reverse complement strand
AAATGCAGAATCAGAAAAATTTCAAACACCGAATTTCAATAATTTTCGTGTTTTAAGTGGTCCAAATCCATCTACGCAAAGCAGTTATACATTCTCAAACGGCAAAAGTGAAAGTAGTACAACTACAACATACTCTATTTATATAAAAGCAAAAAAAGAAGGGATTTATGACATACCACCAGCTTCTGTTTATTCAAGTGGCAAAAAAATTAATAGCAAGAGCATAAGAATAAGAGTAGTGAAAGGAAATACTAAGCAAAATGACAAACTTTCAAATAACCTATTTATAAAAGTTGAAACTAGCAAAAAAGATATAGTGGTTGGAGAACAGATTTTAGTTACATACAAATTATTGACAAGAGTAGAATTACAAAACACAGAATTATCATCTCTACCAGAACTAAATGGATTCTGGGTGAAAGATCTTGAAACATCAAGTAGATTTAAAAGAGATGTTATAAATGGTACAGCATATAATGTTGCTATTATAAAAAAATCAGTTCTCACTGCACAGCAGTCAGGCGATTTAATTATTGATCCATTGGAGCTAAAATGTAGTATTCGTAAACAAAGAACAAGAAATAATAGAGATCCATTTGCAAGTTTTTTTGGAAATGGATACAGTGTTCAAGAGGAGTTTGTTAGTTCAAAGCCTATTAAAATAAAAGTAAAAGAATTAAATAATACACCTATAAATTATAAAGGTATTGTTGGAGATTTTAATATTAAATCAGAAATTGAAAAATCAAGTGTAAAAGCAAATGATGCTATTAATTATTCAATCACCATAACAGGAAAAGGGAACCTTGAACTTCTCAAACCACTAGATATTAATTTTTCAGAAGATTTTGAAATATATGAGCCTAAAATAAACAATAAAATTTTTGAAGGTGGCATAAAAAGAAGTATAAAAACTTTTGAATATCTTATAATTCCAAGATATAAAGGAGAATATTCAATTCCAGCTATAAATTTGATAACATATAATCCAAGAACTAAAAAATTTGAAAAAAAATCAACATCAGAACACAAATTAACAGTAAATGCAAGCAGCAATAATGATGTTGAGAATACTGCAAAAATTCAACAAATTGTAAAAAACAATAAAAAAGAGATAAATTATATATCTACAAGAACTAATTTAAGGAATATTGAAAAGAAAAATATTGGTAAAAATCTCTTTTACATAATCTGTATTTTACCTTTTATTATATTGCTAATATTTAAAATATTCAATAGTTATTTTACTTCTAATAACTCAAAACTAAAAAACACAAAAGCAAGAAAAATAGCGCAAAAAAGACTAAAAATAGCTAAAAAATGCATAAAAATGCAAAATTATGACCTTTTTTATGAGGAAATAGAGAAGTCACTTTGGGGGTATTTTGCTGACAAATTTAAAATTTCTTCAGCAGATTTATCAAAAGAAAAGATAAGAAAATATTTTGATAATTCAGACATTACAATTGAAACTCAGAATGCATTTATTAATCTTTTAAGCGAATGTGAATTTGCGAGATATTCACCAGATAAAAATAATAACTTACAAATTGATACTATTCTTGGAAAAGCTAAACAAATTATTATCGACGTAGAAAAAGCATTAAAATGAGAACTTCAATAACAATTTTACTTACTCTCTTTATAACTCAGTGTATTGCAAGCGAAGATTTGTTTTTACAAGCAAATGAGAAATATATGATCGAAGATTATATAGAAGCATCAAGACTATACGAACAGATATTAACGAATGGATTAGAGAGTAGTGAGTTATATTACAACTTAGGTAATTGTTATTACCACATCCAAGATTATGCAAATTCTATATGGTACTACGAAAAAAGCCTATTACTAAAGAACTACAAACAGACAAGAGAAAATCTAGAACTATCAAATCTAGAAATAATAGATAAAATCGATACTTTTCCTAAAATATTTTATTTGAAGTGGTGGAGTGATTTTGTGCAATTGAATTCAACATGGAATTGGCAAATGATAGCGATAATTTGCATTTGGAGCACACTAATATTTGTTTTGGTCACTATTTTTTCATCACTTAACTTAACAAAGTTAATATTTGCTTCGATTTTTATTTCTTCATTATTTTTTAGTGCAGCTAACTCTTCATACAACAAAAATTTAGAATCTTCAGCAATAATATTCACTTCAATAATTAATGTTAAAAGCGCCCCAACCCAAGCGGGTAAAAAACTCTTTTCTTTACATTCAGGAACGAAAGTAAAAATTAAAGATCAAATTGGAAATTGGTTAAATATTGAAATTTCAAATGGAGATAAAGGGTGGATAGAAAAAGAGTCATGCAAGATAATTATTTAGAATATATCTTCTAAACAACAATTCATCTTTTTTTTCTTATATTTGTTAGCTTTAAAACCCTGCAATTTATGAAAAGATTTTTTTTCCTATTTTTATCAATATTCTTTGCATATTTCTATAGCTTTTCACAAGGTGGGGCAGCTCCTGTTCAGTCATGTTCATCAGTTATACCAGAAATTTGCAATGGATCTTTATATCCTGCTGCAACTTCTGGTCAAGCAACAGCACCATTTGGATCTAATCTTAACTGTGGATTTACTGACATAAGTAATTTTGCATCTTTTTATTATTTCGTTGCAGCAACAAATGGACCCTTAAATATTAATGTTACTCCAACTGACGGTGCTGGAGTTCCGTATCCAAATATTGTTGCATCTCCAGATCTTGATATTAAATGCTGGGGAGCTTTTAATGACTTAACAACCATGTGTGATCAGTTGACTAATGGAAATCAAGAATATTGTAGTAGCGCTCCATCAACAACTCAAGAAGTAATACAAATACCAAATGCAGTTGCTGGTCAAATTTACGTTGTAATGGTATCGAATTGGGCAGATGTAGGTTTAACCCCTGACCCTTGTTTTATTCAATTTACCTCTGCTGGACCTTTTGATTCCTTTGGAGGCCCGTCTCCAGGAGATGCAGGTGGTACAGTTGGTATTCCTGACCCTGTCTTATTTTGTGATACTGACCCTGCAGTTAATTTAATTGACATTTTAAATGGATCACCTTTAACATACGGTTATTGGTCACTTAATGGAGATACAGTTAACGGGACATTTGATCCTTCTATAGATACTACTGGAACATACACTTACAACATTCCTGGAACAATTAATTGTCCATCTGATTTAGCATATGCTGTAGTAGATGTGTTTAGCACTTCAAGTATTGCTGTAACATCTCCTACAGTTGCTTGTGATAATGAAGCTATTTTTCCACTTACAGCCATACCAGTCGAAGGATGGTCATCACAAGGTCAAGGTATTTTTACAGATAGTACTGGAGCAATAATTACTGATTTTGACCCTCAAGCTTACGGAACTGGAAATCATAATATTACATATACATACACACCAACTGGTTGTGTTGCAATACCAGTTAGTGAGAGCATTCTAATAAATGAAGCTCCAACTGTACTATCATCTAATGTAACTTTAACTAATCCAACATGCTTTGGATATAATGATGGTACAGTCATTGTTGTTCCAAGCAATGGGACTCCAGGATACACTGAAAATTGGTTTGGAGAAAACCCGATGCAACTCAGTTCCGGAACCTACAATTATACAGTAACCGATGCTAATAGCTGTGTTTTTACTGGTAATGTGTCTTTATACGATCCTTTAAATAGCTCAAGTGTAATAACTGGATATAATAGTAGTTGCTTTGGAACAAATGACGGATCTGCAAGCATAACAATGATAGGGGGTGTAACTCCACCTGGAACAATTTCTAATTTAACTTACTGTGATTCATACCCAGCTCCTGGTTTTATAAGTCAAGTATCAACAACAATCTCAGAAGTAGAGCTAACTGGAGATGCATTTAATATTTTAAATAATACAAACGGGGTTAATGACTATTATCAAGATTACACTTCAACTATGTATGCAGATATGACTCAAGGTGGAATATATACGGTAAATGTTACACCTGGAAATACTGGAAGTGTTGCTTATGACGCTGAATCTATAAATGTTTACATAGATTTCAATATTGACGGAGACTTTGATGATGCCGGTGAGAACCTTGGGGAAATAGTTATTCCTTGGGGAACTTATGTAGCTGGAATAACATATCCCTTCACATTCTCGCCTCCTTCAACAGGTGCATATGGAGCAACAAGAATGAGGGTAGTATGTATTAGCAATAGTGGAATGGCTCCTTTATTAAATGGTCCTTGCGAATCTCCAACTGGATTTAATACACCTTGGTTTGGATCTACAGAAGACTACTCAATTGTACTTAATGCACCAGGAACATCAGCAAACTTTTTATGGGACAACGGCTCTACAGCTGATAGTATATCAAATCTTGCGCCAGGCACATATTCAGTAATAGTTACCGTTGCAGGCTGTCCATTTCAAGATTTTGCTGTTATTAACGAACCTGCTGAAATTAATTTTAATCCAAGTATAACTGACATTACTTGTAATTCCTTTACTGATGGTACAGTTACTCTAAATCCTTCAGGAGGTAACGGAGGAGCTTATACCATTGATTGGGGATCGGCTAATCCTTCATCACTTGGATTTGGAACTTATAATGTAACTATTTCAGACCCATCTACTATAACATCTTCTAATTTAATTGCGTGTGACAATGACACTACAATTACAATGATAGACCCCTCTTATTTCAGTGTAGATTTTTCTGTCTCAAGTTCAGAAATTTGTTTTGAAGACCCTACAACACTTGACTTTAACTTTAATCAGGGAGGCATTACTCCATTTACTGTAAATTATACAGAGAATGGATTAGCTCAATCAGCAGGGCCGTTTAGCAGTAGTGGTGTAAATAATACATCTGTATCTCCGTCACTAGGTAACAACACCTATATTATAACAAGCATAGTTGACGCCAATGGATGTGTGAATCAAAATACTATAAATTCAGAAAGTATCTACACAAATCCTACTCCTGATATTGATATTTCCATTCTGCCTAATCCAATTTGTGTTGGTGATAATTCAACTCTTTTATTTTCTACTCCAAATGGAACACCACCATATAATGTAGATTATACTGCAGATGGAATTATGAATTCAGTTAATGTACCGAGCGCCGGATTAAACCAATTAGTTAGCCCGACAACAACAACAACATATGCTTTAGATTTTGTTACTGATTCTAAAGGTTGTACAGCAACATTAACAGACAATACTACTCTTATTGTTAATGAAATTCCTCAAGTTAACTTTACTAGTCCAAGTGAAACATGCGATGGAGATATTATACAATTAAAATTTGATTTTACATCTGGAGTTGCTCCATGGGTAGTTAGCTATTCTGTTAATGGTGTACCAACTTCAATTCCGTTTAGCAATGCTCTTGATTCAATATCAATTAGTCCAGCAACTCAATCAGTTTATACTATTAACTCAATTACAGATAATAATAATTGTACAAACAGTATATCTCAAGGACTAGCAATTAATACCAATCCTCTTCCTGAAGTAGTGCTTAGCGGAGGGGGATATATATGCGATGACGGGTCAACTGCAGAAGTGAAATTTACTATAAACTCTGGAGCACCACCCTACAGCTTAGAATATTCATCTGGTCTAATTTCTAATTCTATTTCAAATATTGGAAATATCTACACCATTAATTCAAATCAGAACGGAACATATACAGTTCAAGAGGTTGAAGACAGTAAAGGATGTAAAGCAATATCAATAACTGGTGGAGCTTTAGTTTATGTCAACCCTATTCCAGAAGCAAATATCAGCGCTTATCCAGTAAGCACAAATATATTAAACCCACAAATTCATTTTACAGACATTTCAAATGGTCATGTTGATGGTACATGGAACTATGATGATGGTAATAGTGATTTTACTAATTTTAATGAAATAATGCATTCTTATAATGATACAGGAACTTTTCAAGTATCTTTAACTGTATTCTCAGATAGTGGTTGTGTAGATGTTGCACAACAAACAATAATAGTTTCACAAGCATTTACTATATATATTCCGGATGCATTTACGCCGAATAATGATCTTAATAACGATTATTTCTTACCTATTATTGAAGGGGTTGAAGAATACGAATTAAATATTTACAGCAGAACTGGCCAAAGAGTATTTTCAACTAATAATTTTACAAGTGATTATTATTCTTGTTTATCTGATGCTACATGCGATGCCGCCTGGGATGGTAAGATAAATAATGGATCTGAATACGCACAAAAAGGAACCTATGCCTACGCAATTAATCTAACAGATATTAATGGCAAGCTTAGAACATACGAAGGCAATATCACACTAATTAGATAATTCCGATTATCATATGTTAGTTGTATAATTGTACAGCATAAAAATTATAGGTAATTTTGCATTCTATGAAAAAATTAATACTGAGTATTCTAGTTTTAATACTAAGCATCGACATCTACGCTACACATGCTGCAGGAATGGATATTTCATACGAATGTATTAACCAAGGCACAAACTCTGATACCTATAAAGTTACTGTTAAGTTTTATAGAGATTGTGAAGGAATTGCAAATTGGGGAACACTTTATCTAGATTATTCATCATCATGTGGTTCTAACTCTACTTCTTTAACACAGATTGGAAATGCTGTAAATATTAATCCAAACTGCTTGTCTTATTGCAATGGAGGCTCTGGTTTAGGTATTGAACAATATACATATGAAGCTGTAATAAATTTATCTAAATGCTCAAACTGGGTACTTTCTGTATGTGAAGCTGCTCGAAATAACTCAATCGGTACAATTTTAAATCCCGGAAATGAAGATTTGTGTGTGGAAGCAACGCTAAATAACACAATATTTTGTAACAATTCCCCTACATTTACGCAATATCCAACTCCATTCATTTGTGTTGGAAATTATTATTGTTATAATAATGGTGCTGTAGAAATTGATGGTGACTCTCTTGTTTATGCTCTAGTCACTCCATTAGTATCAAATAATGGAGGTACGGTTAATTATATTCCACCATACTCTATCACAAATCCTGTTGGAGGTGGTTCAACATTTGATCCAAATACTGGAAATCTATGCGTTACTCCTCCCAACTTAATTACTGGAGTCCTTGCAATAAAAGTAACAGAATATAGAAACGGTCTAATTATTGGAAGTATTATTAGAGACATTCAGATAAATACATTTTCATGTTCAGCTACTAATCCACCTCAATTGTCAGCAATAGACACTTCAACTGTAGTCGATATATCTAACAGTAATACTTTCACAGAAGAAATTAATTGTCCAAATGGCACACAAAATATCAATTTTGATATTAATGCTATAAACAACAATCCACCAGCACCAATTGGATACCAATTTACAATTAATGTAACCTCTGGAACTTGGCCTAATGAAATATCATGGGATATTTATGATCCAAATGGAGCAGGTGCAGGAACAATTATTACTTCTGGTGGTGCGCCATATACTGGTACAATATGTTTACCAGCAACTAATTTAGGGAATCTACAATTTAGAATGTATGATTCTTGGGGAGATGGTTGGAATGGCGCTACTTACACTCTTTCTGGAAACGGCACATTATCTGGTGCAACAACAGGAACTTTAAATTTTGGTAGTTTAGGAATAAATAATTTTAATATAACTGGTGGAAACAATTGTACCATTGGTGGAACATCAGTAAATATGAGTTGGAACAATGGAATTCCAGGGGCAACATATACAATAAATAATAATAATACAGCCAATCCAGTTGGCACATTTAATTGGACTCCAACTTTAGCAGATATTGCCGGAAGCCCGTATTTTTTTACTGTAAATGTCTCTAATGACGCCTGCCCAGTTCCTGGAAACTTTTCTTTTCAATATCAAATTATTCTTAATAATTCAGATATTAGCATATCTCCTATAATTACAAACCCAAGTTGTAATGGAGAAAATAATGGAGAAATCAGTTCTACTATCACAAGTTCAAGCACACCTCTCAACTATAGTTGGTCTAACGGTTCAAGCAATCAGGATATAGATAGCCTAATAGCTGGTAATTACACACTTACGGTTACAGATAGCTTAGGATGTAGTGTTGACGAAACTTATACTTTAGTTGACCCTCCTGTATATAGTGCTAGTACTAATCAATATAATATAAGTTGTTTTGGATTGAATAATGGCTCAATCGAAGTTCTAAATGAACCTATATCTACAACATTCTTATGGTCAAACAACACAACTTCAAATAACATCAGTAACTTAACGGCAGGTTTTTACTCTGTGGATGTCACTAATATTGATGGATGTATCTACACAGAATTTTTTAACATTACACAACCTTCTCAGATTGTTGTAAATCCAACTTATAATGACATAAGTTGTTACGGCCTAAATGATGGAAATATAGATCTAAATATTTCTGGGGGAATTTCAGACTATACAGTAAATATTCCACCTTTTACACAAGTTTTATTAAATGGTGCAACAAATTACAGTACTCAGTCCACTCTTTCAGCAGGAACATACAATTATTTTGTTACTGATTCTAATAATTGTACAGTGTCTGATACCATTACTATTCTTGAACCATCATTACTAAGTACAGCTCCAAATATTTCTGATGTTTTATGTAAAAATGAAGCAAATGGAATTATTATATTAAATACTTTTGGGGGTACTGCTCCTTATACTGAAAATTTTATAGGGTATAACCCACTGCAAATGGAGGAGGGAACTTATTTTTATAGTGTAATAGATCAAAATGGATGTTTATTTGCAGATACATTCATAATCAATGAGCCGGATTCACTTCTAACTCAAGTAAGTTCTACTGATGCAAGTTGCGCTAACTATCAGGACGGTACAGCAACATTAATTATAAATGGAGGTACTCTACCATATAATACTAACTGGAATGGCAGCAACCCATCAAGTTTAGGGAGTGGCTTATACTTTTTCACTGTAACAGATAATAATGGGTGTATCTCGCAAGGAAATATCACAATAAATGAACCTCCAGGCATGCTTTTAGTTATAGATACATTTAGCGTAAGTTGTTTTGGAGGTAATGATGGTTCTGCTAATCTAAATATTTCAGGAGGAGCCGGTCCTCCATATAACACTTTTTGGGGTGGTTTAAATATAAATTCTTTACCTGCAGGAAATCACATAGTAACTGTATCAGATGTGAATAATTGTTCACTAACAGATACAGCTTTTATTACTCAGCCTGAAGAAATACAAGTTACTCCCATAATAAATGATGTTAGTTGCTTTGGAGACATAAATGGAAATGTTTTATTACAGCTAGATGGAGGAACCCCACCACTAATTGAAAATTGGTTTGGTATAGATTCATCATTTTTAGCTCCAGGAAATTATAACTACGAAATAACAGATGCAAATTTATGTGTAAAGAATGGATCTATAAATATTCTTGAACCTGCTCCACTTTCAGTTCAAGCAACAACGACAGATGTAGATTGCTTTGGAAATAATAGTGGAATAATTAACTTAGAGATTTCAGGGGGAACTCCCTCTTATAATTCAGACTTTGGGGTCTTTGACCCCTTAAATTTATTTTCGGGTACATATCCTTTTACTATTGTTGATGCTAATGGTTGTCAGCTTGATAGTTCAGCTACAATCAATGAAGCTAATGAAATTTTTGTAGATTTTATCGCAACTAGTCCAATTTGCAGATACGAAGAATCTATACTCTCAATTAATATTAATAGTGCTCTTACAAATACATTCACACTTTTACTAGATGATTCTGTGCAAAGTTCTTTTGTTTTAGATACTAACGGACTTTTAATTCCAGAGGGAATCCCTATTACACTTACTCCAAATTTTAGTGGCAAAGTCAATCTTATTTCTTTAACTGATGCTTTAGGTTGCACACAGATATTTAATGATTCTGTACATATTGAAGTTAAACAATTGCCAGTTTTAGCAATTAATGAAGATGACATCTGTTTTGGAGAACCATCATATAATTTAGTGAATGCAACCCCAAATGGAGGTACTTATTTTATTAATAATAAAATGACTTCATTTTTTGATGTTGAGAATCTTGATTTTGGAGCCTATAATATAAGATACGAATATACTGATCCAGCAACAAATTGTTATAATAAAATAACTGATACTATTACAATCAGTGATTCTCCACAGGCAGAGATGCTATTTAGTCCACAACCTACAGACCTTAACAATCCAGAGATATTTTTTAGAGATAATAGCGATGAGGAAATAGTTTCTTCAATATGGGATTTAGGAGATGGCACAATAGTATATGATGATTTAAACTTTTATCATACCTACTTAGATACTGGATCTTATGATATAAGATACTATGTCACAAACCAATATGGATGTATTGACTCTGTATTTAATACAATAAATATCAATCCTATTTATTCAGTCTTCATTCCTGATGCATTTACTCCAAATAATGACGGTGATAATGATGTATTCATGCCATCTATATTAGGAAGTAGTTCATATAATATTAAAATATTTGACAGATGGGGAAGTGTGATTTATAATGAAGATAATAAAATCTGGGATGGGAAAATAAACGAAAACCTAGTCAATAATGGTACTTACCCCTACTCTATCACTGTGACTGATTACAATGGTCGAATTTTTATATATACTGGAACTGTTACAATAGTTAAGTAATGAAGAAGATAATTTTATTATCTGACACGCATAATTCATTAGACAAGAGGTTTACTAAACATTTTCAAAATGCAGATGAGATATGGCACGCTGGTGATATAGGTGATATTAAAATTATTGATCAATTACGTATGTATGCAAAAGTAAGAGCAGTATGGGGAAACATTGATAATCATATTATTAGATCTGAATTTAAAGAGAACTTATTCTTCAAATGTGAAGGTGTGAAAGTCATGATGACACATATAGGTGGTTATCCTGGGAGATACTCAAAAAAAATAATTTCAATAATAGAACAAGCAAATCCAGATATTTTTATAAGTGGACACTCACATATCTTAAAAGTGATTTATGACAAAAAAAATAATTTATTGCATATGAATCCAGGAGCTATGGGAGATTATGGAATACATAAAGTTAAAACAATACTTAGCTTTATTATTGAAGATGAAAAAGTCAAAAATCTAAATATTATTGAATTTCCTAGAAAATGAAACTAACGAATCCTATCAGCTGACTTTACCAGTTCTTCATCTTTTTTGATAAAAAAATTAGCAGTAATTAAAGTAATAAAAGGAATAATAAGTAATATCATACCAATTCCAATATAATTTTCACCTTTATGAAAGAAAATAAGAATAAAAAAACTAATGGTAATCATTAGACGTGCAAAAGAAGCAATTAGTTGCTGTCTCTTTCTATTCTTAAACTGAAAAACAGCAAATAGTGAGAGTAAAGCAGATAACAAAATACATAATCTAGAATATGAAAAATGATCTTTTAATAAGAAACTAGATGTTTCATTCTGCAAAACAGGAAAGCTATATATAATAGTTATTGAACATATTGAAGAAAATATAAAAAAAAGGGATTGAACTCTTTGAATCATAGTTTTAGATATTTTTAGCAAACTTAATTAAAATTGTACAATTTGTCTAGCAATTAAAAAAAATGTATTATTGCATAACTTATCTTAAGATACATTTCAAATTAATTTTTCCATTTCATCCTTAACGACCAAATTAATATTACTATATAAATATATATGTACAAATTAGAACAATTAAACACAAAAAAAGTTTCTGAATTACAAGAAATTGCAAAAGATTTAAATATCAAAAAAACTGAAAAGCTAAATAAAAAAGAACTAGCTTATGCAATTTTAGATTATCAAGCTGAAAATGTAAAAACTGCTGAAAAACCTGTGAAGAAACAAAGAGCAAGAACTAAAACTGTAATAACTAAATCTGAACCTATAACAAAGGGAGAAAAAATAAGTATTGATAAAACTCAAAAAAAAGATAAGCCAAAAATTGAAGATTCAATTTCTGTTAACAAAGTTAAAGCAGAAAAAAAAGAAGTAATTAAAAAAGAAGCAAAAAAACCTGTTCACAATCATCCTAAGAAAGGAACAGAGGAAAAATCATCACATCCAAAGCCAAAACATAATAATAATTATAATAATAGCAGTAACTCAAAATATGATTATAACTTTGATGGTATTATTAATACTGAAGGTGTTATTGAGATTATGCCTGATGGATATGGCTTTATGCGCTCAAGTGATTATCACTATTTGACGTCACCTGATGATGTATATGTATCACATTCTCAGATTAAATTGTTTGGGTTAAAAACTGGTGACACAATTAACGGAAAAGTTAGGCCTCCAAAAACTGGTGAAAAATATTATCCTCTTATACAAGTA
>Ga0206123_10003732_pt1 | contig 12406 bp, 10 predicted proteins | sample Helgoland_Spring_2_FD_160086 | JGI IMG/M metagenome (GOLD analysis project Ga0206123, IMG submission 160086) | Pelagic subsurface seawater microbial communities from Kabeltonne, Helgoland, North Sea - Helgoland_Spring_Bloom_20160316_1 | ecosystem: Environmental > Aquatic > Marine > Epipelagic ... | reverse complement strand
GAGGATAATTTTAATACGATCGATCTGACACTTGACGAACAGTTTGAAATCCTCAACCAGGCAATGGAAGATGGCTATCAAAAGCTGGGTAAAGAGGTTGCCCTGAGTTGGGGTACCCAAGAGGTTAAACTACCAACAACAACGACATGGGTTGATTACAGCGACGACCTCAATCTCAGGAGAATGATAGATTTTGAACTGGGTACCATTTCGATTGAGCGAATTATCGACATAGACGACAAGGTCACCGATATAGTTGCTGACATTGGTCAGGCAAGTCGTGAATTGCAGACCGACAGCCTGGCAGACCTTGCGAAAAAAGACACCGCCCTAAAATACGCACGTGAAACCCTGGAAGCCAGGGGCCTGGAACTTGTAGAGCCCACGCAGTCCGGAGCCAAGCAGACACCGGTGCTTGCCGGTTCCGGTCAGATGGTCACCTCGATGTCGCTCGAAGAAGCCGTCAATCAGGCTCTGGAGATGGAAACCACGGATTCTGGAATACCCGGGTTAGAGGGTAAGGCCGACAAAATACAAGCGACGATGATGGCGGACATTGTTGCCCCTCCTTTCAAAGCATCAGTTACACCGCTGGTAAAAAATAGGCGAAAAGTCTCTATTCAGATTCCACTTAAAGCAAATTTTCGACATCTGCTGGCAGATGAGTATCTGGCAACTGTTGCCACTGAAGCATCCAGACAGGATTTGCCCCCTTCCCTGCTGCTTGCGGTGATGGAAACCGAATCTCACTTTAATCCCAGAGCCAGATCAGCAGTGCCTGCCTATGGTTTGATGCAATTGGTACCCCGGTCTGGTGCCATGGACGCCTATGAAAAAGTTTATGGTGAAAAAACCTTGCTTGGTCCCGAATATCTGTACCAGCCAGACAACAATATGGAATTGGGAGCTGCCTACCTGCACATTCTTCACAATCGCTATCTAAGACATATCACCGACCCGGATAGCCTCCAGTATTGTGCAATTGCTGCCTATAACACCGGCGCGGGAAATGTCGCCAGGTCCTTCACGGGAAAAACCAATGTGAGAACTGCCGCCAGGCTTATCAACACAATGACACCCAATGAGGTCTACACCCATTTGCAGGAAAACCTGCCCTACGAAGAAACCAGACGTTATCTAGTCAAAGTCACCGAGGCACAGAAAAAATATTTTGCATTTGATGAAATTGCCACCATTAAAATTGACGAAAGTTTTCGGCCAGGCAGCGCAACCGAACAGATTGCTCTCGGATGGGTAACGACGGTACCGCCTCACCAGAAAAACCCCAATCAGGCACAACCCAACCTCTTGCGATACGTTAGTCAAGACCACCAACAGGGAACACAACCATGAAACTAATGCTAGCATCCAGTTCGCTGGTCATCTTAGCCCTGCTATTTTCTGTGAATGATTCCCTGGCGGACGAGGTCATTAAAGAAAGCGCCAGCGGGAGCATTAACTGGAGTGAAGGGATCGTCTACGCAACAGGTTATGGCACAGCCAAAGCGGATTCATCACCGGCACAAAAAAGAATTCTGTCCAGGCGAGCAGCCATCGTTGATGCACAACGGAATCTGTTAGAGATGACCAAGGGTGTAAGAATCAATTCTGTCCTTAAAACTGATCAGGCCATGAACGAAAGCAGGGAAACCGCGACCCGGGTCGAGGGGCTGATCAAAGGGGCACAGGTCACCAGGCAAAACTATCAGAATGAAGTTGCAACCGTAACAATGGCGATGCCGATTGCCGGTAAGTTTCTTGAGGCGGTGTTTTCGGAACAAACTGCTATAGAGTCTATCGCTTCAATGAATGGGAGATTCAGAGCAAGGCCAAAGTTCGAGATTGTCAGGCCTGCTTTTGACACAGCGTTGATTACTGTACACCGATCACTTCAGGGTGCCCTGGTAAACTCCACAACCTTGATCCTTAATCTCTTGATTCCAGCCGCCTATGGCGCCGATGCTATTGTGATCCGCGATGAAAACGAGGCTAAAGCCTACAAAAAACTGATGGAATGGATGAATACCGGCGGCACTGTCAACGTCCAGGAAATGTTAACCAACGCAATTGCGGATTATGAAACCAACAATCAATTTTCGGGTCTTTTGATTGATGCCAGTAATGTTGCAAATTTCGAACTCGCCACGGTACCGAAGATAAGGGATGACCAGGGTAATATTGTTTATCCCAGCAAGAACACCTCTTACGACAATATCGTCAAAAAACGTGGGGTTACTTATGATTTTGATTTAGAAGATGCAATCAGAAATCAGCGAGTTGCAACCTCACCATTCATTATAAAAGCGCTTTCGACCTACAAAAACCTTGATTCTGATCTTATCATCTCTTCAAGCGATGCAAAAAAAATCTCCCGGAGCAGCAGCACCCTGCAGGCGATGAATCAGGCTGGCGTGTTAATTGTTGTCGCAATCTAGTATGAGAATCTTGCGCGCGCTTCCATGCCTCTTCTCGGTACTGATGTTCTCATCTTTATATGCAGCAGAAGGGCTCATCGAATATGACTCTCCGGCACAGGTCCTGGTTCAGGTCAGTCAGCTTGAAGCAGGTTCGAACAGAACTGATGCGATCAAATTGCTCCGACTTGCGGTCATCAAGTTTCCTGCCGATGCGACCTTACTCAGTCGACTTGGCCATCAATTATTTGAGAATCGCCAATTTGGTGAAGCGGAGGAAATGCTCACTGCAGCGCTTGGCATCCGGGAGGATGCTCAAGACCGGGCAATACTGGCGAAGACCAAACAGCAACTGGAAGACTGGACTAAAAGCTACCGCGTAGCGCTGGTTATAATGGGTAAAGAGGTTGACGCAGGAAATTTCAAAACTGCGAAGGCGGTAGGTAAAATTGCTGCAAAAAAGTTCCCCACGGAAGAAGCAATACTTGTCGAGTATGGTCGTGCACTTATGATACTCGGAGAGCTTGAAGAAGCAGAAAAACATCTGCGGGAAGCACTAAAATTGAACTCCCTGAATACAGAAGCGAGAAAGCTCATTCAGGAGATTCGAGCCACAGAGGAAGCGCAAACCAGCACCGAATTGGCTGAATGGATCAGCATTGCCAAGGATAAGGTAGGAGACTTTATTGTCACCTTCCTCGCCCTGTTCACCGCATTTCTGATGAATTCATTGATGGCACCGATAGCGTTAAGATTTAAGCTCAACCGTGCCAGAAAAGCCTTTGAAGAAAACAAGTACGATGACTTTACCGACTTGATGGAAGGCCTGTTGGACACAGAAAATTTTTCCCCGCTTCGGGCGAATCTTCGACAACTAATCCAACAACGATCTTACGAAGAAGCACAGATCATTTTGAACAAGTACGTCAACACACTCGAACGACTCCCGACTCTACTGCGGATTCTGGAACGAGAAAATGAAAAGCTACAGGAACTAAACGCATAACCCGGAGGCTACAATTATTTTTATTTTGAACGGTTCACCAACACATTTCCCCCCGGGGCAATTCCGATGAGTCGCCTGCTAACTACTATGGCTGTTATCAGCATTCTTTCCGGTTGTTCCAGCACGCCTGTGCCGAGGATCGCATCAAATATTTCTTCCACTGAGCAGAATGCACTCAATGCATTAATGCTCCAGAATATGGAGGAAGCCGGGCGAGCGCTTGATTTGGCACTGGCGGATTATCATCGTATTGACGACCTTTATGGCCGTTGGCGTATTCAATCACTCAAAACGAAGCTCGCCCTTGGTGCATCACAATTGGGTGCAGCACGAATCCTGGCCCCCGAGCTAATGGAACTCTCCAGCCAATTGAATGACAGAAAAGTCACTTATCAGACAAGTATATTGCTGGGCCGTATCCATAATGATGATGAATACTTTCGACGCGCAATGAATCATGCATCTAACCGATTAGAACAGGCGATGGTTTATGCTTATCTTGGTGAACCACACAAAGCAGTCCAGTTGTTAGACCCGGATGATCAGGATATGCCTGATAACCGTGCTTTTATCTTTTACCAGTCCGGTATCGCCTCCGGGTCAATTGAGGATTTCAATCGAGCCCTTGGTTACTATCGCGCAGCGCGAGATTATCGTGGAGTTGCTGATTCACTCTTTCGCCTTGCCCGCATCTCCGCTGACAACACAGACGTCGAGCGTGCCAGGCAATACGCCGACAGGGCAATCAAAGCGCTTGAGGCCGGCAATCGACCTGAAAATGCCAGGATTATTCGTAATTGGGTTCTGACTCTGTGAGCACCCTTCCGTCAGATACAAAACGGGAACCTGACCCGCAGCAACCGCCACCTAATTCCTGGCGCATTATTGAGTTCTTCGGCCGTAAACCCCGTGAAGTAGCAATTTTCCTGTTAGATGTTATCGGTTTGATTTCGATTGCACTGGCGGCCAGTAAACACCTGGTCAATCGTAAACGGCGACGAATTTTTCTGAATCTGTTTATCCGGCAACTTTATAACACGGGCGTCCGTGCTCTCTTCATCAACGGCATGATCGCAATATTTATTGGTGCCTTGCTGATGTCGCGGTTATTCAACTACATTCCCCAGCAAGTTATCAGTACCCAGTACAGTTATCTCTTTGTTGTCATCGTGTTTCGGGAACTGGGTCCGCTGATTTCCGGCATCATTCTTATATCCAGATCTGCCACCGCTGTTACCTCGGAGATAGGTTTCCTGAGAATGACCCGTGAATTTCAGGTTCTGCACGGTCTGGGCATCAATCCCGTTTTTATGTTCCTACTTCCCGTTTTCTTTGCGTTTCCGATTTCCCTGTTTTTGATGTTTATCTATTTCGACTTTGTTTGTCTGTTATCCGCCTATGTATTTATCTGGTTCTCTGATCCGTCCATTGGTTTTACTGCGTTTCTGGGGGGCATTCTGGAGCAGATCACCCTCAATGAAGTGGCAATCAATGCGGTCAAAGCCCTGCTTGGCGGCGTCATGATAGGGATCATTTCAATCCATTTTGGTGCAAAGGCAACCAATAGTTTTGACGATGTCTCTGATGCGATATCAAATTCGACAACCACTCAGCTAATGAGCTTCTTTCTCATCAATGTTGTCTTGTCAATCCTGGCATACACACAGTGAGGAAGATGTAGCGATGAGCATAGTGATTAAAAACCTGCACATAGAATATCCTGACCTGTTGTTATTTGATGACGTCTCGTTTTCTGTTTCCGATGACGAAATTGTCGCGATCAAAACCCAGGTGCTTGATGGCGGGACAAGTTTATTAAAGGGGATCGCCGGATTTCTTCAGGGTGTCAGTGGCCAATCCTGGATAGACAACACTGATCTGTTAGCCTCAACGGCTTCCGAAGAGCACTTCAAAATTGGTTATGTTTATGAAAATCATGGTCTTTTGAGCATTTATAATGTCCAGCAAAATATTTGTTTACCACTTCAGTTTCATACCGATATGCCATCTACCGAAATTGCACAGGAAGCAATATCCATTTGTGATTTACTTCATATAGATCACAGCCTGCTCGCCTCATATCCGCACCACCTCAATGACGTGCAAACGCGAATGATCAATCTGGCCAGGGCGTTGATTGTCAAGCCGCGAGTTCTGCTAATAGATGAACTGGAGGGTGGGATGTCAGATGAAGTTTTACAAGATACAATGAGGCGGTTGAAAGAACGTCAGCGAGATTTCCCTATGGCAGTTATTATCACCACTGCAAGTGAAATTGTAATGGGACTGGCAGACAGAGTATTAAAAATCTCCGACAGGAACCTGATAGAAGATTTGGTATAAATTCATGATAACAACAGGCAGTCAAAATAGATGAAAACCTCCGCATATACCCCTTTCGAGGTGGGTGCAAGGGACAGGGTCGTTGGGTTTTTTGTACTCGGTGCAATCCTGCTTTTTTTGATTGGGTTCATGATTCCCTTCATCCAGAGTTTTTCTGATGATGAGGGCATCCCTTACTATACCGTGCTGGATCAGACCTATGGCATTGCACCAAATGCCACGGTTTCGCTTCGGGGTGTTGTGATTGGAAACGTGACCAACGTTGCGATTACCGATGACGGTCTGGTTCGGGTCGATCTCACCCTGTCCACGATCTACAAAGAGTTTTATCGTCAACGTAGCCGTCTGGCGGTGAACACCGATATTGGTGTAAACACAATTCTCACCGGTAGCGGTTTAATACTGACCCCCGGGCATAAAGACGAGAAGGTCATGCCAAAAGGTGAATTTATACCCACGGAGTCGCCCCAGGGTCTTGCTACATTAATTGAAGAACTTGATATGGTTCAGATTACCGATCAAATCACCGAGATCATCAGTAATGTTGAATCTATCACAACCGGCGTCAATGAGAATCAACAAACAATGTACTCCAGTCTCGAGAATGTTGAACAGATAACAGTGAATCTCGCAGAGGTCAGCGAAGGCTTACCAGACATGGTTAAATCTCTGGACAAAAGCCTTGGTTCACTTGAGACCACCATGGCGGGTATCGATAAACTAGTGGTATCGACGGATAAAGACCTGAAAGTCGCACTAAAAAGTGTCATTTCCCTGACGGAACAGGCAACCGAAACACTGGCTGAATCCGAAACACTGTTTAAGGCAACAACACCAGTTATGAAGCAATTGCCTTCTGTACTTATTACAACAGATATTGCGTTGCAGGGCGTCACTGATCTCACTGAACAGTTAAGCAAATCCTGGCTTTTGGGCGGTGGCAGCGATGCATCTAAAACTACTTCCAGTTTTGTCCTGCCTGGCTCACATCCCTACGATGATGCGCTGTATGACGAAGGTTTTTATGACAAGAATCGCTTTGGCTCGGGCCTCCCCGAAGGTCCTGCAGACGACTTGTCTCAAGACATGAAAAACTAATTTTATGCTGTAGCGGAAGACCGGCGCATCAGCGCATGAGCATGGCTCTCTTTTGAGCGCTTTAGTAGACTAAAGGACCAATTCAGGAGTGAACAGTGACTAACTTTAACAATTACAATCCTAAAGTCCTTGTCGCGAGACAACACAGGTCGAGGCGCTCCCTTTCTGCTAAAACCTGTTTTACCGGATTTGTCGTGGCACTCTCGTTATTCCTGTTAGGTGGTTGTGCAGTCAGTACAACCGACACAATTGCGACCATGCCGGCACTCAAGTCCGGATCTGCAGAGGAAACCAGTCGATCGGAGAAAAACCTGCCAACAACGGTGGCAGTTCTTCCCTTTAGTAACAAAACCGACAGTGAATTTGCCTTCACAGTTGTTCGCAGAACAATGTTCAATCATTTTTCGTCGAAGAACTACCGTATGTTGCACTGGCAGGATGTGGATCGCAGGCTGGCATTGGCAGGAATTGAGCCATCCTCCGACATTGCTTCAAAAACACCCGCTGAATTAATGAATATACTCGGTGTTGACGGCTTAATTTATGGTGACATCACCCACTACGACAAAAAATTTGCAGCCGTCTACGCACAGGTTGCCGTCGGCGTGGAGTTGAAATTTATCGGTCCAACCGGTGAGGTCCTCTGGCAGGTAAAAGACGTCCAGCGAAGCCATGCCGGTGGTATCTCAACCAGTCCGGTGGGGCTTTTGTTGAATGCACTGATCGCGGCCAAACATATTTACGGGGACATTAACTTATATCGCGCTGCTGACGAACTTGGTCGTGACCTGGCGAAAGAGATGCCGGAGCCGGAAAACCTTTCCAGCAACCGAAAACCCGTCATTTCTGATGTTGTACACTCCGGTGTGGGGCAATATCTAAAATATGGTGATGATCTCGAGGTTGTCCTGATGGGAGACCCAGGCCTCACAGCGGTAGCCTCAGTTGAGGGTATGGGCTTGATTGATCTAACGGAAACCACCCCCGGTGTGTACCAGGGCAGCATCAAGATAGATAAAAATACAAACACGGCGGAAGTATCCGTCGTTGGTCGCCTGCAGGACTCCTTCAGTCAAACCAGCAGTTGGGTGTCTCCCTATGGCCTGGTAACAATTGACAATACACCACCCTCGCCTGTCACTAACCTTTCTACAGTTTCGTTTAATGGCGCTGTCCAATTGAACTGGACAACGCCCGGTGACCCGGACATCGCCAGTTTTCAGGTTGGCAGGGCGTCAACTGAAACCGGTCCGGTCAGTCAAACATATGATACCGGCAATTCCGAGTTCCGAATTCAGGATCTTACCAACTTTGTGCCGGTCTATCTCACCGTCGTTGCAATAGACCACGCTGGTAATATGAGCGCTGGCCAACGTCTTGAAGCAGTGGCCGCGCCAGACCCACGCTACGGAAACGCAAAAATGTTGATGGGTGTTTTACCACCAGTCATCTCCGGTATTCACAAATTGACCACCGCTGGAAATCCTTACCAACTTAATGCAATGACAAGAATTGACACCGGCGGTGTGTTACTTGTCGCACCCGGGGTGAAATTTGAAGTATCACCTAAGGCAAAAATCGCGGTACTGGGCGAACTTCACATTATGGGCTCAAAATCTGCACCCGTGATGGTTGTTGATAAAGCTAACCAGGGTTTTGACAATTTTCTAACCCTTCAGACTAACAGGCCCGTGACGATCAGCAATTTGATGGTGAATGGCGCAGGTATCGCAATAGATATCACAGCAGGCAGTCCACTTATCGCCAGTAGCGAGTTTTACAACAATCAGTTTAATGGCCTGACAATTTCGGGAAGCGCCAGACCGACGATTAGAGAATGTCTAATTAGCGACGCCCAGGCCGCCGGAGTCATTGTTTCGGGGCAAGCTCAACCCATATTCGAGAATAATCTGTTTAAGAACAATTCACCTTTCCATCTGCAAAACGGATCAACCCTGCAAATTAATGCTAAAGGTAATCGTTGGGAACCCGCGGCGTCAAACATTACTATTTTAGGTGATGTGATTTTTTAGCCAAGCACCGCAAAGGAAAGAACTTATTCAGTCACAGAGCGAGATCGCCGAAATGCCAGTAATATATAAACAATCGACGCGGGCAACCTCAGAGCAGCCCAGCCAACCAGTCTCCCGCCTATGTGGTTATGTCTGCGCCTGTCTCCTTTCGATGGTCTCATTACATGCTGGCGCAGAGGATTTTGTCGAATGGGTAGGCGCCAACAGTGGTGTGAACTGGAGTTCGGCACAAATTGAAGCGGAAGGCGCGGGTATTGCGCCTGACAATGCGCCCCCCAGTACAGGACGTATGATGGCTTGCCGCGCAGCTATTGTTGATGCACAAAGAAACTTGCTGGAGTCAATTGAGGGGGTACGCGTTGAGGGTACCACGGTAGTTGCAAACATGATGGTTGAAAGCGATGTCATCAAAACCAGCGTGAGTGGCGTGTTGCGCGGCGCCCGGGTAGTCAAGCGGGAACCTCAATCGGACGGCAGTTGTATTGTCCGTATGACGGCCCCGCTGGAAGGCCAGTTTGCAAAAAAGATTTATGATGAAGTTCTGGTGCCGGAAGAACTTGCATCAACCTCGGGCAAACTCAAAACAACATTGGCTCAAATATTTGGTGCCGGATTTGAACTGCTTATTCCCACTGCAAAGGCTGCAGATACACTGCCGGAGCAAGCGTGGCAAGGTCCGCTTGACCAGTTAAGTGAACGTTTAGCAGCACTTGAGGAACTCGTTAGTAACCACCCGGCGGTTGTCTCTGTTAAAGATACAGGACCGACAGGTCTGGTTCTGGATGCCCGGGGAAGCAACTTTATCCCCTCCATGTCACCGAAGGTTCGCCAGCTTCGGGCGGGTATTCTCTATCCGAATAAAACCCATCAAGGTGAACGCAAGGAACGGGGTCAACTGGTCTCGCTCTTTACCAGGGACCTGGATACCGCTAAACGTCATCCCGTTGTGGGCGAACGCCCTATTGTATTAAAAGCGTTGCGAACATGGGGCGATACGCGAACGCAAATTGTGCTGGGTAATCAAGCTTCCGCTCAGCTCAAGGAACTGATAGAAAATGGCTTTCTCACCGATTCAGGCGTCATCATTGTATTGTAATTGCAGTCTATCACTGCAACGAAGGAGTACCGTTATGCAAAACATCACCAGAGCAATCATCTTTACGTTTGCGACTATGGCAATCGGTGTATGCCAGTCGTTACTAGCTGACCAATCTTCAATTACGGAAGCTGACGGCCAATCGTGTCTTGGAGATGACAAATCCCGGAAGCAAACCAAGGATGTGGCCTTACAGGATGCAAAACGACTCGCTTTGGAATACGCAGGTTCTTACCTGGAAAGTGAGACCGTTGTGGAAAATTTCCAGCTAAAAAGCGATCTTATCAAGGCTTTTAAGAGCGCGGAGGTCAAAGTGATCGAAATACTCGAGGAAAGCTGGATAGAAGGAGACTGTTTTACCATTCGAATCAAGGCTGAGGTTGTGCCCAGCAAAGAAGTCATGAAGACAGTCGATAGCAACCAGATGCTTGGTGATCCAAGGGCACCGCTCAATGTAAAAATTACCACGGACAAGGAGAGTTATAAAACCGGGGACAACATGCGTATCTATCTTCAGGGTAACAAGCCTTTTTATGCCAGACTCATTTATGTGGACGCAGACCGCAATAATATTCAAATTTTGCCCAACCAACACCGTTCCGATAACTATTTTGCCGGGGTAACAATTTTTGAAGTGCCGGAACGTAAAGATCAATTTGTGATGAAGGTTGGAGCACCCTACGGCAAGGAGTCACTGACGCTTTATGCCAGCACTGCACCCCTCGGTAATCTCAGTATCACTGCGGCCAATTCAGATGTCTACCTGGTCCAGGATGCAGCACCGGAGATAGCCCGTAGAACCCGAGGAATATCACTGACAAAAGCAACCGAGGCGGATGCCAAGCAAGCCAAGGCCGTCGCGGAATTTGCAGAATCGACAATTGAAATAACCACCTCGGTGGGTAGTTAATTGCCAGTCAAACTGCGCTATTCCCCTGGATTAAAATTCAAGCAATGATAAGGAAACGCCAGCCCGGATACATTAGCGTTTCTCCGCTGGAAAGCCTGAAGCAGTTCATCTGAGGCGGCTGCATATACACTCTCGGTAATCAGGGTTTCTCCGCCATTCGCCGTATCTTCACCTAGCTTCGATGCAAGGTTCATTTCTTCCCCAAAATAGCCTTCCATGGATTCCGAATACAGCATTTGGCCATAACCGATACCAATACAAACCTGGAATGGTTCCAACTCGGTTAACATGACATTGTTATTATAAACCGCTTCATGACAGGCAATCGCCGTACGAATGGCCTGATCCGGATGCTCAAAAACAGCAAATACATTGTCTGCTTCGAAATGGAAGTCCAGACAGCGATTTTGTTCCATGACCGGTTTGACAACTTGTCGCATCAATGTCAGGCGCGAGAGAAAATGTAAAATCCCATGTTCTTCAGACACCCGGGAGAAACCCGATGAATCCAGCACCATAACCGCAACTGTTTTACCATATCGCTGCCAGACCAGATGTTCATTATCAACCGGGTCTATACCTCTGGCGATTAAGGATTCCAGGTGTTGAAACAAGTTTTCTTTTTCGGACGACATGACATACCTGTAGAGATGAATTTAGTGCTTAACCACCCGATGACCGTGGGTCCTGGTTCTATGCAGCGTTATGAAGCCTGCCGCTTCAAGCCTGCCTCATTATGACAAACGGGAATCGCCAGACAAATTATTCCACAGTCAGGATTTGGATTGACCGCTTGAGACATGACATTATCATATCCTGGCGAGCTTATAGAAATCAGGCAAAAGAGATTCCCGAGTTGCAGAAGACCATAGGTCAGGTAAGGTAGAACCAAGATGGCCTAAACCAGACTCATAACCTCGATGAATTCAGTTAAAAATCAGTCCGGACTAACCGACATTGCGCTCAACCAGGATGCTCTCGACGAGGCCGAACTCGAGGTTTTACGAGCGTCCATCAGGGTGAAATCGATTGTCACCTTACCCTCCTTCGTCGGTATGATACTTGCCAGCATTGTCATCACTTTCTTTTTGTGGGACAGGATTCCTACCGTCAATATTTTCCTGTGGCATGTACCGGTTGTCCTCGGTCTGGGTATCCGATATTGGATGACAAGAAAAGTGTTACAAAATATCGCAAAGTTGAACCACATAGAATTAAATCAGACTAATCAAAAGCTGTACTATTCCAGCGTTGCCAACGAATTCCTTGTGGGATCTGGTATGTGGACGATTGCATTGTATGGCCCACCTAACATCGAACTTACTGTCACCGCGATAATTTGCTTTTTTGGTATTGGGGTGATGACAAATTTGTCGTCCGACTATAAAACATATTCACACGCAATCCCTGTCCTGTTAGGACAACCAGTACTATTTTGGCTCTTCAAGGGAACCGAGGGACTGGTCGTGGCGCTACCAATACTAATCCTGATGCTGGTTAGCCTGC
>Ga0206123_10003727_pt1 | contig 12412 bp, 13 predicted proteins | sample Helgoland_Spring_2_FD_160086 | JGI IMG/M metagenome (GOLD analysis project Ga0206123, IMG submission 160086) | Pelagic subsurface seawater microbial communities from Kabeltonne, Helgoland, North Sea - Helgoland_Spring_Bloom_20160316_1 | ecosystem: Environmental > Aquatic > Marine > Epipelagic ... | reverse complement strand
GTACGCCCCAGGAGCGAGATCGAATGTTGTCGATGTTGCTGCTCATGTTTTTGTCAGTGGTGTTTTGGGCGTTGTTCGAGCAGGCCGGATCATCCTTAACGCTGTTTACAGACCGCAACGTGGACCGTGGTGATTTTTTCACAGCGGGTATGTTTGGCAGTTTGAATTCCCTGTTTATTATCATGTTTGCGCCCATCTTTGCGCTGCTTTGGGTCATGATGGCCCGCGTTCAACGCGAACCGTCCACCCCAATGAAGTTTGGCGTGGCCATTTTACTGGTCGGCCTAGGGTTTTACGCCTTGGTGCTGGGTGCGGCTTATGCCGGGCCTAACGGCCAGGTAGCAGTCGTGTGGTTGGTGCTGATGTATTGGCTGCATACAATGGGTGAGTTGTGTCTTTCCCCCGTTGGCTTGTCCATGGTCACCAAACTATCGGTGCAACGAGTTGCTGCCATGATGATGGGGGTTTGGTTCTTATCGAGTGCCTTTGCAGCCTACGTCGGCGGTTGGATTGCCAGTTTGATGGCCATAGAAGGCGCTGGCGGCGATGTCTCTGGTACGGCATCCCTTGCGGTTTATGTGACCGTGTTTGAAAAACTGGGATTGTTGGCGGTCGTCATGGGTATTGGTTTAATGCTGGTCGCGCCGATCATTGCAAAACGGATGCGTTAGACCTGAACAAGCTCAGATGACGTTCGCCGCGGGGCCTGGATGCCCTTACCGCAGGCCAAGACCAAGCTTGAATGGCCGATCTGACCGGTTGCTGCGATCCTTCTGCGCGCCTGTTGATACAGACGCATTCGATACGGAAGAAATTGATTCAGAAGGATTGCATGCAGAAGCTTTAAACAGCTTGGAAGCGCATCGAGATTGAATTGACGCAGTGCCGGGTGTTTTTTTCGGTGATGCGCTCGCCTTCGAAGACATGACCTAGGTGCCCATCACACTGACTGCAGAGGATTTCAACCCGGTGGCCATCGGCGTCGACTTCCCGACGAACCGCGCCGGGTATTTCATCGTCGAAGGCAGGCCAGCCGCAGTGGGCCTGAAACTTGTCTTCAGAGCGATACAGCGGCTGATCACATTGGCGACAAACGTAAACGCCGGCATCAAAGTGATCGTCGTATTCTCCGGTAAAAGGCCTTTCAGTGCCTTTTTGTAGAATGACCCAAGATTCTTCCGGCGTCAGTGGTTTTCGGTGATCTGTCATCAGTGGTCCTTTTTAGAGCGCTTGCTGTCTTTGCAAGCAGGTTACCAAAGATTGAGCGGCGAATGAAAGCGTCTGATGATTGAGACCCTTTTTGGGTTTTGCGCAAGGAAAGACCTGGCGATTGCGAGCTGATGCGCACCTTGGATTCCCTGCGGAGTCGCGTCTTTGGTCCACAAAAGGATCCGGAAGGTTTGATTACTTGATGCCGAGGCGGTCCGGTCCTCAGCCGGTGAGGCAGATTGTTAGCTGGTCGCCGCATGCTGAAATGGCGCGCGTTTGATTGAACGATGCGGCGCGCTGTTTGATCAGCTTTGAATGCGCGGTTCTTGCATACCAGATACGGCTCAGCATTACGGTCTGGAATTTGGATTGACTGTCAATAAAGCTTACAGTGTGCTGGTCGGGATGCGCTTGACGCGGGGGCTTGATCCAATGGGAATTAAGGCTTGGCTAGGCGCCTTCCGCTCGATAACCTTTTTTGTTGAGACCAAATTGTCTTTAAACCCATTCAGGAGCGCAGTATGACGTCATATTCAGGTCAGTGTCTTTGTGGTGATATCACCTATGAAATCTCGGGGGAGCCGTCAATGGCTGGGGTTTGCCATTGTAAAAACTGCCAGCGCCAAGCGGGTTCGGCGTTCTCGACGTTATGGGGCGTTCCAAAGACCAGCATGACGTTTTCGGGTTCTGAACCCAAGCTCTACTTAGATGCTGAGACGAGCAGTGGCAATCAGGTTGAGCGATATTTTTGCGGACGTTGCGGGTCGCCCTTGTACTCCTTGATTCCGGCTCAGGCTGAGATGTTGTTTTTGAAGACCGGCACGTTGGATCAAACGGATAGCTTTGCACCTCAGTTCCATGTTTGGTGTGATAGCAAACAAAATTGGGTGGAATTGGCCGAAGGGGTGCCGCAGATGGCAACCCAAGGTTAAACCAATGGTCTTTATAGGCAGGACTTGATGCCGGGTAATTTGGGTCGTGATCATCCAGTACTCAAGTCGCGGCGAGAATCCGACGTAACCCAGGAGAAATAATGTGATTCGATTCGAGTATTATCTCCGACGGCAGCCGCATGTCAGTTCAGAGGGGTTTCAGGTCGCTTGGCAAGATGGCCTGCAAACCGCTTGGTTAGACGTGCTCAATAGCCTCGGTTGCCTGCGCGCATTGGCGGTACTCGGACAGCACAATGACCTGTTTGATCAAATGAATCACGCTCGAGGTGGCTCGATGCAAGCCCCTTTTGATTTGGTCGTTGAACTTTGGTGGACAACCGATGCCGAGGCCGTTCGGGCTTTGACAGGTGGCGGCCTTGAGCGGCTTGCGGGCCTGGTTGCGGCGCAAGCCGTTTGGCTGGATGCGACACGGTCCCCCGCGTGGCTTGCGATGGAATACCCTCAAGTCAATCCAACCCCTGAAGATTTGCTAGCAAGTGCCGGCGGCGTCCTGAAAAAACTGCAGTTCCCGCTGCAGCATCGTCGCGATCTATCAGAAGCCGCGGCACGGCAGTATTGGTTGCAATCGCATGGTCCCCTCATTCGGCAACACGCACCCGACTCAGGCATCGCGCGGTATGTCCAGGTTCACCGATTGGATCATCCCGTGAATGCAAACATTGCTGCTGCTTTGGGTTTCGAGTGCCCAGTTTATTTAGGACACGCTGAGGTTTGGGTGGGGCCGGACGGTGGCACCCAAGATGCCCGCCGAAAAGCCAGTCGCGCGGCGGTCGAAGACGAAGCAAAGTTCATCGACTTTGCCGCGTCCACGCTGTTCACCGGTGTTGAAACCCGCCTGATTGAATGAGGGCGATACAAGGGCCTTTATAAACCGTAAGCTTTTCTCAGCAGGGTCATGGGATGGGCCGCCAAGTCTACCGATTCAGAAAGGTTTGCGATGTGAACCGCAGCCATCGGACAATCGCTGGCAAAATGCTTGGCTTGTTTTGAGTCCACAAATTTAACGACAGGCTTGGCAATTTTGACCGATTTTGCACGAGTTTCTTCTTTTACCGCATAGGTGCCATCATGGCCTGAGCATCGCTCAATCGTATGCACGACGGTATCGTTCACTAAATTCAGGATATCACGGGTTTTATTACCAATATTTTGGACTCTGAGGTGACATGCGACCTGGTAGCTGACCTCTCCGAGCGTTTCTTTAAAATCTAATTTTAGGCCACCTTCTTTGTGTCTTAGGAAGAGGTATTCGAAGGGGTCAAAAAACGCGTTTTTGACCTTTAAGACGTCCGGATCATCGGGATACATCAACGGCAATTCTTGCTTGTACATGAGGACACAAGACGGGATGGGGGCGATTAAATCAAAACCTTGATCGACGAGTTTCGCGAGTACGGGAATGTTCTTTTCCTTCAGTGCATTCACGCTATCTAAATCACCCAGCTCTAATTTGGGCATGCCGCAACAGGCTTCTTTGGGCACCAGTTCAATATGAATATCGTTATGAGCGAAGACATGGGCGAAATCTTGGCCAAGATCTGGCGTGTTGTAATTGCCGTAGCAGGTAGCATAAAGCGCAACCTTACCCGTTGTGCGCCCGAGGGGGGCGGGTGATTTGGGGGCGGCCGAAAACTGCTTGCGCAGCGTTTTACGGTGATATTCTGGTAATGGGGCGTCAGCATGCACGCCAAGCGTTGTCTCCAGCGCGTTCCGAAAGAGCTTATTTTTGTTTAACGCATTGGCCGTAACATCGACCAGCGGTATGGTCGTGAGGGCCTTACCCATAGCGTCGGTGCTGGTTAATAAATTGTCTCGGAAGCTTCCACCATCGGCTTTAAACTTCTGGGCCTTGGCGCGGAGCATCAAATGGGGAAAATCGATGTTCCATTCATGCGGCGGTACATAAGGACATTTGGTCAGATAGCACAGATCGCAAAGGTAGCACTGCTCAACGACATCAAAAAAGTCGTTCTTATCAACGCCATCAACTTCCATGGTTTCGGATTCATCGATTAAGTCAAACAGGGTTGGAAAGGCGTCACACAAGCTGACGCAGCGGCGGCAACCATGGCAGACATCATAGACGCGCTCTAATTCCTCGTTGAGCGAATCTCGCTCCCAGAAAGTATCTTCCTGCCATCCTAAAGGGTGACGTGTTGGGGCTTGCAAACTGCCTTCACCTTGTTGGGCCATAACCTGAAAATCCAAGAATAATGAGAAGGTTAAGTTTAGGGCCTTGCTCGCCGACGTGCTAATGAATCTTTTGATTCGTCCCGATTCACAAAATCAATGGCCGTTTTGGCAGTGCCGCAGGCAAGCCCTGCGCGCAAGATGACGTCGGCGCTCTGGTTGTAAGCTCGATATTGCCGCAAGCAATCGAATGCTTGATTGGGCGCCTCTCTCAGGCTGAGCCTAAGTCCTCTTGTTCTATGGGAATGCGGATCTCAAAGGTCGCGCCTTGGCCACGGCCATCTTTAACGAGACAGATCTGGCCAGCGTGCAGTTCAGTGATGATACTGCGACTGATCGATAGGCCAAGCCCCGTGCCGTCACCCACTTTTTTTGTGGTGTAGAAGGGCTGAAAGATCTCCAGCGCAATCGCATCTTCGATACCCGGACCATCATCGGATATTCGAATGACCACTTGATCGCCATCTTGATAGCTGTCGATATAAAGGTTGCCCGACGCCCCCATGGCTTGTAGGCCATTCAGAATAAGATTCGTGAAGACTTGGTTCAACTTGCCTTGGTTACAATGGATTAAAGGAAGGTCACCAAGGGCTAAATGAATTTGATACTGGGCACTGATTTTGTTTCGGAGGACATTCAGGGTCGATTTGATGCCTTGGTTCAAGTCGGCGCCTGAAAAGGCGTCCTGGTTGCTGTTTCTTGAGTAGTACCTGAGGTCCCGAACGATTGTTTGGATGCTGATCAGGCCGTCAATGGTTTCTCGAATTAATATCGGTAGGTCCTCTCGGAGATAGTCGGCATCAGCCCGTTTCTCTGCGTCCCAGTCGGGAGAACCCGCAGCACAAGCTTCGAGTAAAATGGGCAGCTGATCCTGAAGCGAATTAATGTTGGTGAGACAAAAGCCGACCGGGTTGTTGATCTCATGCGCGATGCCCGACGCCAATTCACCAACCGATGCCAGTTTTTCATGCTGCACCATAATGGATTGGTTGCGCTTAAGGTCTTCGTAGAGACGGTTTATTTCCTCGTTTTTGTCATACAGCTTGCGAGACAAGTCTTCGAGCAGGTGCTCTGCCTCATTGCGGGCCAATTTTTCGCGTTGGTAGGCCTTCTCATAAGGATTATCTGACATGTGAGTTAGGCTAAGCTCACCAGCAGCCCACAGTGGTCAGCGCCGTGATGCGCGCAGGGCTCGTGCGCGAGGGTGTAATCATGGCCAAAGTGTGATGCTGCCCCATCGATCAGGCCTTCGGCCAGCCGGCAGAGATTCCGGTCTGATTCGTACTTCAAAAACAATTGATCCTGACTGCGTCGGTCTGGCTCGAATCCGGGCGTAATGGCCCCAGGATAGAGTTTGACGACTTCGACGTGGATCACGCTGTCTAAAGATTCCAAGAAATCCAGCATATTAGCGTGACCATCGATCAGCTGCGGGTAACGCTTGTAAAAAGCGGGAAACATGAACTGGCCGAAAGCAAAGACAAGATCGCTTGCAGGGATGTTATTGCGTTGACTGAGAATACCGACCAGGTTGAGGAGTCGCTCATCGTCGTAAATCGCAGTTGATGTATAGATGCCGCTCTCATCGGCTTCGTCAAGCACGTTGTTCCATTCTTCTAAACCAAGCTGTGTTTCCACCATCTCGGCTAAAATATTCATAACGATACCTTTAATGCCTTGCTCCTTGTTCCTGATCGATCGCCATGTGGGGTCGCGGCGATCAGATAAAATATCCAACGCGTGATCCGCAACACACCGCGTAATGCGTCGACAAAAATGTTCGGGTCAGCAGAAGCGTTCGACACCAATAAGCGATCGTCGGGTTAATCGATCTGCTAACTGCTTTGTAGCAAACATCGAATAAATTACCAAGGAATCTTTTGCCCTCGCCAGTCCCAAAAAGATCCGGTATTGGCGGGCGTAAGCGTATCGAGCAATTGAAGGCAGTGCTCCGCGGCATCCCCGGGGCTTAGCGTGACGCTGGTCGAACCGGATTTTAAAAACGGTGCTGATAGCGCGGTCCTAACGGTGCCGGGATGATACGCAATGAGGGTTGCCATCGGCAGGCTTCTCTGCCATTCGATCGCAAGGGTTTTAACGGCCATATTGAGCGCCGCCTTTGCGCATCGGTAACTGTACCAACCACCCAAATCATTGTCAGCAATCGAGCCCACTCGAGCTGATAGCGCGACGATGATCGGTTGATTGCTGGCTTTAAGTGCCGTTTGGGCATGTTTGGCCAGGTTTAAAATAGGCGCTGTATTGATTTCAAAGGACATCATCATGTGTTCGGCATTAAATTGCCGAATACTTTTCTCGGGGCCGTGATAAGGGCTGGTTAAAATGCCCGTCGTATTGATTAAGAGATCGATTTTAGGCAACTGGGTCATCAAGGACGCGATTTCGGTTTCCACGCGGATATTCAGCGCTCGCCAAGTCATTAAAGAATGTTGCCAAAGCGGTTCTGTCTGGTGGTATGTGCCCAGAACCTGCCAGCCCCCACGATCTAGGAGTAGATGGGCTAGGGCGCCGCCGAGTCCGCCACTGGCGCCAATAATGAGGGCTTGCTTCATGAATCTTGCTTCATGAATAAAGTCGGTCGAAGCGACGTTTTGCCCACTTTTCATAGACGACATCAGCGAGGGGCTTAACGAGCGGCCACCGTAGCCAGGTCCAGAGAAAGCCAAATCGAGTTTGCTGCCACGCATAGACGCTCGCATCGAGCCCGCTCAGCATCTCGCCATCAGGTTTTCGCAGATGTAGACGGTTTAGGAAGTCTCGCTTGGTTTCTTCATTTAAATCAGCGGCCTGATGGATATCGGTGAGCGTTAAAGAATCCCGTTTGTGTTGCTCAAGGTGGCGCATTTCGATCGAGCACAGAGGGCATTGCCCGTCATAGTAAAGCTCTGCAGTTTGTAAGGAGTCAGCCATGGTGGGTTATCACAAGATTTGGCCTGTTTTACGCGCTGTCACCATAATTAGATTGGGTGAGGCGCGCGCTGACCTCAGGCGCGGGCGTCAAGTTGATCTCGGATTTTTTGATGTTGCGCTCGATTAAGGGGGTAGTTGATAACGGGCAGTGCAGCAAGCAATAGGCCCGCGGCGGTGCCGATGGCGTAGGTCCATAATAACCCCTGCAACGCTGCCTCGGAGTTTTCGGCTGCAGGTTGAAAAGCGAAAACGGCTTCGAGGATGGTAAAGGATAACCCCACAGCGACCGCCGCGCCCAGCTTGTTTGTCGTTGTGAGCATCGCAAAGAAGAGTCCAGCGCGTTTCTCGCCGGAGTCGAGCTCATCAAGGTCGGTAAGGTCTGCCATCATGGTTCTAAGCAAGGTTGGGGCGGCGCCAAAGGCCACGCCAAAGGATAACGTGAAACACCAGAGTACGACCGCATTGCCGGGTTCTGCGAGGGGAATCAGGATGAGGTTGATTAAAGCCCCGTATCCAAGGGCAATGGTGAGCGCCTGGGCTTTACCGAGTTTGATTGCGAGCTTCATCCATAATGGCATGGCAAGAAAACTTGCGACGAAATACAGCAGGAGCGCAAGGCTTGCATGTCCCGGCAGTTCGAAATACTTGCTGGCAACAAAAATATAGAGCGCGCCGCTTACCGCGGTGCCAAAGCCCGCTAAAAAATCCGCAGCAAGGAGCCGCCACATCAGTTGGTTAGACATGAGTAATGAGAATTGCGCTTTAATCGACAGGGCGCTGCGGCCACTAGAACGTTTGTCTGGGACGAAAGCCAGAGTGGGTAGCGCCAACAGTGGAAACAAAATAATACAGAACCACCCCATGCTGGCGACTTTAGATTGCTGATCGTCGATGCCGGTGGATTCCAGTAGGGCAGGCAGCGCGAGGACGATGGTCATCCCGCCAATCACGAAAATTTCACGCCAGCCAAAGAGCCGCGTTCGCTCGTCATAACTGTCGGCTAATTCTGCGCCCCAGGATTGATGCGAGATAGCCATCATGGTGTAGCCGACGTAAAGCATAATGAGCCAAAAAAGAAGATACCCGCCACTGACGTCTTCCGGTGATGGGATGAAAACCTGATACACCGATACCACAAGGATGGGGACCGCCAAGGCAATCCAGTGTTTTCGTCGCCCCCATCGGGTTTCAAAGCGATCAATGAGATAGCCCATGGCGGGGTCGGTCACCACATCCCAGACTCTGGCGAGCGTGAAAATCAGTCCGACCGTGATTAAGGAAAGTCCCAAGCCTTCGCTGTAAAATCGAGGTAGGTAAACGGCGATGGGCATTCCCATGGCGGCCATGGGAAGAGCAACACCTGAGTAGGCCGCTAAGGTAAACGGTTTTAAGGGCTGTTGCATGAAGGCCATCCTGAATCAGTGATGTCTCGATCCTACACCAGACTAGGGTGTGCCGCGCGTAAAAAAAGCGCGCGGGGTTGCAAGCGTAGTTCTGTTTAAGCGCGTGGTTAATCAGTACAATTTGTCCAACACCTTAATTTTTGCTCATTCAGGATTAAGATCATGATGACGCCTGTTGAAGAAAGTCCGCCCGTTATCTTGTTGGTTGATGACGAGCCGCGAATATTGAGCGCACTGCAGCGGCTATTACGACGAGAAGGCTACCGTATTTTGACGGCAGGCTCGGGTGCCGCGGCGCTTTCGATTTTAGATCAAGAGTCCGTGAACATTATCCTGTCTGATCTGAGAATGCCGGAAATGGATGGCTTTGCCTTTTTGGGGGCGGTGCAAGATCGCGGCTTGGAGGCAGCCCGGGTTTTGATGTCGGGTAATGCGGATTTAAAGCTGGTGATTGATGGCGTTAATGAAGGCCATTTTTCGCAATTTATTGAAAAGCCTTGGGTTGATGATGCGCTTAAAATCAGCCTTCGAAAACTGATTGAGGCCCAGCAACTAGCGCGGGAAAATAAAGAGTTGATGAAGGCGCTACGAAGCCAGAATCAAATGTTAAATCAAGCGTCTGAAAAAGCGGCGAGCGAGATTCAGCAAAAAGAACGCTTATTTGCAACCATCAGCCATGAAATTAGAAACCCGCTACATGGTATCCAAGGCATTTTAGAGCTTTTGAGTCGGGACAGTGTTGGCAGGGATCAAAAGTTGCTCAGCACAGCGATAACCAGTGCAGGGTTTATGCGGCAAATCATCGATGACGTACTGGATTACAGCAAGGTCGAAGCGGGAAAGATGGTCCTCCAAAAAGTGGCCTTTTCCCCCGTCGCACTAGCGACAGATATCATATCGTTGATGCAACCAATGGCCACGGGGCAACAACTTGTGCTGGACCTTTACTACGAAGAAGCAATCGCGGAGCGATATTTTAAAGGGGATGATTTTAGGATTCGACAGATTCTAAATAACCTGTTGTCGAATGCCATTAAGTACACCAAAAAGGGCAGCGTCGGGGTCGAGATCACGGTTGATCCGATTTTAAAAATCGCGGTTATGGATACCGGGATTGGTATTCCGGAAGAAAAGATGGCGTCGTTGTTTGATGCCTTTGTGATGACCAATGATCAACATGATCGAACGTTTGGCGGCACGGGGCTTGGATTGACGATTGTTAAGAATCTGACCGAGTTAATGGGTGGCGAGATCGGTGTTTCAGCGCGTCAAGGGGGTGGCACGGTGTTCACACTAAGCTTGCCGCTCGAGTCAGCTGCGGCCGAGATTGCCGTTGCGCCCACTCAAAACGTTGATCGTGTGCTGGACGGAATGCAAGTGGTTGTCGCTGACGATATGGCGGCAAATCGCATCATTGTTGAAAATCTGTTGCCCCGGTATGGCGCAACGGTCCATGGGTTTTCCGATGGGGAAGGGTTACTGAACTTTTTGTCGGAGTTTGAGGGTGTTCCTGATCTATTTCTTTTAGATATTAATATGCCTGGCATGAAGGGTGACGAGGTCTTACGCGCCATTAAAGCCGCCTCCCCAGCGTTGGCCCAGGTACCCGCCTTCGCTATGAGCGCGTCTCTAAATTTTGCGGGCAGTGAACAGGTAGTCAAATTGTTTACCGGCCTGTTCAGCAAACCTTTTTCAGTGGGCCAATTATTAACCCTGGCTCGACAATATGCGCCGTCGCCGCCCCCTCTGGCCACGACCGGGCCGGCTTCTGATTTGAGCCCGGCGATGGGCAGCACCAATCGAATGCGGGGCGATACAGACTCGCCTCAATTCATCGGTGAGTCTGGCTCTGAAGGCTTTTCACCGGCAGATAAAGGTGCTTTACCCACAGCTGAAGGCTCTCCATCTGGCGCTGAGGGCGCTTTACCCACAGCTGAGGGCTTCAATCCAGAGGTAGATACTTTGATCGAGGATATGGGGGTTGAGCTCGTGGTAGATCTGAGCGAGGCCTTCAAGTCGAGTCTGAGTCGTGCCTTGATTACGGCGCAGCCGGGGGACACTTCGGCGCAACAAATCGTTGATTTGGCACATGCTTTAAAGCCAACCGCTACGATGCTGGGTTTCTCACAGCTAAGCCAATGTTGCCAGCAGATCGACGGTCTGCGGTCCTCTGGCGATATTAGCCCGGCGATTGATCGTCGGATTGAACTGCTGAGTAAAATCGAAATGACGCTGGTGCTGATTGAGCGCCTGGCGGATTATTTGAAAGCAACGAGCAGGGTGGATTGAACGCCCTAGACAAGCCCAATTTGGCTGCGATCTGTACTCGTTCAGGCAGTCATCTGGATTTGGTGGTGCAAGCGGTGCCGGCGCCAAAACCGCCAGGTCTTGGTGAGATTCAAGTTGCACTGACGGCGTCGGGCCTTAACTTTAGCGATCTCGTGAAGTTCCGAGGGCACTATCAAGTTCAAACGAAATTACCTTTTATCGTCGGGGGCGAGGCATCTGGCCGGATCGAAGCGGTTGGCCCTTCGGTTCGGGACCTGTCAATAGGGGACGCCGTATTGGTGCCAACCGGTTGTGTCCGATTCCAAACCCTGCTGGCCAGTCAGGCAACAAAGGTGCCAGATGGGGTCGATTTAACGGTAGCGGCCTCTTTTCGTCAGAACTATCAAACGGCAATCGATGGCTTACGAAGAGCGCAGTTGAGACCCGGCGAAACGCTGCTTGTGCAGGGCGCTGCAGGCGGCGTTGGGCTTGCAGCAGTCGACCTGGGTCTGCAGATGGGTGCCCGCGTCATTGGCGTGGTCAGCACTGAGGCGAAACAGGCGGTGGTGGCGCGCTATGGTGCCCAAACCATTTTACTCGGCGACCAAGGCTTTCGATCTGAGGTTTTAGCGTTAACGCAGGGCCAGGGTGCGGACGTTATTTTTGACCCCGTCGGAGGGGATGTGTTCGATGAATCCGTTCGCTGTATTGCGCCCTTCGGTCGGATCTTGGTCGTGGGATTTGTGAGCGGCCGGCCAGCGCTGGCCAAGACCAATCACCTATTGGTAAAAGATGCCGTCGTCATAGGCTACACAGTGGGTGGTTTGCGTAAGCATCGGCCCGAGGAAGCCGAGCGTCAGGCGCAGACCCTCATGCGCTGGCTCGCTGCGGATCGCATTAAGCCTTTTATCTCCCATGTGCTTGAACTTGAGGAAATCCAAGCAGGGTATCAACTGATCGTCGATCGTGAGGTTGTCGGTAAGGTCATGATCGACCTTACCTAAATAGATCATTTGTCTGGATAGGCAGCCTGACAGGCTTCTCGAAGCAGGCGCGTGCCGGATTCTGTAGTAACTTTTGTAAGCGACTTTAAAATGCACTCAGCGGCTTTTTCGCTGAGTTGCACAGGTTGATTGAGCGGTGCTTTTTCCAGCCAACGAAGACCCTGATTCGGTCGCGTTCGGTGATCCATGCCCGGTTTTGAAGGGTTGAAATCGCGAAGGACGACATGGTGCCCGCCTTGATCATTGACAATGATATCGACATTCCTATCGTTCAGCGCAGGGTCTTCATTGAGCGCTTCATGCAGCGCCGCCATCACCTCTGGCGGTAGGTTCTGATCGCGGAGTTCATCGGTTAAAAGGCGATGGATGGCGGTTGAATCCAGGACATTGGCCGATCCAGCCCGAATCACTTTGATTTTCCGCTCGGCTGGCGCTGGCAAATCCTCATCACGCA
>Ga0206123_10003723_pt1 | contig 12417 bp, 11 predicted proteins | sample Helgoland_Spring_2_FD_160086 | JGI IMG/M metagenome (GOLD analysis project Ga0206123, IMG submission 160086) | Pelagic subsurface seawater microbial communities from Kabeltonne, Helgoland, North Sea - Helgoland_Spring_Bloom_20160316_1 | ecosystem: Environmental > Aquatic > Marine > Epipelagic ... | reverse complement strand
GAAACTTCATCGTATCCTCCAACAAGTTCATTGTGGTGTATGTCTGCAGCTAGTAACATTTCTCTAACTAATCTAATAGTGTCTGGGTCAAATGATTTTGGTTGTTGGAATTCACTTAAATTTTCTACACCTGCTAAAGCTGCTAGATCTTGATAGCCCATTTTTACTATTTCCATTTCAGATTTGTCTTTTAAAAGATCTTTCATAAGATCATTTACATGGATTCCCATTTCTTTTGCCTTTTTAACTAAATTATTATAGTATGGGTTGTTTGATGGTCCTGCTTCGTTTAGATTTTCCATTACATAATTTTTTATAGCATCATCAAATTTAATTCCTAATTTAGCTTTTAATTTATCATAATCTAAATCTTCTTCATCTTCTTCTCTTCCCCCTGCAAAAGCAATTACTTGTTTTCTTTCTTTTGTATTTAAGTAAGTTTCATATTCATCTTTTGCATCGAAAGTTTCTTCCATCATACCTGTTGCTGTTCTTTTTGGTTTTCTAGAAAAGGGATATTCATCTGTAGGTACAACTGCTGTTGTAGAACCAATAGTGCTTGGTTGTTCACGATTACCATAAAATGTGTTTTCTTTAACTACATTTTTAATTAATTGTATGATGTCTTTTTTTTTCATATTACATTCTTGTAAAACGTGTTCTGTTTGGGTTGCCTACTGCTTGAGTTTTTTCCATTCCTCTTGTTTGCATTCCTTGTCCACCATCACCAGCGTTTTGGTTATTATAAAATTTTATTTCATCTTCATCTGACTTAAAAGAACCACCTCCTACTCGTTGAGATTTAACATCATTACCATCAGTAGAATTTCCTCCACTACTTCCAGTGCCCATATATTCTTTTATGGTACTTTTGATTAATTCTCTAAGCTCCTTTTTGGTCATTTAATTCTTTTTTTATTTTTTCTCTAAACTTAGAAGCACCTTCTTTTACTTCTTTTGTTAATTTTTTACTATCAACACCCCCCACCCATCTTTCAACAACACCATCTTCTGACACAAAACTAGAATTTGATGTGTTTATCGCATCTAATAAATATGACTCCATTTCATCTACTATATTAAGTGTATTTTTAGATTTTAATTTACTGATATATTTTTCATACCGCCCAGGAACGTATTTTAATTTTGCTTCAAAATCTACAACACAATCAAAACACTTTTTATGTATTTTATAATTAGGTTTATCTAATCTATGTTTCATTATTTTATTACAACAAGGACAACTTAAAGGCATAAATACCTCTTTTTTAAGTTTATCTAATTTTGATACTGTTTGTTTAATACCATTTTTTATTGTCCATGTTTTTCTTCCTTCTTTCCAAACGTCACCTTCTTTATGGTCTTCTGTTTTAGTATTATAACCAATTTGGGAGCTTGTAGATGCACCCGTTTTACCTTTAATAAGGTTACGTAATCTACTTACGTCTTTTCTTTTAAATTCTTTATTTAATCCTTGTACTTTTTGTTGCATAACTTTTATTTTTTAACTTGGGTCAAAAGCATTATTATAATCTGCGTCGATTCCTTTTTCTTTTAATTTATCTACAATTTTATCTAATATTGTTTCATTATAGCTTCTTGGTATTTCCATATCTTTACCTTTATCGTCAACAATACCTAATCCTTTAAGATATTTTGTTCCTTCTTCTCTTTTTATAGTTTTTCCATCTACTTTCATTTTATAAAATCTATCACCAGGATCTGTGTACGTTATATCTACTTTACTTTCGTTTAAATTTTCATTAAGATCTATTCCTCCTTCCATACCATCAACTTCTTTCACAGGTCTAGTTTTATATCCTGGTCTTATGTCAGCATCACTAGAATATCCCTTAGTGATTTTATATCCTGAGTCTTCTAATGATTTTTCTAATTTTTTAATTATATCACTAGTTACATCATTACCCTCTTTGTCAGTTACTTTCATTTCTTCTAAATATCCTAATTCAGTAGCTATTTCTTTAAGTCTTTTATTTAGACCTGGGATTGGTTTGTCAATATCCATTGCAGCTAATGCTAATTCCATGCCTCTAATATCTCCATTCATTTCTGCTTTATCATATGCCGCTTGAGCCATTTTTTTAGCTCTTGTTGCGGGCATTGAATCTTCTGGTTCCATAAAAGTTCTTTTATCTTTACCAGAAACACTACGACCATAGTCATCTTTATCATTTTCAAACACAGGCTCATCAAAATCAGATCTAATTGCTGGGTCCATTTTAGGATCTTCTTTATCCATCATGTCTCTAATATAAGCTGCTGTTGGGTCTTCTGGTAATGTATCTATTTTACCTTGTCTAACTAGACCCATAAAATATAATTTGGCTTTTTGGTCTAATGATAATTCTTGAATTTTTTCCTTAAGTGATTTTTTTTCTTGAGCTTTATCAACATCTTTAACACTTTGAAGGCTATTTAATCTTTTAGCTTCAGCATCTGCTCTTTCTTTAGTAGCAAAGTCAGTTACTATTTTATCACCACCCATTACTCGATAAGTATCGTTTGTTTTTGAATATTCTACTTTATATTTCATTTTTTATTTTTTTTCTCCAGGTTTCCCTGCATTAAAGTTATTTTTACTAAATTCTAATCTGTCAACTAATTTAATGCCACTTTCAGTGTGATCAACTGCTACGAATCCTTCCGCTTTAGTTACACTTAAAGTACCATCTCCATTGTCGATAAAATGTTTAGTTGCTACTGCCTTATCGTATTTGGCAATAAATATATTTTTTGCTTGAGAAAGCAACTTACTTACTTTAAATAAATTAATTACATTATCTTTAGCTCCTATAAATGTTTTTAATTTGTCTGTTAGTGCTGCTCTTTTTTTATCTTGATTTTTAGGTGAAATTTTAGCTACTGCTTTTTCAATTTTTTCTTTATACCAGTTTACAAAAGTTTCAAATGATTTGTTTGGATCATTTATAAATTCTCCTTTTCTTATTTCTTGGTTTAAATAGGTATTTAATAAATTTGTTTTTGCTCTTGAAGAAATTTCATCTGGTAAAGCACTATAGTCTACTTTTAGTGAATCTGCTTCTTTAATTTTTTCTAACACAAAAGCTTCTTCTTTATCGTTTAATAAAATACCTGTATCGTCTTTAAAGTAAGCATCATCAAACCAAACATTACTTGATTCACTTAAACCACTTATATCTGCTCCAAATGAAGCACCACCACCACTTAAATCTTTATAAGTTGTATGGAATATAATTCCTATTTTTGCTTCTAATATTCTTTTACCTATTTTAGAATTTGCTTCAACAGCATATCTAATTGTGTTTGGTTTAAAAGTATAATGTGATACTCCGTCTATGTCTTCTGTTTTAACATCATCACTGTCAAACATAAAGTCACCTTGTAAAATACCTTTTATTCCCACAGCAGGTAAATATTGTAATGCTAATTTTAATTTTTTAGCTAAACCAGCTGCGTGTCCGTGATTTTTGTCTATATCTTGAGAAGTATAATTAATTTTAGGATTTACATTAAACACTGACTTTGTACCTACAAAAAACTTTCCATTGTTAGGATTAATACCAGTAAAGATAGCAGGTGCACCATCCCATTTTACAGAAACGTTTTTAATTGTATTGTCTTCTCCTTTTAAGTTTTTAATTAATTCATAAAGAAAAGCTTTAGCTTGATTGTAACCATCTTGTCCTTGAGTTAATACTAATTCTTCAAGGTGGGTTAAATGTGTGTTTGCTTTTGTTTCTGTTAAAACTTCTGCTATTTGTTGTTTCCACCAGTCTTTAGTGAATGTGTTTTCTTTATACCCCATTTTTTTAGATTTTTTAATGTCTCTAGTAAACACATCACTTGCTTTGTATCTTGTTTGTTGTACTTGATTTGCTTTGTAAGGAGGAAAATTTTCATTTGTAGGTGTATTATCATGATCACACTTATGACACATATAAAGATCATCACCACCATCATCTATTTTCCAATCCCAACCACAATTATCGCAAATAATCTTATCCTTTGTTACTTTTTCTAAAGTTAATGAAGGACTAGATGTTTGAAAGTCTGGTTTTCTCATTACTGTTTTAGCTATTGCCTTATTAGCTAATTTCATAAAAGGGATATTAATGTTTGTTCTATCGTCTGTTACTACTAATTCTTTATATTGTCTTAAAAATTCTATAAATTCTTTTTTTCTTTTAGATAATCGTTTAAAGAATCCTATTAATTCTGCTCCCGATATTTCTTTTTTATTACGAGGGTCATTTAATCTGTCAAAGAAATGATCTGATGTTAAATCTACATCAACTGGGTCTAATTTTTTATCAGCAAAATCTTCTACAGCGTCTACATCTGATGCTGACATTTTTTCATATAATTTTCTTGTTAAAGTACCCTTTATATATTTAGGTACTTCCATATATTGGTCTCCTTGTTTAGCTGTGTCTTTTTTTAAACGTTTAAGATTTTTAGCATGTTTAGCTTTTTCTTGGTTATTCATCATACCCATCATTTCATCAAGGGCTTTTACTTCATAAGGTATGTTTTTTTCTTTTAGAGCATTTTCCCAATTTTCATCGGAATAAGGTAATACTACTTTAATTATATATCTAGCTAAATCTGTGATATCATTTTTAATTACTTCTTCCATTTCATCATACTGACTTATAGGCTCATAATCGGGATCATCTGAGGTATCTTTAAATGGAGTTATTTTATATTTAGTACGTAATTTATCTTTATCAAGAATAAAATAAGGTTGATCTCCTAACCATTCTGCAGCATATGAATCTAAACTACGAGTTAAACTTATGGGACCCCTTAATATGTTATCATCTAAAATATCTAATAAGTATTGTGTAAAGTGGTATAAAACACCAAATTGTGGACCTTCATTTATTGCTTCTTCTAACCCTCTAGCTAACTCAAGAGCATAAGCATTTAAACCAAATGGATCTTTATTTTTCTTTTCATTTATACTATCAGTCCAATTCCTAAATGTCATTGTACCTACTAAATTAGCTTCTTGTTCAATTTGATCTAAATTATCATCTTCAGTAGTATCAGTTGTTTGAATATCCCCTAGTCTATCTTCTAAAAATTGAGTATGATGAACCATTTCATGAGAAAATGATCTAACTATGTCCTTAGGATGTCTACCTTCTGTATACAAAACTATAGTTTGAGTATTAGGATCATAATAAGCTGTTTTTCCTAAAAATTCTTTTGCATTTTCAGTATCACCATCTACAAATTCTACTTTAGGTAAAGGTTCTACATTTCTACCTTTTTCTATCATATAATTAGTTAAATCCTGAATCATCTGTTTATAATCTATTTCACTAGAATATGTAGCGTTTTCATTTAATACAGGTGAAACTATGTTAAATACCATTTCTTTATCTTTTTTTGATAAAATGTCTGGTAAGAATGGGGTAAAATATAATTTTCCCTTTTTAGCTGCTTCTCTAGCGTTTCTACCTCTCATACCTTCATCTTGTGTAGTAACAACTTTTAAATCTAAATTATTATATTTTTCAGGATTTTTCTTTAAAGCTTTTGCTCTATCTATAATATCTTTTTCATCATCATCAGCTCCTTCTCTTTTACCTATTATCCAATAGATAATATCTTGAGGATTATTTTTAGCAAAACTATAAATATCACCAATTGGCATTTTTGATGGTTGAATTTTAACTTTTGGTGGTAAATAATTTTGATAGATTTCCCAAATTAAAATAGCTTCTGCTTGGGATATACCATTTCTTTCACCACTACCTACTAATATTATTAATTCATCAATTTCAGGGTATTGTTTTAAAGCTTCATCTACTACTTCAAAATGTCCCCCTATAGGAGGTTTAAAACCCCCACCATATAAAGCGACTATTTTATTTTTATTTTCAGGTAATAGTCCTTCTAATAATGATTTTGTTAATTTATTCATGAACGTAAAAATTGTTCTATTCTTATTTGTGCTTCTTCCTTAGACATTGTGTATTCTATTACATCATAGATAAAATCATCATCTAACATAGCTTGAATTTCTTCTTTATCTTTAGCTTTTCTTTCATCAGATCGTTTTTGTTGGGCTGGTGATTTAGGTAAAGTGTCTTGTGGTTTAAAAGGGTCAAGATATTTTTTAATAATTTTATTTATATCTGTTATTCTAGTACCTTCTAAAGTATTAGCAACTGCTACAAAATTATTACCAAATAAACTAGCATATTTAGGTAAATTATTAGTTACACCTTTCCAAGTACGCATTACAATAGCTGGGGCTAAACTTCTATCTTCTCCATCTGATTTTTCATATCGATTTTGGTTTTGAGATAATGAACGTTCTAAGTCAGTATAAACATAAAGCATAAATACTTCATATCCTGCTTCTTCTAATTCATCTTTTAATTTAATAGTATTATTAAATGAAGCAGCTGTACCATCTAATATAAATGATTCTTTACCCTTAATTGTATCCTCTATATCACCTTTAAATTCTTTATTTGCTTGAGCCATGGCTTTTGCTCCTTTACTTCTTTCTTCAGGTGTGGCATTTTTTAAATCTAAAGATACATTAGCTTTTTTTAATAAACTCATATAACGATTATCTAAATTTAAAACTTTTAAACCACTTAAATCTAAACCTCTTAATATATACCCTTTACCTGCTCCCGGTGCACCTGCTAATATAATTGCTTTTGGCATTCCTATTGCTTCTTTTAAAATTTGAACTAAGCTTATCATTTATTTTTATTATAAATATTATAAGTTTCTCTTAGCTGTAGTTTTAAATTCTGTAAACGTGGGAGAATGTCTAGGAAATTCTAAATCAAATAATTTTTTAACAGTATTAAAAATATCTAGATTTTCTTCTTGTGTACGTTTTGATTCATGCATTTCCCATCCTTTACCTTTTATTTTTTTACCAGTTTTATCTTCTCCTCTTGATTTTGACTTTAACCATAATACACCTACTCTATCTACACCCTTACCATAACATTCTTCATAACATTGAGCATAAATAGCTCCTTGTAAGTCATGAGTTATCTGTAAATTATTAGACGTTTTAAAATCAATAATCCACATTTCAGTTTTTCCATCAATTTCAATTTCACATACTAAATCACAAGTACCTGCTACTTTAATTTTATCTGAAAATAAATGTACTTCTGCTTCAACTAATGTTGGGTTATATTTTTCCCAAAAATCAACAAATTTTAAAAACATTTGCCAAACATCAGGATTATATACAGGTATACCATTGGATAAAAAATTTAATTCTTTACCATTAAGATAATCCTCAATCATTTCGTGTACTTGAGTACCTTCTTCAGCTGCTTTTTTAACAATCCAATCAGCACTAAAACCTACTTTCTTTAACCAATCTTGAAAATGTTTTCCTTTAGGATAACAACTTAAAACATACGTTATTGAAGGATAATATTTACCATTTCTACGATAATATCTTGCATCTGGGAGTGTGATTTGTTTTGAATCTTCACTAATTTCTAAAATTCTATTATAAGACTTTTTTATATTTCTTTTTTTCATATTGATTGTAATTTCCTTTCCATTAATTGGTAGGAGGTTAAGGGGAATGTATTTTGGATTAATGTTGTAAAACCATAAAACCCCATTTCACTAGGATCTTTTTCTTTAAGATCTATTAAATAAACTTCTTTTCCTTCATTTATAAATTCTTCTGCAAATTTAATTGCTTGTTTCATAGCGTCTGTATCTAATGCTATGTATATTTTTTTAATTGTTGATGTAACTATTTTTTTCCTTAATTCAGATTGTATGTTTTTACCTAATAAAGGAATAGCATTGCGTTTTATGGCAATAGCATCAAACATACCTTCACATATAACTAAGGGTAAAGACCAATTAATTAAATGTTCATTTGGTATTATATTTCTTGATGCTTCTGGGTTTTTATATTTTATATAAGGGTCTTTTTCAAATGACCTTCCTGTAAAATAATTTAAATTGCCATTTTTATCATAAGAAGGAATAATAACCATTTTAGCATATCTACCATATTCACAATATCCTATATTATATTTTTCAATATCTTTAATAGTTATACCTCTATTCTTTAAATAAACCCATGCCTGTCTTCCTATTATATTTTTGCTATTATTAATTATAGGGATAAATTCATCTGGTAGTTTTAAATCGTATTTAATTACTTCTACATCTTTAACTTGATAGCCCGTCTTTACTAATGACTTTAATTCTGAAAAATGCTCGGGTAGTGCTTTTACTTTTTTAAATAAAGTATTTAAGTATTTTCCTTTTTCATTACAAACCCAACAATGCCAAGGATGATATCCTTTTTTATTATCTGTAAAATTAATTTCTAATTTAGGTTTAGAATGATTACATAAGGGACAATAAAATGCTCTATTACCCCGAGCAGTCATTTTTCCATCTCCTAATACTCTACTTACTAAGCTTACTAGTAGTTCATTTATCATATAGGAAATATACGAATATTATTTTATATCTCCAAAGTCACGTGAAAAAAATTTACCTAATATATTATCATTAATATGAGTACTATGTTTATCTTCTAATACTTCGTTTTTAAATAAATGTTTAGTCTCATAGTATGTTAATAGTTTTTTAGAAGGAACAAATTCTAATATACGTTTTTCCCAATTTTCACCTGCATTATCTTGCTGTGATAATGTAATTATTTCTTTTTGGGATCCAAAATAATCTTTCCAATCTGATTCTGTTATAGTTTTTTGTTTTAAAGGAGTGCGTCCTTTAAGACCTTGTTTAGATCTTTCTTCTTTTAAAGCTTGTAAAGCCTTTTTACCTAGTTTTTTATTTCTCTCAAAATATAAAACTTTTTTACCTATATATCTTGTATCTGTAGGTTTATGTTTAACTTCATATATAAACCCATAAGTTCCTTTAGGCATATCTTTTATTGATGTTATAACCCTTCCCTGGTATATCCAGGTAGCGGTTGTTGGCATATTTGTCATTTAAAGTTATTAATAAGGTTAAATTGAGTCAAATGATACTTGAATTTCTAAGTCAGAATTCATTGGAACTTTAGTAGGAACCGATAATTTTCCAATAGCTAATAAATTTTGTTCATTATCATATAACCCTACAGTTGTAATATAAGGACTAAAATATGATCCTGTTGCAAAATCTTTATAAACATTATTAGTTCCTAAAGGAACATTTGCTTGGCTACCCGATAATAATGATGGGTTTAATGAATAACCAAATTCATTTTCTCTTACAGTACATTTGTATTGATGTTCATATAAGGTAACTGATGATGAAAATCCTACAGTAAGATATTGTAATTGGTTAGCTCCAGAAAAACCATTTTGTCCTCCTAACACTGAATTTCCTATTCCAGCAACAACAGCAAGTGAAGAATAAGGATTACCTGCAGATTTACTTATAGGAGTTAAAACTATATTCCCATGTTCATAAGCTACATTACCACAATATTCATTTTTAATATTTACCCCACCACCCGTTCCTGAATAAAGCATATTTCCTTCTTTATCATCATGGATTGTATATGTTGTTGGACCTCCATTAGGTATGTATTCTATACCTATACTTTGGGGTTCAATATTACTACCCCATAATTTTGAAGGGATTGAAAATAATGTTACAAAATTATTATTAGAAGCACCTGCTACAGTTACCTCTTCTCCTAATAATGCTGTTCTAGTTTGAGTAATAGTACTTGATAGATAATTATCATATTGAGGACTTTTTGCTGCTCCAATAGGCATATTATTTGATCCTTCAATACCTAAATTAAGATTGTTATACCCAGCAAATGTATTATTTTGAGGACCAGATAAACCATATAGTAAACTTGAAGTAGCAACTAAACTACCAGATTCACTTCCAAAATAATTAGAATAATAAAGTTGCATTACACTTGAATAAACAGAATTAGTATTCAATTTATTTACAAATCCTGTAAAATTTTGAGAACCCGAAACAGTAGATCCATAAGCTGAACCATATAAAGTATTTTGTGTAGTTTCAAATATTAATTTATTAGCTGGGGGTTGAGTACCAAAATAAACTTCAATTCCTACATTAGATGCCGTCATAGCATTTCCTGTAAAGCTAAATCCTTTATTAGCTGAAAAGGGGGTTATTACAATGTCTTTTGTTGTAAATTGTTTGTACGCTGACATACATTTTAGTAATCTAATTTAACTCTAACAAGTAGTTCTTTTGTAAAATCTTTAGCTAAGGGTCTGCTTAATTTTGCTATAGCACACAATTCATTTGAATCATTATATAAACCTACACTTGTAATAAATGTTTGTGGATTATTTTGCATTTGAGGCCATAATAATTGTCCTGTTGAACCTGAAACAAATGATGGATTTGAAGAATAATTAAAATCTGCATTTTGAGCTCTTACAAAATAAAAATCAGATGCTAATGTTTCTTGAGAATTTAATCTAAAAGTATTTCCAGCAAATACACTTTGAGATATAGCTCCATATAGTTTAGACATATTATCATCATTTTGATTTGAGTTTCGTGCTGTACCTAAACTAATACCTCCATCAGTTCCAAAAGGTTGATCGCCATCTAATGCTGCTGCATTTAATAATATTAATCCTACATCTGGTAAAAATAAACCATATGATCCTGAAGCTGGTGTATAACCATTAGCATTTAAACCTGTATAAACTGTTCCTTCTGATCCTGAAACTACTTGGTAAACTCTTCCAGCATTTCCAAAAACATTACCCGTACTTATATTACTATTATCTGTTAAGCTTAATGTTACACCTGCTCCTGCTCCAGCACCACCTGATGATCCTGATAAAGATAAAGCCATTGTACCTAATGCTAATGATTCTTTGTATCTTGCTCTTTCAAGTGATATAGCGTAAAAATATGAGGATGAATAATTTCCAAATATAAAAGGTTCTGTATCATCCCCTAAAGCTATATTTTGATACTGACCAAATATAGTAGATGAAGGTGATTTACCTAGAACTAAAGAATTATAAAGTAAACTACCACTACCTACTTCATCACCATAAGCTATATCAAATTGAACTGCTGCTGTAGTTTCTGTAGATGCTGTTTGGTAAACATGAAGATAGTATTGTCCTGAATTAGATGAGTTTTGTACTGATGAAGTATAAGCTTCAGTTAATCGAGGTTCATTTCCACTCCATAAAGTTCCTGTTGTAGAATCTATACTATTAATTATGTCACCTGCACCAAATGTTGTAAAAGCTCCGTTAGCCATGTTTTTTTTTGTTTTAAATTTTTATTGCATTCCTGCTGATTTTCTTAACTCAAATGGAACCTGTAATCTTGCTCCTGTATTTCTACCTACAACTGTTAAAGTTGCATATAATGTATCTAAAGAACCAAATATATTAATTGAGGTAGCAGTAATTGTAAAGTTAGTTCCTGTTACTGTTTTAGAAACATTAGTACCTAAAGTTGTTTGTTGGTTTAATACTTCATTTGAATTAGCTCCTCCACCTGTAATGTTAGCATAAGTAATATTTGACATAGTTACAGTATAACCATCTGCTTCTGACTCTACACCTGTAAATGTTTGGGTTTGTGGTGTAAATGATGGTGCTAAAGTTTCTCCTGTTACTAATTGGATAACTGATGGTGCTATAATAGTAGGCATAACTGCAGTTGAACGAGGTAAAGTAACTAATTTATACTTCATCGTTTGTAATTCATTAGGAAATGCCTCTAATACAGGCATATTTTCAATTGCTTCCCCATAATAAGCTGATCCTGAAGGATGATTTGGATTATATAAAGAATAATCTACTTCATCATCTGCTAATGAAAATTGTGTTACATTAAAAGCATTACCACCTTGAGCTAATAATTCTCTTCCTTTTTTTGTTAAAATAGCATCTACTGTTACTACTTGATTATTTAAATATCCCATTTTTTATTAGTATTTTATTATAAATATATGTATTTTTTGTTTCTAATCCAAACTATACTAAGCACTCGAACCTCCTAAATTGTCAGGACTGTCTTGTGTAAATACATTTTCAGATTTTAATTTATTAATTATTTTTTGAACATTTCTTTGTTGTACTTCAGTTATATCATTTGGTATTAAATAACCATCACCAGATAACGTTAAAGCACCTGCTGATCCTGATGGTTGGTTTACATTTAATATAACTCTATCATCCGCTTCAACTCTTTTTCTTAAAGTCATAGCAAATATTCTTCCTGATGGAATTGGAATATTTAAATCATTTGGGTTTGGAGTAACTACTACTCTATCAAAAAGATATCCTGGGTCTATTGGTAATCCCTGACTTGTATTGTGATTGACCCCATTTATATCAAGAACAGGTGAAACAAAACCTACTTTTTTCATTTCAGTATTTTGTTGAGTTGTATCACCAGCTTGCATAG
>Ga0206123_10003722_pt1 | contig 12417 bp, 9 predicted proteins | sample Helgoland_Spring_2_FD_160086 | JGI IMG/M metagenome (GOLD analysis project Ga0206123, IMG submission 160086) | Pelagic subsurface seawater microbial communities from Kabeltonne, Helgoland, North Sea - Helgoland_Spring_Bloom_20160316_1 | ecosystem: Environmental > Aquatic > Marine > Epipelagic ... | reverse complement strand
CAATGTCGGGACGCTGAAAAGCTTCCGGATTCTCGGTCGTGAGCGGCAAACGCTGCGCACCTATCCATTGGCATGTGAAATCGGTTCGCCACTGCCCTTCTTGCTCGTTGAGCTGTGAAGCATAGCTGAACTGACCGAAAGCCCGATGCGTTGAAACAAAAGGATCCTGAGTGGGATTACCGAATGCACGGTCCGTGTGGGCGTTGACCCAACGGTAGGCCAGCCGCATATCCCAGTGACGGTGTACATCCCAATTGAATTCAGCTTGAGCTGAATTGGCAAATGATTGACCATTCAGCGAATACAAATCGATAGCACCCGTGCTTCGATCCAAATCCACCACTAATTTATTCTGAAATTGAGTGCTATAACCATCTAATGTAAGCGTCGCCTCTCGGTAATTCAGTCGGAATTTGCTGGTGACATTCAAGCCAACGTTGATGGCTTCTTCTGGCACCGTTGTTCCATACACGTTCCAATTCCATTGCCGTTGACTCGCCCACGACCCAAGCTGCTCCATGAAATGGTTGGACGTGCGGTACCCTTTACCAGCAACCACTTTGATGGATGTGTTTTCAGTCGCACTCCAGCGGGCGTGGAGCCGCGGGCTTAAAAACCGCCCAAACAAGTTGTGCTCGTCGTAGCGCAAACCGCCAATCACACTCCAGCGTTCATTCGGATTCCACGTGTATTCAAAAAACACTCCCGGAACACTCTCAGTCCGGTCCATGGCCATCTGCAATGTGTCATTCACGGCAAATGATTCGTCAAATGAATTGTACACGTAAGTCGCTCCTAACGTGAAACTCCGGTCGGTACTTCCAAAAATGTCGGAATACAAAGCGTTGCCTCTGAAAAATTGTTCCGTACCCCTGTATTGGTTTTTGCCGAATCGTTGCTGGTGATCATGGTTGTAGTAATTGAATTGGGTGCCAATGGTCCGCCATTCCGCATCGGGAAACACAAAACCCGTCTTCGCTGACAACTCCGTTCGTTCAATGGCTGTGACCGCCGACCAAGGACCTTCCAAGCTATCCATTCGGCCGGTCATTTCATCCCAATTCTCCGCATTGCCAAAAGCGGTCTTCTGGCCGGCAACGGCCGCTGTATTCACATAGGTCGCTGCATATTCACCGCGAATCCCTCGATCGCCTTTGAATTTCCATTCGTTGCGTCCCACAAAATTTCGCTGCATCGGCGTGTCCAAAAAGCCATCCTCATTTCGGTCGTTGGCTTGCTCGTTGTGCAGTCCATGAATAAGCACAGCTGTGCTCCAACGGCGGCTGATGTCATGACGACTGATATAGTTGAACTCCTTTCGGCCTGATCCATTCACATACAAGTTGACGTGATAAGGATCTGCCGTTTCCGGGTTCTTCAATGCTACATTGATTTGACCCGTAATGCTCTCGTAGCCCTGTGTCACTGTTCCCGCTCCCTTGCTGATGTGGATTTCATTGACCCAATCCCCCGGAATAAAGAGCAGGCCGCGAACAGCACTCAAGCCCCGTGGCCCCGGCAAGTTGTCCACCTGAATTTGGCTGTATTTACCATCCAAACCCAACATGCGAATTTGACGCGTACCCGTCACAGCATCGGTGAAGGATGCATCCACCGACGCATTGGTCTCAAACGCTTCGGAAAGGTTGCAACAGGCCGCTTTGGCCAACTCCTTTCGGTTCAAGGATTGCACATCCAATGGAGACAACAAAGAGAATTGCGTCGCCGACTTCCGTTCCACCACCTCTGCTGCTCCCAAATCAACTCCTGCTATCAATGGAATGTCCACATACGAAGACCCGTCATAAATCCAGCCAGCAGTCTCATAGCCCAACATACTCACGAGCAGGGTGTCGCCCAGATTTGCCATTGGTAATTTGAAAAATCCAAACCCATCCGACACGGTAGTGGAAGAAATATCATGGGACCACCTCACGTATGCCCCAGGCAATCCAATGTATTCGGGACCGTGGCCCTCGTGTCCCGGTGCCGTTGAATGATCCGAATGCTCGACGACCAAAACCTTCCCTCTCAGCGACCCGCCATTTTGAGCAAACAAGGGAAGTGTTGCTAGCACCAGACACATCAGAAGGGCGAGTCTCATGTGCATGAAGTTACTCGAAATCAATCGTGTTCTTCGTGATTATGTTGACCGTCGCCTGAACAACTTGCTCCGTCGCGGTACTTGCAGCAACCATGGATCGTGGCATATACCTCATCCGTCGCTTTGACTTGGTCGGTATCATGGCCTGCGTCAGCAACCAACTGGTGAATCGCCTTTTCCGTAATTTTCTTCGTTTTGTAGGCGATGGTCAATTTTTTTGACTCTACGTTCCAATCTGCCATAATGATACCCGGTACGTCAAGTGCGCGCTCGATGCGATCTTCACACATCCCGCATACACCACTGACTTGAAATGCAATTTCAGCCTTTTTCTGAGCCGTTGCGAGCAGGCCTGTGGCCAAAAAAGTAAAGAGTAATAAATGCTTCATACGTCTAATTTAACCAGATTCTTGCAACTCAGAACTCCACCACTGCCAAAATGAGTGAAAAGCAGGTCACTCGCTATCCGCGGATGCTTTCAAAAAGTCACGGTTCATTCGTGCAATATTACTGAGGTCAATTCCTTTTGGACACTCAACAGCGCATGCGCCAGTATTCGTGCAATTCCCAAAACCCTCTTCATCCATCTGGTCCACCATGCGCTTGACGCGGGAAGCTCGTTCAGGCTGGCCTTGTGGCAATAGCGCAAACTGTGAGACTTTGGCGGAGACAAATAACATCGCTGACGCATTCTTGCAAGAAGCTACGCATGCCCCACAACCGATGCATGTGGCGGCACTAAACGCCTCGTCTGCCTGGGGCTTGGGCACGGGAATTGCATTGGCATCCAGTGTTTCCCCCGAGGTATTGACCGAAATGTAGCCCCCAGACTGAATGATGCGATCAAATGCACTTCGGTCGACTGCGAGGTCTTTCACAACTGGAAACGCAGATGCGCGCCATGGCTCAATGGTGATGCTATCACCGTCTTTGAACGAACGCATGTGCAATTGGCAGGTGGTCACTCCTCGACCAGGTCCATGGGCTTCCCCATTGATGAACATCGAGCACATCCCACAAATGCCCTCCCGACAATCATGATCAAAGGCGACAGGGTCGCCACCATCCCGGATGATTTGGTCGTTAAGCATGTCCATCATTTCCAAGAAAGACATGTCCGGTGACACACCCGAAACAGGGTAAGTCTCCATGTGACCTTTGTCCTCTGGGCCATTTTGTCTCCAAACGTTGAGTGTCAAATCCATGTCTCTATTATTTGTAGCTCCTCTGCTTCAATTCAATGTTTTCAAACTTCAATTCCTCCTTGTGGAGTTTTGATGCCTTGGGGTCTCCCGTGAACTCCCACGCCGAAACAAACGTAAAATCAGTGTCATCACGCAGTGCCTCACCTTCTGGTGTTTGGTATTCCTCTCGGAAATGGCCTCCGCACGATTCGTTTCGTTCCAAAGCGTCTTTGCACATCAACTCTCCCAATTCCAAGAAGTCCGCGACCCGTCCGGCTTTGTCCAATTCAGGGTTGAATCCATCATCAGACCCTGGCACTCGCACATCCGACCAGAACTCGTCGCGCAATGCCTGAATGTCCTCAATGGCTTTTTTGAGGCCTTCAGCGCTTCGCGACATCCCACACTCGTCCCACATGATTCGACCCAATCGCCGATGGAATTCATCCACTGGTTTGGTGCCGTTGTTGTTGATCAAATGGTTGATGCGCTCCTTCACCTCCTTCTCCGCCGCAGCGAATTCGGGTGAGTCCGACGAAATTTCGCCCGTCCGAATGTCTTGAGAGAGGTAGTCTCCAATGGTGTATGGCAAAACAAAATACCCATCAGCCAAACCTTGCATCAACGCGGAAGCTCCGAGTCGATTGGCGCCGTGGTCGGAGAAGTTGGCTTCGCCGGCCGCATACAATCCCGGCACTGACGTCATCAAATTGTAATCCACCCATAGCCCCCCCATGGTGTAATGCACCGCTGGATAAATCTTCATCGGGGTTTCATATGGGTCATCTGCCGCGATTTGCTTGTACATATCAAACAAGTTTCCATATTTGGCTTTCACAACTTGTTTTCCCAATTCGGTGATTTCGGAGGCAGCAGGATTCTTAAGCCCGCGAATGTTGGCCTCCGTTTTGCCGTATCGCTGGATCGCACTCGCGTAATCCAAAAACACAGCCTCTCCGGTTTCATTCACCCCAAAGCCAGCGTCACAGCGCTCCTTGGCGGCACGTGACGCAACATCGCGTGGCACCAAGTTTCCAAATGCCGGATACCGACGCTCTAAATAATAATCCCGGTCTTCCTCTGCAATTTCAATGGCCTGCAACGTTCCTTTCCGAATCGCCTCAGCGTCTTCTTTTTTCGATGGAACCCAAATGCGACCGTCATTTCGCAGTGACTCGGACATGAGGGTCAGCTTTGATTGGTGCTCTCCCGAAACAGGGATGCAGGTTGGGTGAATCTGCGTGAAACAAGGGTTCGCCATAAACGCCCCTTTTTTATGCGCCTTCCATGATGCTGAAACATTGGAGCCCATGGCATTCGTGCTCAAAAAGAAAACGTTGCCATACCCTCCGGAGGCAAGCACGACAGCATGCGCTGCATGGCGCTCCAGTTCTCCTGTAATCAGATTTCTCGCTATGATCCCCCTGCATTTCCCGTCGACCATCACCACGTCCATCATCTCATGACGTGTAAACATTTCGACCTTTCCTTTCGAAATCTGCCGGCTCAAAGCGGAATAAGCCCCGAGCAGCAATTGCTGGCCCGTTTGACCCTTGGCGTAGAATGTTCGAGAAACTTGAACCCCTCCAAAACTTCGGTTGTCCAACAGACCGCCATACTCCCGAGCGAACGGCACACCCTGTGCCACGCACTGGTCGATGATGCTGGTTGACACCTCCGCCAAACGATGCACATTTCCCTCTCGACTGCGGTAATCTCCGCCCTTAATGGTATCATAAAAAAGACGGTACACCGAATCGCCATCGTTCTGGTAATTCTTTGCAGCGTTGATGCCTCCTTGCGCCGCAATGGAATGCGCTCGACGAGGCGAATCTTGGAAACAAAATGCCTTGACGTTGTAGCCCATTTCAGCTAAGGAGGCCGCTGCTGAGCTTCCAGCTAGCCCCGTCCCTACCACAATGACGTCGATGAGTCGTTTGTTGGCCGGGTTGACGAGGTTGATGTTGTTTTTGTGCGATGTCCACTTTTCCGCCAGTGGTCCTTCGGGTATCTTAGAGTCTAGCATCTCAATCGTCAATTAAAGCTGGGTGATGTAGAGGAATACAGGAATGACCGCAAAGAGCAAAGGCACGCCAATCCCGAACAAGTATCCTGTCTTTTCAATGGCAGGGGTGTATCTCGGATGGCGCAATCCCAACGATTGGAAACCGCTTTGAAATCCATGCACAAGATGAAACGCTAGTGCCATCTGCGCTAAGACATATCCGAGAACAGCGACAATTCCCCATGAATTTTCAGGCGAGAAAAAAGCCAGGACCACCGTGTGCAAGTCTTTCAACCCGTCATGCATCGGCATTTCTCCAAAATGCATCTTATACCAGAAGGTCTGCATATGGCTCACGAGGAAAATAGCGATGATGGTGCCCAGCACTCCCATGTTCCGGCTGGCCCAACTCGCATTTGCCGAACCCTTTTCCTTCACATAACCAACAGGCCGCGACTTGCGATTCCGCGTGGTCAGCACAATGCCATCAACGATGTGAAAAAGAACACTTGTATACGTGAGATAACTCAACAGTTTGACCAAAGGGAAGGTGGTCATGAACTCCGCATATTCATTGAACGCCTGCTGGCCGTCGGCTCCTTGAATGAACAATTGTAGGTTTCCAGCAAGGTGCCCAACAAGAAAGGTGCATAAAAAAAGACCCGTCAGCGCCATCAGGTACTTCTTGGCCAGGGACGATTTCAATAATCCGTTATTGCTCATTGCATTCTGGTTCGTTCCTCAAAGTTAACGCCTGAACGACGCCATACCAACGCAAGATGCAGGAAGAACGGATTAACGGGAATCAATCGAAGGATTGGGGGCGAGTTTTTGCATTCTCGCCCCCTGAACCAATCGCTTATTCTTCCTTTTCAGGACGTCGATCGAGCATCAGCATCTCACCCGCCACAACCTCAGTTACGTAACGCGTATGCCCGTCAGCATCTTCATAAGTCCGATAAGCCAATCGGCCTTCGATGGCAATTTCTGCGCCCTTTTGCAAGTATTGACCTGCGATTTCCGCAAGAGCACCCCACGTGACAACATCATGCCACTGGGTGCGCTCCACACGTTCACCATCACCATTGCGGAAAACCTCATTGGTCGCCACTGGAAAAGTGCACTTCACTTTGCCTTCATCGAAGCTCATCAAATCGGGATTCTTCCCGAGTCGTCCAATCAATTGGACCTTGTTTCTCAATGCATTCATTTGTTTTTATTTCTGGGACAAACTTGCACCCGTTGTCTCGGGCTAGTCGTATCCGATACGGCTTCGTTCAGGGATGAGCACCTGGGATTTGCAATTGCACATCCTTTTCTTCTGCAGTCCCCGACAACCTATCTTTGCGGCTGAAATTGCCCCCTCATGTCAGCATCTGTTCGCGTTCGTTTTGCCCCGAGTCCCACCGGCCCATTGCACATGGGTGGTGTCCGAACCGCCCTGTTCAATTATCTCTATGCCAAGAAGCATAATGGCACGTTCATTTTGCGCGTTGAGGACACCGATCAGGCCCGATTCGTAGAAGGAGCGGAAGCCTACATTGAAGAATCCTTGAAATGGTGCGGATTCGAGCCCGATGAAGGAACCAAGGCCGGTGGAAACCACGGTCCCTATCGCCAATCGGAACGCAGCGAATTGTACTTGAAGGAGTTGGGGCAATTGATGGCCAAAGGGCATGCCTACAAGGCGTTCGACACTCCGGAAGAAATCGCTGCAAAGCGAACAGAAGCAGAAGCCAATGGTGACGTCTGGCAATACGATGCGAGGACGCGCCTGTCGATGCGCAATTCACTCGCTCTCAGCGCAGCTCAAGTGGCCCAGCTTGAATCAGAAGGCCAACCCTTCACGGTTCGATTCAAAATGCCTGAATCGGGGCGCGAGGTGACTGTTTCGGACGAAATACGGGGCGAAATTCGCGTATCATCGAGCGTTTTGGACGACAAAGTGCTCATGAAAGCAGACGGCCTTCCTACCTATCATTTGGCCAATGTGGTGGATGATCACCACATGGAAATTAGCCACGTCATCCGCGGAGAAGAATGGTTGCCTAGCGCTCCCCTGCACGTTTTGCTTTATGAAGCATTTGGTTGGAGCCCGCCTGCGTTTGCCCACTTGCCTTTGATCCTCAAGCCCACCGGCAACGGAAAGTTGAGCAAGCGGGATGGCGACAAAGGGGGATTTCCGATTTTTCCGTTGGCCTGGACTGACCCCAAATCCGGCCAAACCTCCAAAGGGTACCAGGAAAACGGCTACTTGCCCGAAGCTTTCTTAAACATGCTCTTGCTCTTGGGTTGGAGCAGTGGAGATGAACGTGAACTATTCACATTGACGGAAGCGGTGGAGGCTTTTTCCATGAAAAATGTAACAAAGTCAGGAGCGCGATTCAACCCGGACAAAGCGGTCTGGTTCAATGAACAATACCTCCGTTCAGGCGATTCCAGCAGATGGGTTGAGCCGTTGAAAGAACTCAATTCAGAAGCCATGCAAGGGTGGTCAGACACCAAATGCCAACAGGTGTTGGACATGATGCTCGAAAGGGTGCAATTTCTGCATGAAATTGGTACACACCTTTACCTCTTTGCTGCGCCCGACCGTTTTGATGAAAAGCTCATCCGCAAAAAATGGAAGCCCGAAACTCCGGGGTATCTGCGCGAGCTAAAAGATGTTCTCACAGAAGTTGAACCTTTTGAATCTGACAACATCGAAACCCAATTCAAACAGTTTTTGGCCACGCGTGAACTCGGGTTCGGTGCTGTTCTGTTGCCCTTTCGGATAGCCCTAACAGGCACCGGGGGTGGGCCCTCGATGTTTGATTTTGCTGAGTTCTTGGGCAAAGCCCAAACCATGGACCGCCTGGAAGCGGCCGTGGCGAAATTGGGATAAGCGTTCGCTAGTCGATGTTCATCTCCGGTACATTTTCCGGTATGACCAGTTTTCCCGCTGTGGCAGCGGCAATGTCCTGAACCGTAACGCCCGGAGCGCGCTCCACCAAGTGAAAGGCGCCGTCTTTGATGTCCATCACGGCCAAGTTGGTGACGACACGTTTCACACAGCCCACACCCGTCAAAGGAAGACTGCAACTGGGAAGCAGTTTTGAAGCTCCCGCTCGATTGGTATGCATCATCGCGACAATGATGTTTTCCGCACTGGCCACCAGGTCCATGGCTCCGCCCATGCCCTTCACCATTTTTCCAGGGATTTTCCAATTCGCGATGTCACCGTTTTGCGCCACTTCCATCGCTCCCAAAACCGTCAATTGTACGTGGCGGCCGCGGATCATCGCGAACGACGTTGCGCTGTCAAAGTAAACGGCACCTGGCATCGCTGTAATCGTTTGCTTGCCTGCATTGATCAAGTCTGCATCTTCATCTCCATCCATTGGGAATGGGCCCATGCCCAAGATGCCATTTTCCGATTGAAATTCAACTTCCATCCCCTCAGGAATAAAATTCGCTACCAACGTGGGGATTCCGATGCCCAAGTTGACGTACCATCCATTCCGTACTTCCTGAGCAATACGCTTTGCGATTCCGTTTTTGTCCAACATGGGGTTCTTTTTACGCTGTTTCACGGGTTTGAACGGTGCGCTGTTCGATGCGCTTATCATAATGTGCTCCTTGAAATATGCGTTGTACGAAAATGCCCGGCAAATGAATTTCATTCGGATCCAACGCCCCGAGAGGCACCAACTCTTCCACTTCGGCTACCGTAATCTTACCCGCCATGGCCATCATCGGATTGAAATTTCGCGCCGTTGCCTTGAATACCAGGTTGCCCGCAGAATCGCCTTTCCATGCCTTTACAAATGCAAAATCCGCGGTCAATGCCGACTCCAATATGTGGGGCTTGCCGTCAAACTCACGCACTTCTTTGCCTTCCGCGACCTCTGTGCCGTAGCCAGCCGGAGTGAAAAAAGCCGGGATTCCAGAACCTCCAGCACGGCACCGCTCAGCAAGAGACCCTTGTGGGATCAAATCCACTTCCAGCTCCCCACTCAACATTTGCCGTTCAAATTCATCATTTTCGCCCACATAGGATGAAATCATCTTTCGAATTTGGCGCTTTTGTAGCAGCAAGCCCAGTCCAAAATCGTCAACGCCCGCATTGTTGGAAATGCACGTCAAATCCTTGGTGCCCAGCTTCACCAATTCAGCGATGCTGCATTCTGGGATTCCGCACAAGCCAAAACCACCTAACATCAAGGTCATTCCGCTCTGCACGCCCGCGCATCCTGCCTGCGGTCCTTCTACGGTTTTTGATATTGCCATGCTGCTGATCGTTTGTCGCTTCTTCTGAAGCTGTGTCTTCTCAAGGTTTATTGAAATAGGTCGTCGTCGTCGCCAATTCCAAATGTAGCTTCATTCAATTCGAACCACTGCTTGCAGTCCAAAGAATCCAACCCAATTCCTTCCGGCAACGCAAAATCCTCCTGACTCAACTCAATGGAGGAATCATCGTAAACCGCATTCATATAAAAGCCATAAATCGGCAACGCCGTATTTGCTCCTTGGCCATTCGCAATGGTGCTGAATCGCACCGAAGGATCTTGCGCTCCCACCCAAACACCCGTAACCAGATCTGGCGTCATCCCCATGAACCAGCCGTCTGAGTGACCTTGGGTCGTTCCTGTCTTGCCCGCCATCGGCACCTTGATGTTATCGTATTTGCGTCGCTCAATATCCATGCGCAACCGAATCCCGGTGCCTTTTTTATCCCCCGTTTTCGGGTTGTAAGCGCCGTCGACCACTCCTTTCATCATATCGACTATGGTCCCTGCCGTGCGGCGGTCCAAACCTTGACGCATGACCGGTTCGGGCGACCAAATGACATTGCCGTACTTGTCTTCGATGCGTAAAATGGTCGAAGGCTTCACATACACCCCGCCATTGACAAGTGCGGCATTCGCCACCGTGATTTCCTTGAGGGTCAGTTGTGAGGAACCCAGCGCAATCGAAGGAACGGCGGGGATTTCCGTTTCAATTCCCAACGAGTGGGCCAGCTGGATAATGCGTTCCGGACCAAATTCCTTCATCAACTTGGCCGAAATCGTATTCATGGAATTGGCCAATGCGTATTCCAAGGTGACGACCTCACCGTATTCAAAGTCAGAGTTGTCGGGACACCAATCCGGTTGATCCCCTGGCATCTCAACACAGATGCGCTGGTTGGGCAATTCCGTGCACCGCTTCATCCCATGGCGAAGTGCTGTCGCGTAAACGAATGGCTTGAAAATCGACCCGACCTGACGCTTCGACTGGGAGACGTTATCGTATTTGAAATAGCGGTAATCTACGCCCCCAACCCACGCTTTTACGTGACCTGTTTTGGGCTCCAGTGACATCAATCCGGCGTGCAACAAACTCTTGTAATAGAGGATGGAATCTCGAGGAGACATCAATGTGTCCCGATCGCCTGCGTGATTGAATACCCGCATCTTGGTCGGCTGCTTGAAGGCCACGTTTATCTCTTTCTTAGTCGGACGGTGCCACCGGTGGCTGCATCCCCCCTTGGCCTCGTCGCAATGCCATTCATTGCCCGCTTCTGTTTCGGTTTTCTCAATGTAGAAACCCGGACGTTCGCATTCGGGGCAAAATTTACCCGTGTAGACCCGGTACCGCTCGCTTTGCTTCACCGCTTGTTCGATGATTCCATCGCGAACATCGCGTTCGATTTCTTCGAAAAACGGCCAAATTGATTTGGGCCTAGACCGCAGGTCCCGGTCCAACGAACCTTGCAATTCGCCCCCCAAATGACGATGCACGGCCTCTTCTGCTGCTTTTTGCATTCGGCTATCTATGGTGGTGAACACCTGAATGCCGTCGCGGTACAAATCATACTGTGCGCCGTCAGCCTTGGAAATGGCCCATTCGTCCGTAGCCGTCTTGGCGTTGAAAAGTGCCTTCAATTCGCTGCGGAGGTTTTCCCTGAAATACGGAGCCAGCCCTTCGTCGTGACTGACCTTTTGGAAGCGCAGGCCCAATGGCAATTCAGCCAATGAGTCCTTCGCGGTGACGGATATCTCGCCGTAGCGTTCCAGCTGGCCAAATACCACATTGCGCCTATTCTGCACCAGCTCTTCGCGGCGCAAAGGATTGAACAACGAGCTGTTCTTCAGCATGCCCACTAACATGGCAGATTCGTGAAGCGCAAGATCCTTAACCTCTTTATCGAAATAAATATTGGCCGCTGATTTGATTCCAACCGCCTGGTTTAAGAAATCGTACCGATTCAAGTAAAGGGCGACAATCTCTTCTTTCGTGTAATGCCTTTCCAAGCGGGCAGCAATGATCCATTCTTTGGGTTTTTGAAGCAGCGCCCGCTCTAGCCAGGACGTTCGGTCATATTGCTCGGTGAACAACTGTTTGGCCAATTGCTGGGTCAATGTGCTGCCCCCTCCGCGCGCTCCCATGAACGCAATTGCGCGAGCCAAGCCGATAAAGTCGATGCCGCTGTGGCTATAGAATCGTGCGTCTTCAGTGCTGATCAGCGCATTCACGAGGTTGGCGGGAAGCTCATCGAAACGGGCGTCCGAGCGGTTCTCTGAGTAATAACGGCCAATGAGTTTGCCATCGGCTGAAAACACCTGAGTCGCCAGTTCCGTTTTTGGGTTGGCCAGGGTTTCCGTGTCCGGTAAATCGCCATAAGAAGCCACTAGAACAAGGCCGGAAAGCCCAAGCAAAGGCGCCAAACCCAGCAACCAAATCCATGCTTTTTGACGAGCATAATTAGGCTTTGCCTTCGCTTTTGCCTTTGGCTTTCGTTTTTTCGGTTGCGGTTTGGGGTTCTTGGCCATTTCAATTGCAAGAATAATACACGAAACACGACCGAACGGTCTTCCGGGTTGAGATTCCGATTTATTCGCAAATGATTCCGCCGGATGGGTTACAATTGCAACTTAAATTTGCACTCCAATTCTGATCCATGGTTGCACTCATCAAAGCCGCACAACTTCTTCTGAGCCTGTCCATTCTCGTCGTCTTGCATGAGCTTGGACACTATTGGGCTGCTCGTGCTTTCAAGACGCGTGTCGAGAAGTTTTATTTGTTCATGAATCCCGGGTTCTCATTGTTCAAGAAGCAAATTGGAGAAACGGAATGGGGCATCGGCTGGTTGCCGTTGGGCG
>Ga0206123_10003711_pt1 | contig 12445 bp, 6 predicted proteins | sample Helgoland_Spring_2_FD_160086 | JGI IMG/M metagenome (GOLD analysis project Ga0206123, IMG submission 160086) | Pelagic subsurface seawater microbial communities from Kabeltonne, Helgoland, North Sea - Helgoland_Spring_Bloom_20160316_1 | ecosystem: Environmental > Aquatic > Marine > Epipelagic ... | reverse complement strand
CGCGCCCCCGCCACTGCCCTCGCTCGGGGGCGCATCCGCATCCCCGCCCCCGCGCGGGGGCGAACGTGCGGACTTGTTTGCCGCAATACGGGGCGGAGCCAATTTAAAAGAGGCTCCGCAAAGAAACAATGCCCCTAATGGTACCCCTAAGCCCACCGTCCAAAAAAAAACAGACAACCATTTCTTAAAAAACGCCAATCCTCGGTTTGCAAAGTTTGCAGATTATCTTCACGCCACGTGGGATTATGCAGGGAAAAACCTGAACCAATCCAAATTCTCAAATCCCAAACGAATCCACGATCTTTTGCTGAATTACAACGGCGAGTTAGACAACACCCTCGTCACGTTTCAATCCATGCTTAACAAGCTGGCGGCACCGCTTGCAAACGTACCGGATGCGTCCAATGGATTGAACCACCGCACCTTTGCAGACGCGTGTCAACAAATTGCAAAGGCATCAACTATCGCGGAAAGATTAAGAGAAAACCCCTTCCCGATACGTGGTGTCGTGCAGAAGGAACTGGCCAAGCTTCGGATGACGAAGAAGGATAAAGGTGGTCGAATTGCAGATCTAATCGTCATTTTTGAGCGCATCGAGGAACGTCTCGAGCACGGAGTAAGGTCTCGGGATGCGCTATTGAAAACCCATCTGGACAAGGACGGCACTGCATTGCAACTTGAAACGGCCTTCTCCATCTTTCTCGTCAACGTCTCAGAGTATCACCAAAAGTGCACTAACGTTTTACAAGCAATGGTAGCAAAATGTGTACAGTTTTGTTGCATACACAACAACAATGCAGCCATAATAAGGAACAGCGCAAACATAATGAGCAACATGTTAACCCCCCTCGACCACATTGCTCGTGTAACCCTGACGGAGCAACAGGATTGGTGGCTTCCCATTTGTGCGTACGTCGTTGCAGATACCCGTCCAAACGCAAACGAAACCGAAACGGAGGCCTACATCGGCATTATGACGACTGTTCTGGAACAACTGTATCCCACCGATTTTAAGCCGGCGACTTTCGAGAGAACGTTTAAAAACTCCGTCTATCCGTGCGGCATTCTGCTAAAAGAGCGTGTAAAAGCTGATGATCAACTGGAAAGGGACAAGTTGTTGCGAAAAATCGTGACGCGAATGCAAAAAGAAATTGTAAAGAGCACTCCCAAACAACGGCCGCCGTTTGACGTCATGCAATCGTTCTTGATTCATGCAGCATTGATTTCCGTCGATGGCGAATCCGAGGTTTATGCAACGTTCGAAGAGACGTTTCTGGACATTCTGAATAATTGTGCAATGGTTACTGATCCGAACGACAAGATTAAATTGCAAAACTGGATTTTCGGAAACGACCATCGGACTCCTGAACCCAGCATAATGTACCTCCTCAACACCGAAGTGCGCCGTGCATGGTGTGCGTTTCTCAAAGCGTACTACAATGAACCTACACTTAATGATCCGTCAGCGTTTGCAACCATGAACGAGTTTCAGATATTTTTTAATGCCAAGCACGCACACTTTGTTGACCAATACTGCAACGCGTACTCTAACAAGAAGCTACGAACGGTCGATTCCTCCACACTTAATTTTGACGGGGAGTGGGACACTACCGTTTTTGTACCGGTCTCTGGTTTGAAGGGCTCGATGGACGTTTCACGCCTGGATGCCTGCGCAATGAACGTATGCTGCAAATGGACACGTGCGGAGCTTGAGGATACGAGTTATCTTGAAACGATTTTTGCTGAGGATAGCCCCACCGTCGGTGAAGAACCTTCAATCGCGGTACAGACTGCAGACGCACCATTTATGGTTCGCGAGCCGTTGTTGTTGTTGAACAGACTGACGGAGGCACCGACTCGATTGACCATTGTTGAATACTTAAACTTGCTTTTGCATTCAAACGCCAAATGCGAAAACGAGCTGTTGAATCTCAATCAGTCGGTAGAAGTACTACGGTACGAAGACGCGATCCCTAAGCTTAATATGCGGACATTTGGTAAAGCAGCAGGCCCATCACCAAGGGATAGCGCAATCAAAGCTTACGTAGAAGCGCTCGGCTTATCTGAGGATGAAGCAGCCGCTCAATGGAAGATTAGTCACTCGGCGGGGACAATTTCTTCATTGGTAGACGCGATAACACGAGAACGGTTACAGGCAGCGGGAACTTCAGTGCCACCTCTCGGACCCGACAGAACGCAGGAGATCGAACAACTAAAGCGAGAGCTTCAGGATACCAAAAAGGAGCTTCAGATTGCCAAAACGAAAAAACCGGCCGTGGCGCCGCCGACCAAGGCTAGGACCAGAAAAACGGCCGTGGCGCCGCCGCCACGCGAGAATTTGGTGGCTCAAGTGCCACCTCTCGGACCCGACAGAACGCAGGAGATCGAACAACTAAAGCGAGAGCTTCAGGATACCAAAAAGGAGCTTCAGAGTGCCAAAACGAAAAAACCCCCGGCGCCGCCGCCGCGCAAGAATTTGGTGGCTCAAATGTCAACTATCGAACACAACCACGCAGTGGAAACGAAGGAGTTGCGTGCCAAGATCGAACAGCTACAGCAGCAGAAGCTTCAGAGTGCCGACGAAACATGGCCGGCGCCGCCGCCGACACCCGAAAATCAAGCGTCAGCTGTCGGACGCGACCACGCATTGGAAATGAAGAAGTTGCGTGCCGAGAACGATCAGCTAAAGCAGAAGATTGAGAGTGCCGAAACAGAGAAGTCGTCGCCGCAACCACGACCACGACCCTCAGCGACCATGACCAAGCGCAGTATCCCGGTCGCGAAGGTGCCGGCAATACCGGACAACCCGCTGCACACTCTGCTACCCGACGTAACCGACACGTTCGCAGCGCTAGTGAACACGCTTACTGCAGTTTCCACCGCCGGTATTACACACAGCACGGTCGCAGCTGATATCGAATCGCTCAATTTAAAAATGGACAACGAAGAAGCCGAGCTTTCTTGCGCAGATCCCGCCACATTGCATGGAATACGGAAAAGCCGCAAAGCCCAGTCCCGCCGGCTTCACGCGCTTGCAAAGGAGTTTTGCGGTGAAGACGGGTGGAAATGTAGGGCAACTGAACTGTATTGGAATGCGGAAGCAAACGACATGATTGACTGCATGTCTCGTCGGCTGACATACTTAATGATCGGCAAGCAATGATATAAGGCAGCCAAGGTTGGCGAAGGCATGTGTTGCGGCAATGAACCGTGCTAGATTCAATGCGTTGGCGCTTATTCTTGGACACGATAAGGACAACACATCCGACGAAGAATCCGTCGGAGAAGATGATGACGGTCTGCAGGTAGAGTTGAACGCTAAATTATCGGACGCAGTTGACGAAATTGGCAACCTGCATGAGGAGTTGGCGGCACAGCGGCAAGCGGACCAAACCCGGCGGGAAGGTTGGGATGCCTACGAAACACAATCCGACAGACGTATGGAACTTTACGAGAAAGAGAACACGACATTGCGAACTGGCGTTGCCGAACTGACGAATCGCATTAGCCTCGCAACCGATAAGTGCACACTGCTCACATCTGAGTTGGAACAGCAGAAGGAGAAAATGAACGAAGCGGAAACCAAAGCGAGAAATTTGGAACACGACTTTACTGTTGAGAAACAATTAACGAACGCACAGCAGCAAGAGAACCAAAAACTGCGCCAAGATTGGGATGCCTATAAAAAACAAACGAAACAGTTTGCTAGTGTGAACATTACGAGGGAGCTCGAACTGGCCGATCTGAAACAAGCGAACAAGACGCTGACACGCAAACAACGTGTTGCGAGCGACCAATACTCACAGGCTAGTGCCATAATTACCAACCTGCAAACGGAGTTGAAAGACCACGATCGGACCAAAGAAGAGAACCAGACGCTGAAACGTGCGAGCAAGTCAAGAGAGCATGAACTGACGGCGGCTAAAGCGCGCACAAAAAAGCTAATCGATCATTGCGCAGCTCAGGGGTACCAGTGGAAGGAGAAACTAAAGGAAGCGGAAACCAAAGCGAGAAATTTGGAACACGACTTTACTGCTGAGAAACAATTATGGGAAACGGAACGTCGCACGCAGACTGAAACGATAAACGAAGCGAAAACCGAAGCGGCAAGGTTGGAACAAGCGAATAAGACGCTGGAACGTGCACAACGGATAAACACCGCGCGCGAACAGGCCGAGGGCGCGATAATGGCATATCGCATCAGCTGCCTCGGCGACGATTCTGGCGAAAAGCAGAAGACGCACGACGCCGCCCGAAAATGCATCGCCGCTCTTGACGCCGTTGTCAGCAAACCATAACCCACGCGCCAGATTTACGCGCGTCTGCATATATGCAACGGGTCAGCACCCCTGGTTGCACACCTGCTGTCGACGCAATGGCACTGGCAATGACCGCAAACAACGTGACGTCCGTTATTGCGGCAATTGCCTTAGGGGATTTGGCAGATAAGGTGATGCCCATCGTCGTCGCCGCCGCCCAGAAGTCTCCTGATGCGCTAGGACAGGTTGGCGGTGCGATTGCACGCGCTTTCCGGACTGAGTGGGGCGATGACGAAAGCGTTGTGTCTAAGCTGCGGAAATTGCTTTCTTTGCTTCTCGGTGTCGTGCAACGCAGCGTGATTTCTGCGTTGGGTCGCTCGCCTGCACTGCAACAGGCTGGGTCTGTTTTTGCGGCACTGAAACGCGGATTCCCACTCTTCACGGAGAAGGTCGATGACTTTGTTAGCACGCTTACGCGCGACAACTCCCGCGAAACCGCAACGGCGGTATCAACGCTTGTATCCGACATTGGGTCGTTCCCAGGCGTATCGGTAGGCCATCAGGTTGCGGCTTTGGTTGCACTTATTGTTCTTATGGCCGCCTACGCAAGCTCCAATAAAAGCAAGCTTGGTTCCGTTCCGCCGCTGCCGAACTCAATTTCGTTGGCAGTCAACCCCAACTACCTCACAACGGCCCACGAAAATGTGCACAAGGAGGAACGCGCAAAAATTAAATCCGATATTGAAACCGCAATTGAAACCGCCGCAATGAAAAGCACGATCGAGGAAGTAGGCCTCGGCACGAACCACGCCAACAACGAGGAGGCGATCAGGGCGAACCTGGCGCTTGCGTCTGGCTGGGCCGCTGCCGTTCGGTACGTAACCCACGCGTGCGCGCGGGCCAGAAATCTTGAGCAAACGCAACCGACGAGCGACGAGTTGGTGATACTGAAGGTGCAAATCCAGCGTGTAATCAAACATCTTCAACAGATGGTGGAGGAAAAAGAATCGTAAAAAAAATAAAAGAAAAATAAAAAATAAAAAAAATCAACATGTCGCACGCGATGCAGTATAAGCCACAGCGTTGGGGGATATGCACACCTTGCACTCGGATCAGTTAGTTACGATGGCAACACCAATCCGAGCGGACGTAGCCACTCTGCAGGGGGCCCTTGACGCTATATTGGAAAGAAATGGTAAAGTGGACGGCGGGGGCGGGGGCGGGGGCGGGGTGTCAAAAGACCAGGTTGAACAGTTATGTGCGGTGATTGCAAAGGATGGTGAACGTAAAATTGCCGAACTGAACGCAAAATGGAATGACTATGCCGACAAATCTGCAATACATGTGCACAAGCTCGACAATCAGATCACAACTCAGGCTGCCAGCATTGCGAAGTCGAAAGCCAACCAGCAAAAAAGCAAACGACTGGTAACCAATCTGATGGCCCAGATTCGAGCACTTAAAGCGGGGCACGACCACGGCCGCGACCACAGCGGTAATCTAAAAGCATGGACAAAAGCAATTAGTGCGGACGCCAATAAAGCCAGTCAGGATTTAATCAATGGTAAAATCACGGATGGAACGAAAAGGTACGAAGCCATCTTTAAGAACATTGAAGATACCGAAGAAAAAGTACACGAAATAAGAGCTGTCATTAAGCAGAGCGCAGACGGCACAATCGAAGCGCAAAGGAAAGTCGCCGAAGATGACCACACAATTGCTGCCAACGCGTTAGAGGCGTTAAAAGAGAAAAGAAAAAAAATTACGAAAGAAGCCAAAGCAGCGGAAAGCAAGCTTCAGGAGAGCAAGCGGACATTAGAACATGTGAAGGTGTTCAACAGTTTCAAACTTGTCGATGATCACAGTATCAAAACGCATGAAGAGGAAATCAAAAAACAAGAGGAGGCCCTTCTCAAGGCAAAGCCAGCGGCACTCTACGACTCCTTCAGAGTAAATGCAGGTATTGCTGAATTGAAAAAAAAGAAGGAAGACCTCACTGCGCTTCAAACCCGATTCAAAGAGTTGGGACTACCGGCAGCATCAGAAGCGCCAAAAGCACCAGCACCGGATTCGGGCTCCTCCTGGACCCGCTCGAGGCTTGTTGGTGCTGCAGGTCTGGCGAGCGTGGGCGTGTTGGGCACGTTGGCGAAGTACGGGCCAAGCATGCCGTCACTCCGGGGTGGAAATTCCGGTACTGCTGGTGGCGGCGGCGCCAGTGTCACCAACGGCACCGAGTTCAAGCCAAGGGGAAGCAAGGCCAACGGCAACTATAATAATCGCAACGGTGATAACGGCAAATGGCCGGAGCCTAAGTTGTGAGTTAGTCAGCTAGTTAGTTAGTTTGCAATTTTATTTGTAAAAAAAAAAAATAAATTTCCCCGCAAAAAAAAGTCAACGTTTAAACCAACGCAATGTAGCCGGCGACGTAGAGCCCAAGCAGTGCGTACAGCACCATGGCGACCGCTGTCCCCGGACTAAATGTGCTTGCGGGCGTAACCAGATGCCGCTCCAGCAACGTTGATGCCGCCACGACAATAACAACGTTCAGGTTAACCACGGCTTGAGCCCGGGCGCCGTCGACCGCAAACGCCTCGGCGAGCAACGTTTGGTACACGGCCAGAAGCACCGCGAGCAGCACGACAACTGGCCATCGCAGCGCGTCGCTCATCGCAACCGTCGCCATCGCCGCTGCCACGCCCACAACCGCAAAAGCTGCTGCAATCTCGCGTTTTGACGCTCGCGCCGCTGCCAGCGCCCACGCGGCTGTTGCAACGGCGGCCGCCCCCGACTCGACCGAAACCATCGGTGGCTGACCCCGTTTGGCGGTTGGATTTGTGTTGGCCCAACCAGTTATAGTCCAATGCTGTTTGAGACAACAGCGCTGAAATACGCCATGACCGAGTTGCGCTGCGCTTTAAAGCGATCGTCCATCAACACGCTCATTGCCAGTTTCTTACCGACTTGGAACGTGGAACCGCCGTTGTTTACAAGGGTGCGTGCCTCCTCCACCTTGTCGCCTGACGGCTCTTCAGTACCACTGTCGCGTCTTTCCAACATTCGCTGGTAATAAGCTTGCAACCTTTTCAGTTTTTCCTTCTGTACCGTCAGCTTGCCCGTAATTATGAGGCCGTCTCTTTTTTTTTCATCGGTAGCTTTGTTGCTGGCGAGGTTATCGTTCTTTTTGTGCTCCAGCTCGTCAATTTGCCGGACTGTATTGAGCATTTTCGCATTTATCGTTTCAGGGTTAACGCCGTCCAGGGACAGTGTCGATGCATCACTGTCGCCGAGGGGGGGGAACGCAAGCGCAAACAGCACCTCTCTCGTCTTTGCCAACGAAAAGCTGTTGTAGGCCATTGCCACCGCACCACCACTGCCAGTGACTGCTGCGGAGCCGCTGTACGCACTCACTGCCGCGGTCACGCCGAGGCCAAGCGTCCCCATCGCCACCAGGCATCCTATCGCGGTCGCCGCGTACTTGGCCCCGGTGTACACGCTGGAAGACGTTTGCGTGCTGTCCAGGCTCATCGACTGCGTCAGCACCCCCGGGGGTACTGACACTGGCAGACTACCCGACGTAACTGTGCGTGGCGTGCCTGACCCGAACTGTTGCAGGTATTCTGGATCGGAGCACACCATCAATTTCCGAAACTCTTCCTTAGTGTCGGGGTCGGCATTCTTGCCCAAAACGACCCAGAAGATGGCCGCGTACAGCTTGCTGTAGTACTCGTTTTGGGTTTTCGGGAACCACGATTTGTCAGAGATCATCAATTGTTTCGCGGGCGTTGGTGGGGATGAGGCGGTGTTGGATGAGGCATTTTCCCGCAAGCTGGGGTTAAGCACGTTAGCGTAGATCGCCGCCGCCACGTACCCTGCCGCTCCTGCCGTGACAACAGCGACCAGATTCTTGTCGAGCTTCTCTACTTGCGTTACCATATTGGTCACTACGTCTGCCATGCCGGCACTCGTGGCAGCCTGCACCAACGGCGCCCCCATGCCTGCATGGAATTGTCCTAGACCTTGATCGACTTTGTCCACGGCGGCGTCGACGCTGTGCTTTGCGTCGTCGTAATCGGCGGTGTACCGGGCATTGGTGGCAAGCTTGGCGATTGCGTCCTGGGCGTGCATCAAATCCTCTTCTTCGACCGTTTGCGGCACGCGCTTCGTGAGGTTGGTGGCAACGTACGTCATCGCGAGCTTGGCCGCGCAGCTCAACGCCGTCGGCGTCGCGCCCACCATCCAAAAGGCGGCGTCGTCAACGTCGATCTCGCCGCACGGCAGGCTGTCGGGGTCGGCCGGCAGCAACACGAACTCGTACGTTTTACTCTCAAACGCACTCGCGTGAAACTCTTTGGAAGCGTTTTCCGCAAACTCCGACTCGGTGTCTTTGAACATGGTCGTAAAGTCGGTCACCGCGTCGACAAGCCCGTCGGCGGCCTCGACGGCGCCGCGGCACAGCGGTTCGACCACAGCCTCGCTGAACCCGCACCCGACGTACTCTTTCTTCTTCTCCGGTAGGACGACATTCGGCACCTCACTATTGTCGCGCAGCACTTCCGAAAGCTTAAGCAGGCCTAAGGTTCCAGCGTCTTTGGGCCGCGTGTAGACCCGGCGCTCGAACGGCCGCTGCGGCACCAAGTTTGGGCCCGGCCTCTTTGATCGGCGGATGCCGGCCGTTGCAAGGCGGGCGAGGTGAGCGTGGCGGGCCACGGCGTTGTGCCCGGGGTTGGCCGGCGGGTTCCTCTTCGGGAACAGGTGCGCGAAATCGTCGCCGTCGTTGACGTACGAGTGGCAGTAGTAGGCGTGCGCCGCGAGTTCGGGGTTGGTCTTCTCGGCTTCGGTTAACTTGTGCGGCGGCAGCACCAGCCGCAGCCGGTTATCAAAGCTCATGCCGTTCAGCGGATCCGTTTCGACGTACCAATCGGTTGTGGCCTCGCCCACGATGCAGGTCGCCGCCAGGTTCACAATCTCGCAGGCATCGCGGATCCGTTCGGCCCGCGGGTACATGACTGCGATTTCTTCGCGACGGTTCAGCGTGTCGGCAATGTAGCCGTTGATGTCGCGGAGGTCGTACTCGGGCTCGGCGGCGTCGACCCGGCGCTTCTTGTTGACCGAGGCCATAAACGCTTTAAAACGGGCCCGTGCAAACCACGCCGAGCTCGGGCGTCCGAGCCCGTCGTAGACCCCCGCGGACCCCAACTGTCGTGACCGTTTTGGATTGAAGGGGCCGTCGCCCGGGATCGGCGCTGACACAGTCTGGATGGCGGCGATCCGCGTCTTGCGGTCCTCGAAGCCTTCCGTCCCCGACCGCTCTGGCAGCCCGTTGAGCGGCGTTCCCGCTGCGAGGCGGTACATGCATTTGCGGGTGGCCCCCATCTTCTGCAGCAGTATGCCGTCGGTGGCCTTGGTGCCCGTCACGCCAAAGTCGATCCGGTGCATCGGGTCGGTCGCCAGATCTGCGTTGTCGCCGCCGAGCGACACATTAAACGTGGTGTTGGCGAACGGCAATCCTACCGACCGATTGCTCTCCATCGCAGGCGCCGCGCCCCCTGCGTTGTAGTCGCGGAGATCCGAGTATGCGTAGATGTGGCACGCGTACTTGGATTTGTTTTGGCGGTAGCTCGGGATCACTTTGCGGGACGTCTCCTCGTTGTCGACCGGGACCTGCTCGAACAGCAGGTACCGCGACGACCCCGATAGCCCGGGTTTGGCCGCCGTCAGGCTCGCACTCGCGCCGTCGGCCACCGTCCCTCGCGGCATGGCGGCCGTCTCCGAAAACGCAACCGCGCCCGCCGTGTCGCCGGCCACTTCGTCTGACCGCGCAAACATCCACTTCCAGCGCTTGTCCTCGAGCGCCTCAAACTCGTCCGAGAGCAGTCGGCGGGCCTCCGAGTCGATAAGGCCGCCGACCGAGTTGCGGTACAGGTGCACCAGGCTCACCATGGCGGTCGACACCATGTCGTCGAGCACCTCTTGCCGTCGAGCGGGCGAGTGCGGCGCACGGTCATATTCCCCGTCGAGCTTGTATATGGTAACGGAGTACGAGTCATCGTAGCATTGGTACGTGGCCTTGTCGCGAAACCAACCGTTCATGCCACTCAAGTTTCACGTTCCGTGGCAGCTGCCGGTGTACACCTCGGAGCTTAATTTTCTGGGGTTTCCGCCAACGCTTATACTCGAGCAGTCTGGCGGCCTTTCAACGTTTCGAGTCCGCGCCGCGCTGGCGGTGGTTCGGACCGCGACGGCGTGGGCGTGGGTCATCACCCCCAAACTTACAATCGGGGCACTCGTGCTTCTTGGCGTGTCCTTGCTTGCGCACGCCGTTGATTGCGGCTTTTCGTTTCGTTCCGGGCCGGCGGTTGGCCGCCGGGACGTGGCGGCCTACTGCGTCGCGCACGTTAGCCTCATCAACTTTGTGCTGGACGTCCCGGGAATCGCGGCTGGGATTCGGCTGTGGTGGCACCACGCGCTGCTCGTGTGCACCAACCTGGCAGCGGTTGCGGTTGTGGCGGTTGGGTTCACGTGGGCCGAGGACTGGGCGCACGCGTGGCATTGCTACGGCACCCAGGCCACGCTTAACGACCTCGAGTACGGCTACTGCCTGACGTGGCCCGGGGTGACCGCGCCGCCCCGCGGCATCTGCGACGCCGGCAGCCAAACTGGGCCGCACCCTGGATGCGCGGAGACGTCGATCCCGCGATCCGAGATCTTGGGTCGAACCTTTTACGTGTTTGCGCACATTGTGGTGTTCTCGGCAGCGGTGTACGTCGGCATGGTCCCTGCAAAACTTCGGGCCATCAAAAATTGAAAGCATCAAAAATTGAAAGTAGGAACGGCAGGCTTTGATCCTGCGACCTCCGGCTTAAAAGGCGATAATGGAGAGTTGTCGGACCGGGCAACGGTCAAGGGGGTAACAATCCAATGTGTACGGCGCTCTTCCATCTGAGCTACGTTCCCTGAACAAATCAATTGATCACGATCCAAGACAGGCTCGAACTGTCGACATTGCGGTTAACAGCCACATGCTCTGCCAACTGAGCTATTGGATCTTGATGGTCGTGTTTAAGAAACGTTAATTTATTGAGCATTAAATGAAGGATCATTTCACAACGTGGTTAAGCCCGAGCCCGAGTCTGAGTCCGAATCGTCGTCGTTGCCATTCAAAATGGAAGCGACCGTCTGCGACGGCCCAAACACGTCGTCGTCGGCATTGCTCCCCCCATGCTGCGGCAGCAACTCTTCTTCGAGCTCGGAATCAATCTCGGCGTCGTTGACCGCGTCGAACAGGGTACCGTTGATCCGGAACACCGCAAACAAGCACATGGCCGCAAAGATGGCAACAACTGTCATAAAGACGGCAAGGGGGGCGCTCGCCGCCGCGGCGGACCGGTGCAAGGCGGCCCAGATTCCGGCGCACCCCAGCTGCAGTCCGACAGACACGTTAACGAGAATGGCCTCGCGGGTGATGGCGCGGTGGATCGTGTGCCACATGATGACCGACGCGACCAGCATGATGACGGTGCCCATGGAGTACATGAGCAGCGGGGTCGTGAAGCGGACGGTCTGCGCCCACACAAACAGCCAAAACGTCAAAAATAGCGCAATTGCTGCCAGCGCAACGACTGCGCGCGTCGCCGCCCAGACCTCGTGCTGCGTGGCGAGCCACAACCCAAAGAGCAGCACCACCGCGATCGAGACGGCAGCGTAGACAGCAAAGATGTCCGTGACGCCGGCGATGCCCACGACGGTCGCGACGCTCGTGGTTGGCAGCACAACGGCAAACGCGATCCAGCGGTCGGCGTGCACCCCGCGCCGGAGGTACCGGAGCGTACGGCCTGGCCATTTAGCCAGCATCACGTGGTGGGCCGCCGAAAAGCCGAGCATGGCGGCGTAGACCGTCCCAACCGAAAAGACGTGCGGCGCCGTCTTCACGTTGCTGTTGTTTACGGTGAACGAAAGCTGGACCGTGCCACGATCGCTGGTGTACACGCCGCACACAATGCCCACGACCAACAAGAGCAGCGCGGCCGCAACATTGAGTTCGCGCAGGAAACGGCGGGGGGGGACCGGCATTGGAGTTTGAGCCAGTGGATGCAACCGCAGTATATAGATGCGAGCAAAAGTTTTCAAAAAAAAAAAAAAAAAAAAAAAAAAAAACCCCCGCCCCCCCCCCCCCCCCCTCGCACGGC
>Ga0206123_10003705_pt1 | contig 12459 bp, 10 predicted proteins | sample Helgoland_Spring_2_FD_160086 | JGI IMG/M metagenome (GOLD analysis project Ga0206123, IMG submission 160086) | Pelagic subsurface seawater microbial communities from Kabeltonne, Helgoland, North Sea - Helgoland_Spring_Bloom_20160316_1 | ecosystem: Environmental > Aquatic > Marine > Epipelagic ... | reverse complement strand
CACCTCCTCAATGGGACACACCGACACCGACGACAACGTAAACGGCACGCCCCGCGACGACGCCGCCCGCGCCGCCTGCACCTCGCCGCGCCGCGCGTACATCCCGGTGAGCCCCACCGGCGCCAGCGCCACCGGCAGACTCACAGCCTCCCCGAACAACCGCGCCGAAAGATCCACCTCCCCCACTTCCTTCAACACCCGCTGCCGCAACGCCAGATCGCGCAGATCTGCCACATTGCGCCCCAGGGTGTGCTCGTCGTACGCGCCCCCGTCGATGTAGTGGAACAGGAACGGCGGCAGGCGGCGTTTGGCGGCGAGGCGGTAATCGTGGGTGGAGGAGATGATCATGGTTGTCTCCTGGTGGGGTGGCGACAGGAAAGCTTGGAGAGAAAGCCTTTGAATCCCGTGCGAACTAAAGGCCGGCCTCATTGAACAATTCGGCGGCGGAGACGTTCAACGCCCTGGCGATACGCAGGATGTTCGCCAGGGAGACATTGCGCTCGCCCCGCTCCACCGCGCCAATATAGGTGCGATGAATCCCGACCTCGGTGGCGAAGGCTTCCTGGGAAATACCGGCAGCGCGTCTACGCTCTCGGATCACGGAACCCAGCTTTTTCTGTGCGTCATCAATGGGAGTAGTCATATTCCGAATTGTTCTTATGGATGACTATAAATCTACACACTATAAGTAGCATATTCAGGCGTCATCCCCTATGATGACTTTACGTATCATTAAAACTCATGGAGGGAATCATGAAGAAGCGCAAGCCGAACATTGAGATCGGGCACTATCGTGGGAGCCGCTATTGGGGCGTTTGGGTTGATTCGGAGCTACTTGCGGTGGTGTGTTATCGGAAGGGAGCGGAGGCGATCAGATCGGCATTACTAAATCGTTCAAAGCCAAAGCTGTAGCCGACAAGGGGCATGATCAGCCTGCGCACTCTTGTAACGCCCAAGCTCACTTGCCGCTATGGAGCGGCAGCGGAATAGCGGTCAAGTGGGGCGCCTTGATGGGCGCGCTTCTACCGTGAAACTAATGCATTAATCTTCGCAGCAAGAGGATTTAGATCAATACCGTTTTGCGCCACTTGTAGCATTACATGTTGCGGTTTTCGGTGAGGACGGCCTGCTGGTGCAATTCCCATAAATCTCTCCAAGTCTTCAGGGAACGTCTCTATACCTCCGGTAAACTCATTGGATGCTGCCAGGATCGATTGGTCTATTGGCGCATGCCTTCCACTATCGAAATCGTAAAGCACATAATGCCTGATACCAAAAGACTGAAATAACCGCATAAACCGATGTATATTGTATTTTCCGATGGTGTCCATAACAAATACACCCCTACAATCCGGCAAGAGACCGTGGTCAAACATATAGGCCAAGAGCGCCGTTTCGGTTGGCCCTTCGACTAGCAACACCTTTTCTGCGAAGAATGCTGCACTTCGCTTCTGGTCCAACCACAATGCGTATTTTACGGCCTCCATGTCAGTCTGTAGATCATTTTGATCAATCGGAATACCTGCAGCCTGCCAAACCTGGGCATCCTGTTGATTGACTGTGAGAACGCTATCTAGCTCGTCACTCGATACTTGGTAGCATTTTGTTCTGCAATCTTCTCGCTGTAACCTGCAAATTGCCGTAATATTTCGAATACTGTGTGTAGCAAATTGGGGATTGTGCGTAGATAAAAGCACTTGTGAGTCCGCACTATCTGCCAGAGAACTTAAATCTGAATTTAATGAGCTGACCTGGGTTGGATGTAGAAATGCTTCTGGCTCCTCAAACAATACCCATGTCAGCTCAGGCGCAAACTCCTTCTTTTTTGTCGTCTTCTTTTTAGATCCATACTTAGCCGCCACACGAATTAAAGTATAGATAACGCTTCTCTGAAATCCTTGGCCGTATGCGGAAATTGGTTGAGCTCTGTCCAGAGAACCATCAATGATCTCGTGGTTAACAAGGCCTTTTATAATGTCATCTATGCCGACCGGGCTAATATTCAGTCTAAATCCCGCTCCCCAATCAGAAAGTTCGTTCGAAATATCGGCTTCGATACTTTGGAGCGAATAACCTTCCGCAGTAGATTCAGTCTTGATCGCGCCCTCAAAGTCATTAAATGACTCACTTAATGCTTGGTAGGCACCTGACTCTTCCATTACCCTTGATAGGACCGAATTTACAAGGTCCCTGAGTGCCGAAGGGCCTGTTAATCTGGTGTGTTCGTCAATTTTAGAAACTGCCGGAATGTAGATGATCTCGCCAAATTTACCCTGCCCCACGTTTTTGAAGCCATAAAACCGCTCTCCGGACAGTTCACCATTTGCATAGGCATATGGACCAGAAAACTCTTTCCCATCTTTATCTTTTTTATCTGAGAAGAGGTAATTCCTTACTCTAAAAGTATCATCTTCCGACCGATACTCGTCTTTTAACGCATCAATCTCATCAGCAGAAGGCTTAAACTCAATCTCGACCCATGACTCATTATCTCTCGCACCTTTGTGAGGAAAGTCACGACTCTTATCAAACTTAACACCTTTGCCATAGAAAGCCCGAATCGCATCAATGACTGTTGTTTTCCCCGCGTTATTGACGCCCACAAGAATCCCATATTCCGCTAATGTTATTGACGCATCGCAGATAGAACGAAAATTGTGAATTGAAATTTCGACAGCTTTCATAGTGTTTCCTTCTTGGCGCCCAACGCCCGGCTCACGCGTCGGTTTGGAGCCGCGAAGCGGAGGAAAATCGGGCGCTGTACAGCCGATCGTTAAGAACTGAGCCAGGACCGATAAGAAGATTCAACCGTAAAGAATTTATTGATTTCGTCTATTGTCGTTTGAGGTAGATCCTCCTTCAGCCGGCTTACAAACGCAGTTTTCATGTTCTTGGTTGCGCTATCGACAATCGGATGGAGTTTCCGCGCTACTTCATAGATGAACTGGTGCTCAAAGGCGATTTGTTTTCCACCAAACTCCTCAAGCTCCCGCACCTTTTGTGAGTCAGGCAGTGTCAAAGTACCACCTGTGTGTACGATTGAGTGTCTAAGCTGCCACAGCACTCTGAGCTTTCTTATGGCGGAGTTACTAAAAACTTGCCTTTTCAGCCCAAATGATTCGAAGAATTCGTTCACCTTTTCCGGGTCATGCCAGCCAAATAAATTGTCCGCTGCAACAATCCCTATCGATGAAAGATTTCCGCCTCGGAAAGAGGCCAAACCAGCTAAGCTAACTGAAATCGAGTGGTCTGATTCAAGACGCTTGACCATCTGCTGCGAGTCAAAATCTTTAAGATAGATAGTCCGATCAAATATTCCTGCAAACAGGTGCCTCTGGTACGTTTCAAAATGGCCCATTATTGCTGGCAGAACAGATACTACAAGGTACTGTAAGCTGTCGTGAGAGTCCTTCGTGTAATCATTGTTGCCTTTTTTGGGGAACTTTCGAATACAAAGATCGACTGCACTTTTTGCTTCAACTGTATATTTAAGGAAAGCGCTGGCCGGACTTTCCATATAGTCATCCTGCCCCACATGAGCATCACTCACCTCTGTCAGATAGTGGTGGAATTCCTTAGCAGGCGGTCCCTTTTTCTTTGCCATGATCCTCCCTTCTTAACAAGTATTAGTACGACGGCGCGAACATCCAATGAACGCGACTGCGTCATATCACTTTTCTTGAATTCCCCTAACGCAAAATAGAACCAGAAAAGTCAGCCACTTACAAACTGAACTAGCAGGCTTACTCCTGATATCTTGACCAACTCTCTTTTTCCAAACCCCAAAGGCCACCGACGCTTGCCTGCCGGCGGCATTTAAGGCGGTTACTCGGGGAGAGGTGTTCACAGAGGACGAGGGTGGCCATTGGCGCAAGCGCACGGCACACAAGGAGTTGACGTGGTGGCCGTCGGTCAGCATGCCGGACTGCATAGATAAGCCTTTGGGCTTCATCCGAACGGTGGTGGCTGCTATCAAGAAGGCCTCGACTTCATCGTCATCTCCGGCGATCGCGCGGTCTTTCGCGAACCCCCTATGCGCAACATCCGTTGCGGATAGCATTGATAGCTGCGCTTAGGTGTGCTTTAGTTGCGCACACAATCCAATGCGCAGCATACACGATCATGGCAAAACCCATACCTGAAAAGGAACTACAGGACATTGAAGCGGTGGTGTCCGCCCACCCTGAGGGTATCGGCCTTCAGGCGGTCCTGGACGCCCTTGAGCAATCGCCGCCCCGGCGCACGCTCCAGTACCGTTTAAAGCACCTGGTGGATGCGGGCCGGCTCATCAAGACCGGGGAAAAGCGGTGGGTCCGATACCTGCCTGCGGATACCGAGTGCAGGACGAGCAGCAGCGTTCGGGAACCCTCCCACGAAGAAGCGGCGGGCGCTATACCCGTCTCCCGCCAGGCCGCTGAGGTCCAGAACGCCTTGCGCAAGCCGCTTCGGTCACGCAAGCCGGCGGGGTATCAACACCGCTTCCTTAACCAGTACCGGCCCAACCATACGGCGTATCTTTCACCCGCCGAGCGCGCGCATCTTAGGGAAATCGGCACGCCGCCCTCGGGGCCCCGGCCCGCGGGCACCTACGCCAAGCAGATTCTGAACCGCCTGCTGATCGATCTTTCGTGGAACTCCAGCCGCCTGGAGGGGAACACCTACTCTCTGCTTGATACGAAACGATTGATCGCCTTCGGGGAAGAGACGGCGGGTAAGGCGCACGTCGAGTCGCAAATGATCCTGAACCACAAGGACGCCATCGAATTTCTTGTGGGCTCGGCGGAGGAGATCGACTTCAACCGCTATACGATCCTGAACCTTCATGCACTGCTGGCTAACAACCTGTTGGCCGACCCGGAAGCAACTGGCCGCTTGCGCCGAATCGCGGTTGGCATTGAGAAATCCGTGTTTCATCCACTCGAAGTGCCGCCCCTGATTGAGGACTATTTTGATCAGATTCTGGCGACGGCCAGCGCCATCGCCGATCCCTTCGAGCAGGCGTTTTTTATCATGGTGCAATTGCCGTATCTGCAGCCGTTCGATGACGTGAACAAGCGCGTTTCACGGCTGGCGGCGAATATACCGTTCATCAAAGCCAATCTGATCCCGCTCTCCTTCACGGAGGTGCCCACCGATATCTATACTGAAGCCATGTTCGGCGTGTATGAACTGAACCGGATCGACCTGCTCAAGGATGTTTTCATTTGGGCTTATGAGCGGTCGGCGGCCCATTATACGGCCGTCAGACAGTCGCTCGGCGAACCCGACCCGTTCCGGCTAAAGTATCGCTCGGCATTGCAAGACGTTATCCAGAATATCGTGCTTGAGCGGCTGAACAAGAAAGCCGCGTTTAATCGCATTGTTCAATGGTCAGAACAACATATTCCGCAAGAAGACCGGCAGTGGTTCCGGGAAGTGGCCGAAAATGAGGTGCTGAGCTTGCACGCCGGCAACTTTGCTCGCTACCGGATAAAGCCCTCGCAATTTGCAGCGTGGCAGGCTGTTTGGTCGGTGAATCCATAAGCATTATCGATATCCGCATTTCGCGCGCAGAGGCGCCATGACAACTTCCTCCACCGGCCGCAAGCTCCGAAATTGAACAGCAATTTCGACGTCCAGGACATCACAACCTGCACGCTTCGAAACTGCGCCTATATCGGCTCTTCCAGCTCATAGATAAAGGCACCTTGCACGATGCCAGGACTTATTAAAATCGGAAACTATCCTCAGATCAGAAAACCGAAATGTTGTGATCGTGAGCTCGCTAACCACCAATTACTGCCTGAATCTGTTCACGCACATTGCGGCCCTTTTCGTCCTTCTTCTGAGCCATAAGATAGAGGCCATTGCCGCCGCTATTCTTGGCCCACAATTCTCCCACCATGCGCTTTTCCTTTTCTTGATCTGCGGAGATACGGTCCGCTCCCTTGTACTCTATAACAAGAAGTCGCCCATCCTTTAGTCGGGCAACGAAGTCAGGATAAGTTCGCTGTCGTGAGGTGGGCATCCAGAACTGGGAAGCATGCACTAAGTTACGAACCCAGAAGTCCACATCATCAAGGAAGTCGATAGCCTGGGCACACTCGAACTCTTCAGTCACCTTGCCTGCTGGCGTTTTCCATAGCAGCTCTCCCGGTACCGGATAATAGTGCTTACGGAACCGATATGGCCCTCTGTAGTAGCTATTCGCTGGGTATAGCGCCATGTCGGCCGGGTAGGTATAAGTATGATCCGGTCCATCACTGGTGACGATCTCCAAGCCGCCATCAAATAGCGCTTCCTGGAATCCATTTTTATAGGCCTCAACCTTGGCTGCCTGTAGCTCTTCTGCCAACTTGCGACGCAATATGAACTGGCCTTTCAGCAATTGGGCCAACGAGAAACCGCGCTCTTCCTGAAGACCTCTGATGGCGCGGCGCACCCATTCGCGGAGTACTGGCTGCTTTACAGATGGCTCTCGAATTTCGTGATCGAGCCAGCCAATAAGGTCCGTCTCAGTACGATCATGAGCAAATCCGGGAAGATAGGTGGCGGCATCGTCCTTGATAAGATGATAGTTGACATGCCTCTCTTCTAAATCGACCTCAAAGGTCATGGTTTCGTCATTAATTCGGAAGCTGGACAGGTCGGGAGGGCAGGCCAGAAGGTCCCAGTTGAAGTTGGTCGAAACCGCGCCTTTATCTACCAATTCCAATTCGCCTTGCTCGACCATGCATAGCCGCGGAACGCTGAACACCGCGCCCTTTTCACACGGGGCCTTGGCGGCCAGAGTTTTTAGTTGGTGCTGCTCAACCTGAGCTGCCAGCTCTTCCCTTTTCTTGGGGGTTGCCGTGGCCACAATGACGTCAATGGTTGCCTCATCAATTTCATCGGTAAGGTCAATGGTGCCCCCCTTACCTTCAGAATTCGGGGTAAACAGCACCCGTTGCTGATCACGTTCCGGCACATTGCTCAGATCTGGTGCCTTTGTCACTTCAAGGCGGGTGGAAGGGAGTGCCGGAGCGGCGATCTCACCACCTTGCAGAGAAAGCTCCTTTTCCTTGCGAATAGCGGTCGCAGCCTCCAGTGGGTTGAAACCAATGTTCACCAGAGACTGGGTTAACTCCCCCGCGACCCGACCAAAATCGTCTGTAACGACATGGGCAAAGGCCTTGTTCATGTCCTCTTGCTTGCGGCGAGTGGCATACGGCATCCGCAACACTCGGCCAAGCAACTGCTGGATGTCCTTGTCACTCTTGACCTGGGCCACCGAGCAGAACACATACGCAAAGGAGCAGTCCCAACCTTCCTTAAGCGCCTGCTTGGTAATAATCACTTCAATGGGGCATTCACGCGCAAACAGGTCCACACCGTCGATCTCTCGCGTGTTCCCAGTCGCGATGGCGATCGATTCTTCAGCCACCCCTGTCGCAATAAGATGCCGCTTTACTTCCTCGACCGTGGCCGCGCCTTTGGCGTTCTGGGCCTGTACCAACAAGATGGGCCGGATATAGTCGGGCTCCCTCGCGGCAGTTTCGGCAAGCGTATTGCGGCGTGCTACCGCGCTGTTGATCGCCTCTTGCCACTCTCCGCTGTGCTCTTTCAGCACAACCGGGAACTTAATCATGTTTTCCGATTTCAACTCAAAGGCCGAGACACTGACCAACACATTGGAGCTCTTGACATCTGGGGTGGCAGTTAGTTCGATCACGCCGCGCGGGCCCAGCCGCTTATAGACAGCATATGAAAGTGGGGTAGTGGCATTGTGGGCCTCATCCATAATCACCAGTGGACCGTGCATTCTGAGCAAGTTAGCAAAAGACGCCACCAACCTCCCACTGTCGTCCCTGTGCAGAGGCTCCAGATTCTGAGTAGTGCTGGTGAAATGTGGCTCCAGGTTTTCGTGGTAATCGTATACCTTGCGCCCTTCTTTATTTTCCACGCGCAGCGCGGCAACAGTGGAAATGACGATACAGACTTTGGTGCCCAAGTCCGCGGGCCTGATCTGGGAAAAATCTGCAACATCAAAGACCGCCACCTGGCCACCAAAAGCGCTATCGAGTTCTTGGCGGTAGGGATGCCTCGGCTCGCGGAACGCTTCGAGGGTTTGTTCCTTAATTTGAGAGGTTGGCACCATCCACATTACGAGTGGAAAACGCCGCTCCAGTAAAGACCGGCTGGCGGTTTGAATGATGTGAGCGCCCATAACCGTCTTGCCGCCCCCCGTGGGAATGCGCAGGCAGACATACGGCACTGTTGGTAGGCCCGGCATGGGCTTGTATTCATTCTGTAGGTTCTGATCCACGGTTCTTTTAAACGCAGCTTCGGCACCTTCAAGACGTGCTAGCTCCAGAAAACGTTCCAAGCTGGCCAGAGAGCGACGTTGATATTGCTTGAGAGCCAGAGCCATAAAGTTATGCCTTGATGTCGTAGGGGGTTTGTTTGAAGATGATCTCCAGCTCGTCGAGCTGCTCTTGTGTCATGCTGCTGGCCTCGCCATAGATCACCTTCGGGCCATCGAATTTGGGAAGTGAGCGCAAGATTCGGCGCGTCAGAACATTTCCGCCGACCTTGCTGTCATCGCCCAAAATCCCGTTATAGAGCAGATAATAACCAATGCCATCATGGCTTCCCAGGAACGTATCCCTCGCAGCCAGAGTTGAGCGACCGGTGCCGGTTTCGGAGAACCAAACATGAGCCGCCAAGTGCTCAAAGCTTATATCTTTATGAATGCAACCGTTCTCGTCGAATACTGGCGGGCCTAGTTTGAAGAATCGAAAACCTCCACCGCCAACCCAACCAACAGCCTCAGAAATCCCGCCTTGCTCACCATCTATAACTTTCTTTAAGCGGGGGAGACAGTGGGAGCGGGCATGCTTACCCATCTCTATACCTATCCACGGGCGGCCCATTTTTTGGGCAACGGCAGCAGTAGTTCCGGAACCAAGAAAACTGTCAAGGACAATGTCACCAGGATTGGTCGCTATCTGGATAATTCTCTGTAGGAGCTGCTCAGGCTTGGGGGTTGCGAAGGGCTCAATATCGGGAAGAAGCTTTCTCAGGTGATCACGCCTTGCTCCTTGATTAGACCCCACTTCTGATGAAGGCCACCATGTCTTAGGTACGATCCCTTCCTGAATGTCGGATAAATACTTTTTTATCACGGGAAGGCTATCGCCCTTTCTTCCAAAATAAACTCTATCTTCCAATCTAGCCTTCTCAAAAGTTTCTCGGCTAAAACGCCAAAAATTGCCCGAGGGAGGAGTAACCACACGCCCCGATGGTAAGGTGATTTCATACCGCAAACTCTCCGACCCACTTTTTGCGGTTCCATCCGCGCCCTGTCTCCATGGGCCTTTCGGGTCTTTATCAGGGTTTTTATAGCGCTTTTTTTGCTCCTCAGTTCTATCAAGAAGGTTTCGTTTTTTCTTCCAAATCTTCCTATCTCTTGCGTAGATCAAAACATAGTCATGTGATGATGATATATCGGTATCATTCTTTCTTCCGGCGTCTTTTTCCCATACCACACTATTAACGAAGTTGGCTCTTCCAAATATTTCGTCACAAATCACTTTAAGATAATGAGATTCGTTGTCGTCAATAGTTATCCAGATACTTCCGTCTTTGGACAGCAATTCTCGAAGTAAATCCAAACGCGGATATATCATCGACAGCCATTGAGAGTGCTCGATGTTGTCATCATAGTGCTCGAACGCATTCCGCGTGTTGTAGGGTGGATCAATAAATATACATCTCACCTGCCCCGCATAGTAGGGAAGCAACGCTTTCAAGGCATCAAGGTTATTCCCCTCAATCAACATATTGGGTGAATACGGCTCGCCGTATGATAGGCTAGAAACCGGCTGCAGCAATCGATACGGAGTGAGGGCTGCGCGGGTCAAATCCTCCTCCCGCTTATACCAGGACAACTGCGGCATCTACTCTTTTCCTATTTCTGATCGTTTGAAGTGAAAAATCATGTCGAGATCAAGGATTATTTTTTGAATGGCAAGACATCTCCGACTTTCGTGCGGCCAGCTCTTTGCGCTCTGGGCTTTAGCTTGAGCGATACCACTTTATCCTCTGCACTTGGCGGGTTACTCAGATAACCTTGACGGAGATTACAAAGCATCTCAACGACCTCAGGTGCCAAACCTATTTGGTTGACCAGCGCATCACGCTCAAAGGCACCGTTATCCACCAATAGGTGAACCCCTCGCATCATCAGCTTGGGCTGCTCGAAAGGAATAGCGTCATCACCTGGTTCGGCCTTTGTCCATTTCCGGGCTGAACGGCCTTTCCATAGCCGTAACTCCAGCTGTTCATTCAGAATCGAGAGGTCACGGCAGCGCACGATCATTGCTGCAACGGATACCTTCCAGCGAGATTTGAGCGAAAGCAGGTTGTCGAGAGTAGGCCATGCCACCTCCTGGGTGAAGCTTTCGGGAGGCAGCAAGAAGGCGCTGGCAAATCGATGCGCCTGTGTCTCCAGCTGATCATAAAGTTCCTTTTTAGTGTACTGGTTAGCCGGAATCCGAGAGTGAAGCACAATGTGCCCCAGCTCGTGTGCGGCATCAAAGCGATTGCGGATTGCGTTCGCTTTGTCCGCGGCAATCAGGACATAAGGGCGGCCATCCATGGCGGACACATGCGAAACACCGTCCATTTTGACATGACCCAGCGTAGCTCGAGTGCAAATTATTCCGGCGTTCTCCATCACCTGAATAACATCAGGGATGGGCGCTGTGCCCAATTTCCACCGTTGACGGCATTGCCGAGCAATCTCTTCAATCTCGTCATCGCTGATCAAGCGGCAGTCGTCAGCGTTAAGCATCGGGACGTTGACCGGTGGCCAGTCCATCGCATCCTGAAAGAAGTCGGATATTTCTTGCACCCAGTCAAGATACAGCTGTGATAACGCTCGTGCTTGCTTATGGGCAGAGGCCTGAGAACGGAAGAAGTAAGGACGCTTGCTTTCGTCTGCCCCATGAAACACCGGTTTGAGGAACCACTGGCGAGAAACGCCAAACACCTCACACAGGCGACCAAACGACTCCGCTTCTGGAAGCTGGGAGCCGTTTTCCCAGGCCGATAACGTGCTGGAGGAACGCCCAATCTGTTCGCTCAGTTCGGCCAGAGTCCAGTTATGAGCCGCACGCAACTGCTTTAAGCGCAGGCCCTGAAACCCTTCTACGCCGGTTCTCATATCACTCCTTACCGCCTTCGTTATCCTGGGCTTCGGCATCACGCATCCTGTCACGCAATTTCGGATAAGCGATATCTTCGAAACCAGGTTCTTCTTCGTAATATTGCCAGAGTTGATCAGCGCTTATCCGCATGTGATACCTGTTGAGATCGTCACTGTAGGGAACGGCGACAATACAGTCCAAAGGTGCACTGTGGTCTGCCTCGCTCCATTTCGCTGTATAGGGCAACAATAGGACATGCAGAGATTCATCCTGAGGGCCGAAGGGAGGAACAAAAGGTTCGAACAAATCAGGGTGTTGCTGATGCAGCCGGCGGTTTTCCTGGCTGAGATCACGCCGGAACTTGGCGTCACGAATGGGAGGTGTTCTATCGGTTGTAATAACACTGGCCGTAATCTTAAGGCTGCCAGCACATACCAGCGCAAAGTGACCACCAGCGGGACGTGTTGTGCGATTGATGACCTCAAACCCATTTTCTGCTGGCAAGCGAAGCAGTGTCTCCTGGACCTGGAAGTGATGGGATTGCGGCCCAGGTCCCGCCAATGGCACATGTTGATAATTCTCTTTCAGCTGCTTGTCGCTTCTATCAAACGCTGCTTCAATGCTTTCCAGCAGGCTCTGCAAACAGTGCCGGGGTAGCTCTTGGCAAATGAAACGACAGATTTCTTCCTGGTTCATGGTCAGACCGCCCTTATAACATTTCGGCAAAGCGGATTTTATCATCGATTTTTCCTGTTTACTACACGCCTAATTTACTGATCGCGCCGCCGGTTGGTTAGACGGCGGGGTTCTCTAAGTCGCCCCTTAGAGCCTCAGGAACCGTCCTCTGGGCCACTCGTCCCGTTTAAGAAGTGCGTGAAATGATCTCTGACCTGCTTATGGGCGCGATCCTACCCAGCAGGCCTGCCGGGCATCTTGACCCACACTCTCGCCCTAAAACGCAAAAAAGGCCGCCAACGCTCCCGCGTCGGCGGCCTTCCAAGTAAGCCCTTACTAGCGAGCTAAATCAGATCACTCCCACTCAATCGTAGCCGGCGGCTTGGACGAGATGTCATACGTCACCCGGCTGATCCCCGGAATCTCGTTAATGATCCGGCTGGAGACCTTCTCCAGGAACTCGTAGGGCAGGTGCGCCCAGCGGGCGGTCATGAAGTCGATGGTTTCCACGGCGCGCAGGGCCACGACGTATTCGTAGCGGCGGGCGTCGCCGACGACGCCGACGGATTTGACCGGCAGGAAGACGGCGAAGGCCTGGCTGGTTTTGTGGTAGAGG
>Ga0206123_10003694_pt1 | contig 12493 bp, 12 predicted proteins | sample Helgoland_Spring_2_FD_160086 | JGI IMG/M metagenome (GOLD analysis project Ga0206123, IMG submission 160086) | Pelagic subsurface seawater microbial communities from Kabeltonne, Helgoland, North Sea - Helgoland_Spring_Bloom_20160316_1 | ecosystem: Environmental > Aquatic > Marine > Epipelagic ... | reverse complement strand
ACTCCTAATAACATTCCTGATTTATCAATTCTTGAAATAGCAACTAGAATGATTGCAAAATATATAAGAAAAGGTGATATTGTTATTTATGAATCTACTGTTTACCCGGGAGTGACTGAAGAGATTTGTGTTCCTATTCTTGAGGAGGAGTCAGGGCTAAAATATAATTTTGATTTCTATTGTGGCTATAGCCCAGAAAGAATTAGTCCTGGAGCTGATAAATATTCATTAGAAAATGTAGTTAAAGTTACTTCTGGATCTACATTAGAAGTGGCTGATGATATTGATAGCATGTATCAAAAGATTATAAAAGCTGGGACTTATAAAGCTCCATCAATTAAGGTAGCAGAAGCCGCAAAAGTTGTGGAGAATACTCAGAGAGATATCAATATTGCATTAATGAACGAGTTATCTATGATGTTTGATAAAATGAATATTGATACTTCAGAAGTTTTGAGTGCTGCAAAAACAAAATGGAATTTTCTGGATTTTAAACCTGGATTGGTTGGTGGACATTGTATTGGTGTTGATCCTTATTATTTACTTCATAAATCAGAGGAGATGGGGTATAAGCCAACTTTATTGCATTCTTCAAGGAGTATCAATAATAAAGTAGCAAGTTTTATTGTTGAAAAAACCATGGAATTATTATCTAATACTGATAAAGTTATTAGTGAATCATCAGTTTTAATATTAGGGTATACTTTCAAGGAAAATTGTGCTGATACACGAAACACAAAAGTTAAGGATATTTATGATGGCTTATTAAGATCTTCTTGTAGCGTGTCAATTTATGACCCTTATTTACTTCCAGATTCTGATAATAATTTTATTTCAAATCCGTTCGAAAGTGATCGGAAGTATGATGCTATTATTGTTGCTGTAGCTCACAATGAATTTTTAAATTATACTATTGCTGATTTTAATCAGTTAACAAAAGGAAAACTTGTACTTTTGGACCTTAAAGGGATTTACGAAAAATCCACATGGAAATTATAAAAATTAAATAATGACTGAAGAATTAAATTTAAGCGAACTTTTTTCAAATTTTGTAAATTTTGTTGCTAGAAATAGTCGTATCTTGATTATGATTGTTTTGATAACTGTGATTGGTATAGTTGCCTTTCAAAAATTAAAGCCTACAATCTATGAGACAAAAGCAATTTGCATGTCAGGTGTAGCTGAATATGAGAGACAAGAGCAAATTGAAGATTTAAGCCAGAGAACTGCTATTGATTTAGTGAATTTCTTAAAAATTAACATTGACAATGAAGATTACCAGCAATTATCAGCGTTGTTAGGTGTTGATATAGAAATTGCAAATACAGTTAAAGATATTGAAGCAGAACAGTTATATCAACAAGATATGGATGAAAAGTTTTATGCACTTAATAAGTTTGAAGTTACTTTGGTGCTTTCTGATAATTCAATTATTGAAGATGTGCAAGATGGATTGATATATTATTTTAACAATAATAAATTTATTATGTCTTATTATGAAGAATATAAAAAGTATTGTAATAATTTAATTAACGATATTAATTCTGAAATTGAGTCATTAGCTAGCTTTAGAGAGCAAGCGAATAGTCAACTTTCTTTAGGTTTAACTAATACATTAACTGGAAAAAATAAAAGTTTAAGTAATGAAATTATTGCTTTATCTCATGTTAGAGAAGATATTATTATAAATAAAAAACTTTTAAAGCCACTCCTATTTGTTCAGGATTTTGCAAAAGTTGAACAAAAAGAAGATGATGTATTATTGTGGGGTTTATTAGGAGGAGTTTTAAGTTTCATCTTAGGTTTATTTATTGCATTAGTTAAAGAAGTAAAAACAAGATAATATGAAAGTTGGAGTTATTGGTTCTGGATATGTAGGTTTGGTAGCTGCAGCTTGTTTTGCTGAAATGGGTAATGATGTTATTTGTGTTGATGTTGATGAAAATAAAATCTCAAAACTTAAAGACGGAATAATACCAATCTATGAGCCTGGATTAGAAGTGTTGGTCAAAGAGAATTATAAAAGAGAATCTTTAAAGTTTACTACAGAAATTAATAGTTCATTAAATACTGCTGAAGTTGTTTTTATAGCAGTTGGAACTCCTATGGGAGATGATGGATCTGCTGATTTGAAGTATGTTTTGCAAGTAGCTCAATCGATTGGCGAGAATATGAATCATCATTTAGTTGTGGTAGATAAATCAACTGTTCCAATTGGTACTGCAGATAAAGTTAAAGAAACTATTCAGTTAGCTTTAGATAACAGAAATTCTGACTTAACATTTGATGTTGTTTCAAATCCTGAATTCTTAAAAGAAGGGGCTGCTATTAAAGATTTCATGCACCCAGATAGAGTAGTAGTAGGTGCTGATAATGCTAGCGCTATGGAAGTAATGAAAAATTTATATTCCCCTTTTACTGTATCTAATGATAGGTTTATTGGAATGGATATTCGTTCAGCTGAAATGACTAAATATGCAGCAAATGCAATGCTTGCAACTAAAATTTCGTTTATTAATGAAATTGCTAATATTTGTGAGCATGTTGGAGCAGATGTTAACCAAGTTCGTGCAGGTATTGGTAGTGATAAGAGAATTGGTTATCAGTTTATTTATCCAGGTTGTGGATATGGAGGGAGTTGTTTTCCAAAGGATATTCAGGCTCTTATTACTATTGCTAATGATCATGGATACAATCCTAATTTGATATCTTCTGTAGAGCGTGTTAATAAGAATCAGAAGGAAGTTCTGTTTTCTAAATTAACATCTCAATTTGGGAGTGACTTAGCAGGAAAGTCTATTGCAGTTTGGGGTTTGTCATTTAAGCCTGAAACGGATGATATGCGTGAAGCACCTTCAATAAATTTAATAAAATCAATAGTAAGTGCGGGGGGTTCTGTTAATGCGTACGATCCTAAAGCAATAAAAGAAGCTCAATTTTATTTAGATGGAATTCCTGTAAATTATTTTGATGATAAATATTCAGCATTAGATAATGTAGATGCTTTAATTCTTGTAACTGAATGGAAAGAGTTTAGAAGTCCTGACTTTTTGTTGATGAAAGAAAAGATGAAGGGAAGCCTATTTATTGATGGAAGAAATCAGTTTAAATCTGAATTTATTAAAAGCAAAGGATTCGAATATTTACAGATAGGTGTAAAGGCGTAACCGAATGCAGATAAAAAGCATATTTTCTTCAAAATCAGTAATTGATTTTTTATATATGTTTTTTTCAAACATAATTAAAAAAGTATTTGGTTTTGTTAGAGAAATAATCTTAGCTTTTCTCTTTGGATCCTCAATAGTATACGCTAATTATTTATTACTCAAAACTGTAGCTGAATTCTTTTCGCAATTAACATTAGGAAATGCTTTACAGGCAAATCTAATGCCAAAATTCACTCAATTGTATGCAAAATATGATTCAATAGATTTGTCAGAGGTATTGACTTTTTCAAAATCAGTTATCTGGAAATTATTTTTAGTAAGCCAAATAGTTCAATTGCCAATAATTTGGATGATACAACCTGAACAGAAAGCAGTTTTTATTATTATTTCAATTCTTTTGGGCTTAGTGATGAGTATTAATTTCTTTAATTCTGTTTTTCTAACAATATTACAAGCCAAGGGAGAATTTAAGAAACACTCTATTGCCACAACATTAAACCTATTTGTAGCTACTTTTGTTTTGTATCCTTTTGCTCTTTTCTTTGATATCATAGGAGTTGTTACAAGCAGATTGATTGGAGTGGGGACATTATTGGTTAAATATATTAGACCATTATTGTTAGATAAAGGAGAAGAGAAAGTAGTTTTAAAGTTTTCTGATTTTAACCTTTCAATTATGTTGTTGGGTAATTTTGTAAATATTATTATTCTATTAGGAAGGTTTGTTTCTGGTATTGAAGGAGGTAATGATATTGCTTTTTTTAGCTATTCAGTTGTGTTACTTAATGCACTTTTTACTGCAGTAATTCTAAATGTTAATACTCTAGTTCTTAAATACATATCTGTAAAAAAGAACTCTAAAATAATATTATTTTCAACTATTGTATCGCTATTGATTTCTGGAGTGTTAGTATTAGTTGTTCAGTTATTTAGTGTCGAAATTATTGGGTTGTTTTTTGAAAGAGGTGCTTTTACTGCAAAAGATACTCTTGAAACAGCTTCATACTTAAGAAGTATTAGTTGGAGTTTTATTTTTATTTTTGTTGCATCTTCATTGTTTCAACCCTATTTTGCATTACCTGCAGCTTATTTAAATCAGAAAGCAAAGTTTTTAGCTCAACCTTTTATACTTGCTATCTTTTTATTCCTAATCTATTTTTATGTTAATGGTAGTAGCGCTAAGTTAAATTCATTAATTATGATTCATGGATTATCGCTTGTAACTTTCATTTTGTCAATTTTTGCTTTTAGAGATTACTATAGATATGAAAACTAATAATATATTTATATGGATTTATGTTCTATTATTAAGTGCAATGATAGCTATTGGAAGAGTGTATGATGAAAGATTAGATTTTTTTGGTGTCAATTTTGCTCTAATTCTATCATCTATATATGTTTTTGTTTCTTTATTTTTTATTGGATCTATTAGAATGATTAAATTAACAAAATCAAAGGCCTTGTTGTATCTATTCTATTTTCTGATAATTGCATCAACTCCTTTATTTTGGCTTGTTTATGATGTGATAGAATATGGGTATTTAAAGTATCTTAACTTTTGTTTGATTGCAATTCTGATGTCAGTTATAATAATTGAGAGATTTGATTATTCGAAAGTTAATAAATTACTAATTTCACTTTTAGCTGTATCTCTTTTTTTAGCAGTTTTAGCAGTATTAGGACAAGAAATATCTGAAAATAATGATTCAGGACGCTTGAGTGTTCTTGGAGGAGGCCCTATTATATTCTCCAGATGGATGGGGTTGGGTATTTTGATATTGTCATTAATGCCACAGTTTAGGAACTATAAAATCAGATACTTTTTTATTGTTCTATTTTTTATTTTATCACTTGCGAGCGGTAGTAGGGGGCCTGTTCTTGCATTGGTTTTAGTTTGTTGTTTATTTTTAGTTATTAATTTTAAAAGATATTTCCTAAGGTTTTTTGTAATAGTTAGTTTATTAGTTGGATTTGTGACATTAACAGGAATTTCTAAAGAAGTAGAAAAATTAGGTAGAGTTGAGAGAATATTAATGAACTTTTCATCTGGGGGTATTGTGAAAAAATCAACTGGTACAAGAACACAATTAATGCATGGTGCTGTTACTGTATTTAAGAAATATCCGTTTGGTGTTGGTGCTGGAAACTGGCAAGGTAAAGCAAATGAAATTGAACCTCACAATCTAATGCCATTAGAATATTCACATAATATTTTTCTTGAAGTACTTAATGAATATGGTGTTTTTGTATTTATAGTTCTAATACTTTTATTTATTTATGTTTTTCATTTCAGCTATAAGTTAATGTGTAAATATTATGATAATGAATCTTCTCTTTATACGTTACTCTTTTATATGCTTGTCTACTTGTTTCTTAATTCTCAAATTAGTGGCGATATTAATGATACTAGAATGTTATTTGTTATAGTTTCATTTATTCTAATTAAAACTCCATTAATTGATAAAACTCAGAAATTATGTTAATAATTTGTAATGGAGCCTTTAAATCAGGATCATCATGGCTTCATGCTATTTTGGTCGAATTAACAATTGTAAAGAATCTGAATCTTCAAAAGGTTCCCGTAAGATATACAAATGATATCAATTCACCAACTACTATTATTGAAAGTAGATTGAAAGAATTTCTTACCACTGAAGATTATGTAGTTAATAATTATCTAACAAAATCACATTTTTTTAAAGAATCTACATTACGACAAAACTACCCAAGTGATGTAAAAATATTATTTATAGAAAGGGATAGGCGGGATGCAATTGTTTCGCATTATTTTCATGTCAGAAATCGATATAGATTTAAAATTGGATTTCCAATTTATTACGCTCTAATAGGGAGGTATAAAGCTTATGAAATAGGTGTTTTTAATGAAAGATGCAGAAAGTATATGGGGCATGAAAATTTTTTCTATTACTCAGATTTAATCTTAGATTTTGAAGCTACTGTAATGAAGATAGCGAATGTAATTGGTGTAAAGAATATAAGTAAAGATGAAATTTCTCGTGTAAAAGAACAGACAACTCTAGATAAGCTCAGAGAAGAATTAAAGAAGGGGAATCTTAGTTATTACCCATCAAAAAATAAAGATAATTGGAAACTTTTTAGAGAAGGTAAAGTTGGAGGGTGGAAAGTCTATTTTAACTCCAGACAGTTGTTAGATATTGAGAAGATAGAGGACGGTAAATTTTCAGTTTGTAGTAAGATAATTTACTTTCTAATGTTCACCTTAAGAAGAATAATCTTTAGAATTGAGTAGGATGCATAAATGGAGAAAATATAATGGAGCTCTTGTTCCTGATATACCACCTCATGTTGAGATAGATGCAATAGGTATTGAAAATAAAATTAAAAAGGAAAATGTATTTTTTGCTAGATGGACAACTGATTTTGATTGCAAAATGGAAACAGAATTCTGGCATGTTATTTGTGATGAGAAATTAGATATATCAGATTATAGTAGAAATACAAGAAGTAAGATTAGGAGAGGGTTGAAAAGCTGTGATGCACGGAAAATAACAAAAGAAATTCTTATTTCTAAAGGATATGATTCATATGCTGCTGCATTTTCAAAATATAATACTCACCTTATTCCTAAAACATTGAATCAGTTTCAGGAGGAAATAAATTCTTATAACAATTCATGGGATTTTTGGGGTATTTATCACAAGGACTACTTAATTGGATATAGTCAGAATAAAGTAGTAGATGACTATTGTGATTATTCTACTATTAAATTTCATCCAGAATATCTCAAATTGTATCCAAGTTATGTTCTTTTTTATACTATGAATAATTATTATTTAAATGAAAAATGTTTTAGATATGTAAATGATGGAGCAAGAAGCATATCGCATGAAACTAATATTCAAGAATATTTAATAGATAAATTTAGATTTAGAAAAGCATTTTGCAAACTAAAAGTAATTTATAGTCCTAGAATAAGAGTGTTATTGATTTTAATATTTCCATTTAGGTTTTTTATTAAGTTGATGAAATTCAGTCCATTTCAGAAGATAAATATTTTAATAAGGCAGGAAGAAATAAGAAGGAGTTATGAAGGATAGGTATTGTTTTTACATCAACCAAGAGATTAAGAAATTCACTGTTGAAGAAGAGTTTGATTGCTTCTTCTTTAGTCCGAAATTATTCAAGAGAAAACTTCATAAAGGGCTTTATAGACAATCAGATTTGCTTTATTTTTTTTGGTTTCTTGTTACTTTAGGTAAGTATAAAATATTTTATATTCTTGATAAGAATACAAATGAAATAGCTCATTTTTCCAATATACTCCCATCTTTCTTTAAGTTCCCTTTTATGAATAAGTCTGATGTGCAAATTGTGAATTGTTGGACATATGCATTTTATAGAGGAAAAGGTCTTTATCCTTTTGCGTTAGCACAGATTTCGAATAAATATAAAGGCAAGAAAATTTGGATTGGTTCAAAGTTAACCAACAAACCTAGTATTAGAGCAATAGAGAAATCTGGTTTTAAACGAGTTTTTGATGTTGAAAAAAGAACAATTTTAGGAATATATTATAAAATAGATGAATAATCTTGTTTCCATTATAACCCCTTCATTTAATTCCTCAAGATTTATTACGGAGTGTATTGAGTCTGTTTTAAATCAGACTTATAAAGATTGGGAGATGATTATTGTTGATGATTATTCTGAAGATAATTCTAGAGTTATTATATCAGAATATGCAGATAAAGATAAAAGAATAAAGTCTATTTTTCTAGAAAAAAATGTTGGTGCGGCAGAAACTAGGAATGTCGCAATCAGACAAGCAAAAGGAAAATATATTGCATTTTTAGATTCAGATGATTTATGGGATTCACATAAATTAGAAAAACAAATTTCCTTTATGGAGAAGAGGGATATTGCTTTTTCTTTTTCTACTTATCAATTTATGTCAGAAGATGGAAAAAAGTTTGAAAATGTTATAAAAGCTCCTCAAAAAATGACTTATCATTCTTATTTGAAAAATACAATAATTGGTTGCTTAACAGTTATTATTGATATAGAGAAAACTGGTAATTTTGAAATGCCAAATATCCGTTCTTCCCATGATATGGCTTTGTGGTTATTAATTATGAAAAGAGGCTTCTCAGCCTATGGTTTAGATGAGAATTTAGCAAAGTATAGAGTTGTATCTTCTTCTAATACAGCAAATAAAACAAAGGCAGCAAAGGAAGTTTGGGATGTTTATAGAAAGATTGAGAAGTTAAATCTATTTTATGCTTCCCTCTGTTTTATTGGATATGCTTTTAATGCAATTAAAAAACGATTATAAATGAAAAGAATTTTTGATTTATTAGTTGTTTTATTTGCATTTATTGTACTCTCCCCAATTTTTATTATTACTATTCTTATTATAATAATTTTTGATGGATTTCCAGTTTTTTACATTCAAAAGAGAGTTGGTTTAAATGGTAAAATATTCAATTTATATAAATTTCGTTCTATGAAAAAAGATGCTGATAAGTTAGGGTTTACTACTTTTAAAGACGATGATAGGATATTTTTTGGAGGATATTTTTTAAGAAAATATAAGATAGATGAATTGGCTCAGTTGCTAAATGTTTTTAAAGGAGAGATGTCTATTGTAGGTCCAAGGCCAACTGTGTTAGAGGATTACAATAAGATGACAATTCATCAAAGACTAAGGAATAAAATTACTCCAGGATTAACTGGATTATCTCAGATTTCTGGAAATACATTTTTAAAATGGCCAGAACGAATAAAACTAGATTTGGAATATATTGAAAAGCAAAGTTTTGTTTATGATTTGCAAATTATCTTTAAAACATTTATAATGGTTTTTTCTGATAAAATTGATTCCGAAACAAATGATGAAGGAGAGTGGTGATGAAGGAAAAAACAAATATTGTTTGTGTAGGTTCAAATATAGAATCTATGGTTTGTTTACAGAAATTTAAAGGTAATAATATTACTATTTCTGGATTGGTAACCTTGCCTTTTCAAAAGCAAAAAAGAGGTTCTGATTATAGAGATTTAACTCCTTTTTGTAATAAAAATAGTATTCCTTTTTTCAGAACAACTAATATTAATTCTTCAGAAACAAAAAAATGGTTGTCAGATATAAATCCTGATTATATTTTTATACTTGGTTGGTCGCAAATATTTGATAAGGAGTTGATTGATTTGCCAAAACAATATATTATTGGTTCTCATCCTTCTGATTTGCCATATGGTGCTGGTAGGGCTCCTATAGTTTGGACTATTCTTGAGGATATAAGAAAATCAGCTGTGAGTTTTTTTAAAATTACAACAGAGGCGGATGCTGGCAATCTACTTTTGCAGAAGCATTTTGAAATTAATGATAGATCAAACTCTACTCGTTTATATAAATTAATATCACAGAACTTAGCTGGAGGTTTTGTAGAGATTTATAATCAAATTTTAGCTAATGAATTAAAAGAAACTAAGCAGGACTTAAGTAAACGCACAATTCGAAAGAAAAGATTGTTTGAAGATGGTAAATTAGAATTTGACAATCCTGCTATTGAACTTGATAAGCTTATTAGAGCAACAACAGAACCATATCCTGGTGCTTTTTCATATTATAATTCTGAGCGCTATACTTTCTGGAAGTCTAAATTATCTGATGAAAAAAATCAAAATTGTAATGAAGGAGAGATATTAAAGATTGAAAATAATCGTTTATTGGTGCAGTGTAAAAATTCATCAATTTGGCTTTATGATATTACTGATTCTTTAGAAAACTCAATTTCTATTAATATTTTTAAGGTTGGTAAGCAATTTGGGTTAATTTTGTAGTTGAAAAAAATAAAATGGATTTTTTAAAAAATAAAAAGATTTTAGTTATAGGAGCTCATTCTGATGATGAGGTTTTAGGAGTGGGGGGAACTATTTTAAATGCGATAGCTCAGGGGTCTAAAGTTGATGTCCTTATAGTTACGGATAGTGCATCTGCTCAGTATAGAGAAAAGCAAAAATTAAAAAATAGAGATAGTAATTTACAGCAGTGTTGTAAGTTATTGAAAGTTGATAATGTTTTTCAGTGGAATTTGCCCGATATGAGATTAGATAATCTTTCGCATCTTGAGATAAACAATAAACTCTTTAGTTTTATTAATGATTCTGAATATGATACAGTTTTTATTCATCATCCATATGACATTAATAAAGATCATCAAATTCTTTTTGATTCTGTTATGGTTGTGTGCAGGCCAATGCCGAATAATAATGTTAAAACAATTTTAACTTACTACACAGCAAGTTCAACAGAGTGGGGTGCTTACGAAATAAATAGAATGTTTTGTCCAAATATTTTTATAGATATAGAAAAGTATATTGATTTAAAGCTTATTGCTTTATCAAAATATACAGATGAAGTTAGAGAATTTCCACATCCTAGAAGTTTAGAAAATGTAGAAAATGTTGCAAAATATTTTGGGTCACAAGTTGGATTAAAGTTTGCTGAACCTTTTTGTTTGATTCGGTCAATAAACTCCTAGCAATATTGTCAGAAAACAAAAAAATATGGTTGGCCTCACCTCATATGGGAGGAGGTGAGTGGAGATTTGTAAAAGAGGCTTTTGATACAAATTGGATTGCTCCTATTGGTCCGCATATACATATTTTTGAAGAAGAACTTTCTAAAATTTCAAATGGAAAAAATGTTGCTGCTTTAAGTAGTGGTACATCTGCAATACATTTAGCGTTAATCTTATTGGGAATTAAAAAAAATGATGATATAATTTGTGCTTCATTCACTTTTTCGGCATCAGCAAATCCTATTAAGTATTTAGGGGCAAACCCAATCTTTATTGATAGCGAAAAAGACAGTTGGAATATGTGTCCAGCTCTTATGGAACAAGCTATTAATGATGGTATTACGGATAATAAAAAACCGAAAGCAATAGTTTTAGTTCATCTATATGGAATGCCTGCAAAACTTGATGAAATTATGAGAATTGCAGATAATTATGATATTCCTGTAATTGAAGATGCAGCTGAAGCCCTTGGTTCCAAATATAATAATAAGCAATTAGGTACTTTTGGGAAGATTGGAATTTATTCTTTTAATGGGAATAAAATTATAACAACTTCTGGAGGAGGAGCATTAGTATGTGATGATGCTGAAATAATTAATAAGGCTAAATTTTTAGCAACTCAAGCAAGAGATGAGGCGCCACATTATGAGCATTCCCAAATTGGGTATAATTATAGGATGAGTAACGTGTGTGCTGCAATTGGAGTAGGACAATTAGAGGTGCTTAATGATAGAATTATAAGAAAAAGAGAAATTTATAATTTTTATAAAACCGAACTTTCTGGAATTAAAGAGATTGCTTTTTTAGATGAAAGTGTAGGTAGTTTTTCTAATTATTGGCTAACAACAATTTTGATAGATGAAAATAGTGCAATAGATAGAGAGCAATTGCGTTTACATCTAGAAAATGATAATATTGAGAGTCGTCCATTATGGAAGCCAATGCATTTGCAACCAGTATTTAAAAGTTGTAAAGCTTATGTAAATGGATTTTCTCTTGATTTATTTAATAGAGGATTATGCTTGCCTTCTGGGACTAATATGACTAAAAAAGATTTAGAAAGAGTAGTTAATAAAATTAAAGAATTATATGAAGCTTAGACTTCAAAATCTGCAGAGAATTTATAAGCAACTTATCATGTTGGTTGTTGATGTTCTGACTTTATTATTAGCTTTGTGGTTAGCTTTTGTTTTACGATTAGGTGAAGCCTTTCCTGTAGAATATCTTTTAGAGTCTTTGTGGCTGTTTATTGTAATCCCAGTAGTAATGCTACCGCTTTTTGTAAAGTTAGGCTTGTATCGTGCAGTTTTGCAATATATTGGGATTAAAGTTATAACTACAACTTTTCAAGCTACAACCATTTTGTGTTTAGTTGTAGGGTTTTTTATGATGTTTTTTCGTGAATCAGATTTGCCAAGATCAGTGTTGCCAATATTTTGGTTTATAATAAATATCTTTATTATTTCAAGTCGGTTCTTGTTTAAGGGTTATCTGTATTCTTGGGATAGTTTTGTAAATTCAAGAAAACAGACTATTATTTATGGAGCAGGAAATGCAGGAGTTCAGCTTGTTGAAAGTTTGAAAAAAAGCTCTGTTTATGCGCCAATTGCATTTATTGATGATGATATAACAAAGCAAGGTACTATTCTTAATTTTTTAGAGGTATTCCCATTTAGTACGATTGAGGATCTTATTAAAAATAAAGACGCAAAAGTTTTGCTTTTTGCTGTCCCTTCTGCAAGTACAAAAGAAAGAACTCAAATATTA
>Ga0206123_10003684_pt1 | contig 12511 bp, 14 predicted proteins | sample Helgoland_Spring_2_FD_160086 | JGI IMG/M metagenome (GOLD analysis project Ga0206123, IMG submission 160086) | Pelagic subsurface seawater microbial communities from Kabeltonne, Helgoland, North Sea - Helgoland_Spring_Bloom_20160316_1 | ecosystem: Environmental > Aquatic > Marine > Epipelagic ... | reverse complement strand
GTACTGCGATTCTAAAGACTCTAAAAAAAGAAAATCTACAATTATTTTGCTAAATGTTATTCTAAACTCATTATTAAAATGGTTTGCTCCAATTCTATCCTTTACTACAGAGGAGATATACAAGTTGATAATGGATAATAATAAAAGCATTCATTTAATGAAATTTTTAGACTTTCCAAAAAATTTCAAAAATGAAAATTTAAATCAAAAATGGTTAGAGCTTATTAAAATTAGAAATATTTGTAATATTAGCATTGAAGAAAAAAGAGCAAGTAAAGAAATTGGATCAAGTTTAGAGGCAAGTTTGAAAATTAATTTAGATAAAAAATTAAATGAAATTTCAAAAGATGTAGATTTTTCAGAACTATGTATTACTTCAAGTGCAGAAGTCTCTTATTTAGAAAATTCTGAAACAAAAGTTCAAACTTCCAAAGCACAAGGCTCAAAATGTCAAGTATGCTGGAAAATTACTAAGGACGCATGTTTAAGAAAAACTTGTCCACAATAAACTGAATGATATTTAAATTTTTAAGCAAAAATTTTTACGTTAGTTTTTCAATAGTAGCTTTAATTTATTTTTTAGATAGGTTGTCTAAAATATATGTTATCCAATTAGATAAAAATAATTTGGGATCAGATATCTTTAATTCAGCTTATTTAAATATTGAGTTAATTTGGAATAAAGGGATTGCATTTGGTTTATTCTCTTTTGATCAGTCGCGCTCATATAATATTTTAACTTTATTGATTTCGATAATAGTTGTCATATTAATCATAATGTCATTAAAAAGTCTCAGTTTTAAGAGATATTCGTTGCTAATGATCATTGGTGGGGCTCTTGGTAATTTACATGATAGAATTTTTTCTAACGCTGTGCCAGATTTTATAGACTTACATGTTGGAAATTTTCATTGGTTTGTTTTTAATATAGCTGATATTTTTATAACATTAGGTGTAATTTCTATGATTTTAATGGAATTTATTGGTAATAATAATAAAGATGAAAAAAATTAACATTTACCTTTTTTCAATATTCATTTCTATATTTCTTAGTTCTTGTGGATCTTTGAAAGAGGGTTTTTCAAGCCAAAAAAAAAATAGTAGTGATGAATTTTTGGTAGAAAAAAAATTGCCACTCTTAATGCCCCCAGATTATAACGAATTACCAATCCCTAATTCAGAAAACGTAAATGAAAATAAAGAAAATGATCAGATAAAAGATTTGATTTCAAATTCTGAAAACACTAAGACAGTTTTAGATAACACTAATGATAGCTCAGAATCTATAGAAAGCCTTATACTCGGCAAAATAAAAAACAATTAATGTTAACAACTAGAATAAAATTCCTTAATTTCAAGAACAAATCTAGTACTAAGATTATAAAAAAAAAACTTAATTTTTTGCTTAAGGAAAACAATCAAGTATTAAGATCATTAAGCAAAGATTATAAAAATGATTATAATACAAAATTTGTTAAAAAATATAAAAAATTCTTAAATTACAGAGTGATCGGCATGGGAGGTTCCTCTCTCGGCGCTCAAGCAATATATGATTTTTTAAAAAAAAAAATTAAAAAAAAATTTTCATTTATTGATAATTTACAAATACATTCCAAAAAAAATAGTTTGAATGAATCAACAAATCTAATAATTTCAAAATCAGGAAATACTATTGAAACTATCGTTAATGCCAACATAATAATTAAAAAAAAAGATAAAAATATTTTTATTACTGAAAAAAGAGATAGTTATTTATATAACTTAGCTAATAAGCTAAAAGCTGAGATTATCCATCATAATAATTTTATTGGTGGAAGATATTCAGTTTTATCAGAAGTAGGCATGTTGCCTGCAGAGTTAATGGGCCTTGATGCTAAAAATTTTAAACAGTTTAATTATTTAATCAATAATAAAAAATTTATTAATGCACTAGTTAATGATGTAAGTTCAATTTTATTTTTTTCAAAAAAGAAAAAATTTAATTCAATTATAATTAATTATGATAAACAATCTGAAAGTTTATTCAAATGGTACCAACAACTTGTAGCTGAAAGTTTGGGTAAAGAAAATAGAGGTATTTTGCCAATTATCTCTAATATGCCAAAAGATAATCATAGTGTTCTGCAATTGTACCTTGATGGTTTTAAAAAAAATTTTTTCACTTTTTTTTATACACATGAAAATCAATCGCCAAAAATAAATAATAACTCTATTTTGAATTCACAAAAATTCTTAAAAAATAAAAACATAGCAGAAATAACTTATGCTCAAAAAAAAGCTACAGAAAATGCATTTAAAATAAAAAATATTCCATTTCGGAGCCTTGAAATTAAAGAAAGAAATGAAAAAACTTTAGGTGAGTTATTTAGTTTTTTTATTCTTGAAACTATATTAATTGGCAAATCATTAAATTTAGATCCTTATAATCAACCAGCTGTAGAATTAATAAAAACGGAAACAAAAAAATTATTAATTTAATAAGATAAAAAAATAATTTTTGATAATCCATATATTTTTTGTTCAATTATCTTAAAATTTTCTGTCAACATATCTTGTTCATTTTTATGCCTATGAATTATTATGATACCATTTTTATTAAGACATTCAGCGTTACGAATATTCATTAGAATATTTGTTAAATTTTTATCTTTATATGGGGGATCTAGAAATATTATATCAAAAGTTTTTTTAACTTTAAAAAAAAAATTTTTGTCATAAATATCTTTTTCAATGACTTCATAATTGTCAAGATTTTTTAAATTTGATAAATTTTTTTTAAGTATATTTAGAACACCATTATATTTTTCTACAAAGGTTACGTATTTTACATTTCTAGATAGACATTCAATGCCAAAAGAACCAACACCAGAAAATAAATCAAGTATACTTGAATTTTCAAATTTTATTTCAAATTTATTTGAGTGAGCAATTATATTAAAAATAGACTCTTTTGTTAAATCTTTCAGAGGCCGAGTTTTTTTGTCATTTGGTTCAATAATTTTCTTTCCCCTAAAGTTCCCAGAGATAATACGCATTAATCTATAACTTTGTAACCAATGTCTTTTCTATAAAACCCATCTGACCAATCTAATTTATTTATATTTCTTATAATATTTTTTTTAGAGTCAATAAAACTATCAGAAATAGTAACAAAGTTTAACACTCTTCCACCAACGGCATAGGTCTTTTTATCTTTTTTTATTGTTCCAGCATGAAATAAAAAATCTTCATTATTTAAATTTATATTTTCTATATTTTTAATTTCTATATTTTTTTGATATTCATCAGGGTACCCTTTTGAGCACAAAACTACACACAAGCTTTTTTTATTTTGCCATTCTAAGCTAATCTCATGAAGTTTACCTTCACAACAGGATAAGAAAATATCTGAAAGATCTGTTTTTAGTTTGGGAAGAATTGTTTGGCATTCTGGATCACCCATACGAACGTTATATTCTATTAAGAAAGGCTCGTTGTTAACTATCATTAAACCTGCATACAAAAATCCTTTATAATTTGTTCCTAAATCATTTAAACCTTGAAAAGTAGGTTCGATAATTTTATTAATAATTTTTTTTTCAAGATCATTATTAATTAGTCTTGACGGAGAATAAGCGCCCATTCCCCCTGTATTTTTTCCCTTATCACCTTCTAAAACTCTTTTGTGGTCTTGAGCTGTTCCAAAATTTTTAATTTTTTTTCCATCACTTATAATGAAATAACTCATTTCCTCACCTTCAAGAAATTCTTCTATCAATATATTTTGAGCTATACCAAACTTTCCATCAAAAATTTCATTAACTGCTAGTTCAGACTCACTAAAATTTTTGCAAATATAAACACCTTTACCTGAGGCTAAATTATCAGCTTTAATTACTATTGGAAAATTAGAATTATTCAAAAATTTAATTGTATCAATCTTATTTTGAAATACACCAAATTTTGCAGTCGGTATATTATATTTGTCACAAAGTTTTTTTGTGAATATTTTTGACCCTTCAAGTTGTGAAGCAATTTTATTTGGTCCAAACACTTTAATATTAAAACTCTCTAAATAATCTACAATGCCATCAACCAAGGGTTTTTCTGGGCCAACAACAACTAAATCAATTTTCTTTTCTAATATAAAATTTTTAAAATTTTCAAAATTATTTAGATCAATATTTATATTTTGTGAGATACTTGCTGTTCCAGCATTTCCAGGAAAACAGAATATTTCCTTAATTTTTGGTGATTTCTTTAAAGTTTGACAGATTGCATGTTCTCTGCCGCCGCTTCCAATTATTCCAACTTTCATATAAAAGTGTATAAACTAAAAATGATAAAAAAATTAGCTAAAATAAAATATTTTCCTAATAATTTTCAAATTATTGAACCTGGAGAATATGTTATATGTTCGATATCTGGCAAACAAATAAATATCAAAAGTTTGAATTATTGGAATGTTGAATTACAAGAACCTTATTATTCTTACAAAGAAGCATGTTTAAAACGTGAGTCTCTCCTTAAAAGTTAAAATTTACTTCCAACGATTATGAGACCATATCCATTGACCTGGTTTTTGAAGGATCATTTTTTCAAGAATAGTATTTAATTTATCAGTTATTTTTTTTATGGAGTCTTTTTCTGTAAAAGAGATAGGTTTTTTAATGATGATCTTAAAATTTATATTATCAACTCGCTCTATGTAAATAGGAACAACTGGTATGTTAAATTTTTTAACTAATTGTGCAGGTATGGTTGTTGTAAAAGCTTCTTTGTTAAAAAAATTTGACTTAATGCCTTCGGAGACTCTTTGATCAATCATCAGAGCTGTTGAATAATTATTTTGTTTTAATCTGATTAGTTTTTTTATTCCCCCAATACCTTTTTTAATTTGTTTTTCACATATATATTTTTTTCTTATTCTCTCCATTATTTTGTTTAAAAAAATGTTATTTAATGGTCTGTATATTGTAGATAATGTGATGCCTGACTTCTCTAAATGCAAAGCCATTAATTCAAAATTAGCAAAATGACCTGAAATAAATATAACTTGTTTATTAAATTTTTTTATCTCATCCAGAATATCTTGACCTTCAATTTTAATTCTAGAATTTAGCTCACCATGACGAAAATTCTTAATAAAAACATATTCTGCAAAAACTCTTCCATAATTATTCCACATTAATTTTGTAATATTTTTAACATTATTAATATTACATTCTGGCATTGCTTTTAATATGTTTGAACGAATTAAATGCTTTGATCTGAAAAGTGGTCCAACAATTTCAAATAATTTACCCCCCAAGTTTGAAGAAGTTTGGTAACCAAATATTCTAAAAAGAAAAAAAAAAATTATTACAAATAAAAATTGAAAAAAATACTTTATTTGCTTCATTTATATTTAAAATTGTATTTATAAATTTTTTCTCATCAACTATCTGTAATTCTGATTTTATCATCTTAATTTCTTTAGTTTTATATTCCAGTCTATTAAAATCTTTTTCAGTAGTAATTATTTTAGCAGACATGTTTTTGGCATGATTAAGAATTATTTCTATATCATTTTTTGTATATTTATAATGGTCTGGAAACTCAATGTCTTTAATAATCTTTAATCCATAATTTCTAATCATGTTTACAAAAGTTTGATGATTACCTATACCAGAAAAAATTAAATATTTTTCATTGCTATCAAATTCTTTGATATTTAAAGGAACATATTTTCCTTTGTGCAAGTTTACCTTGGGGTTAATTTTAAAGATATCTGTCTCTATTTTTTTAAAATTTTCAAGGTTACCGTTTACAAAAACATGCTGGTATTTTTTTAGATTATGTATGCTTTCTCTCAGAGGACCAGCAGGTATTGTTAATCCATTTCCAATCCAGTTTATATTGTTAAAGCAAACAAAAGTAGTGTCGTAACTTATTGAATAATCTTGTAATCCATCATCTAAAATTGCAATTTCATATCCTTCATTTGCTGCTTCATTAATTGCATCAATTCTTTTTACATTTAAAAAAAGTTTACCTCTTTTTTTTAAAATTAGTTGTTCATCTTCCTGTTCAGTATAAAATTTTTTTACAAAACAAGATTTAATTTTATTTTTTTGTAAAATTTCATTTATTTTAATACTTAAAGATGTCTTTCCAGTTCCACCAATATAAATATTACCAACACAAATTGTTTTAATTTTTAAATTTTTGGTTGGAGATCTTTTTCTAATTAAACTTATAATTTTAATTAAAAAAGCAATCGGAAGTAATAGATATGAATAAAAGCTTGGACTACTATAATCCCAAAATTTAGGTTTTTTTAAATTCATTATTAATTAAATTTTCTATTTCTATTATAGTTTTCTTTAAAATAGTTTTGCCAATATTTTTAATTTTCTCAGGTGATTTTCGATTTTTTTTAAATGAAATTGAATATGCTAATTGTTTGGGTGTAGTAATTTTTTTTGAAACCTTAAATAATTTTAACAGTCTGTAAATCTCCTTAAAGTTACTAACATCTGGACCATGAAAAATTTTGGCACCAAATCGAGCGGCTTCCAATGGATTTTGACCCCCTCTTTTTATGATTGACCCACCAAAAAATACTGAAGTTCCTAATTTATGAAATTTATTTGTCTCACCAAATTGATCAACTATGTATATATCGGTATTTTTTAATTTTTTTGCTCTTGAGCTATGAATAGTTGCTTTAAGGCCAAGGCCTCCAACATCTTTTGCAATTTCTTTAGCTCTATGAATATGTCTAGGTATTATAATTGTTAATAAGTTTTTAATTTTTTTTTTTAATTCTACATGTGTTTTGGCACAGAATATTTCCTCGTTAAAATGTGTGCTGGATGCAACCCAAATTTTTTTATCTTTAAATTGTTTTTTTAAAACACTATTAATTTTACTTTTTCTTTCATGGTTATTTTTAATAAATTTTAGATTCCCATAATATTTTATTTTTCTAGTATGTAATTTTTTTAAAAAAAATCCAGTTTCTTGATTTTGTGGATAGGCAATTTTTATTTTATTAAATATTGATTTTGCAAAACCTCCAAGCATTAACCATCTGTTGTAAGTTTTTTTAGTTATTCTTGCATTGAGTAAAATTAATGGAATATTTTTACTATTTAAATTTTTAAACATACATGGCCATATTTCCGACTCAATAAATACAGCTAGATTTGGTTTCCAATAATTTAAAAACTTTCTTACAAAAAAAACATGATCTATTGGAAAAAATTGATGAACTGTTTTCTTTAAACAAAATTTTTTTATTACTTTAGATGAACTTAGTGTGCTTGATGTAATTAATATTTTATCTATAGATTTATTTTTCTCAAGTTTTTGAACAATAGGTACTATACTTAAAATTTCTCCAACACTTGCACCGTGAAACCATATAATTTTACCTTTTCCTCTTCTTTTTGTAAAAATACAAAATTTTTCTTTGAATCTTTTTTTGTCTTCTTTTTTTTTAATTAATCTAAAAATTATTATAAATGGAGATAAAATTAAAATTAGATTAACTAATAATCTATAGATAATGAACATTATGTCTTTTTGATTTGTTTTTCATAGAAATTTTTATATTCTTTAGAATTTAGTAATAATTCTTGATGACTTCCTTCACCTATTACTTGGCCATTATCTATTACATAAATTTTTTCAGAATTAAGAATAGTTGAAAGTCTATGAGCAATCACAATTGTGGTCCTGCCCTTGGTTAAAAAAGTAATTGCTTCTTGAATTTTGTTTTCTGTTTCAGCATCTAGAGAAGATGTTGCTTCATCTAGTAAGATAATAGGACTTTTTTTTAAAATCGCCCTTGCAATTGATAATCTTTGTTTTTCTCCACCAGACAATCTCACACCATTCTCTCCAATCAATGTATCGTATTTATCAGGTAAATTATTGATAAATTCTTCAGCAAATGAAAATTTAGCTGCTTGCTTAATATCGTCAATTGATGCATTTAAATTTGCATAAGCTATATTGTTTCTTATTGTATCGTCAAACAATGTTGTATCTTGACTAACGTAAGAGATATTTTTTCTTAGTGAAAAAAGAGTTGAGTCATAAATTGATTGATCATCAATTTTGATGTCGCCACTTGTAATATTGTAGAACCTTGGAATAAGATTTATAATTGTAGATTTTCCGGCTCCACTTAGACCAACTAAAGCTGTCATTTTTTCACCAGGTATACTTAGACTTATGTTTGTTAAAATTACTCTCTCATTTGTAGAATATTGAAATTTAACATTATCAAATTTAATATTTCCTTTAAGGACTTTTAGCTCTACTGCATTTTCTTTATCTATAATTTGATGAACTTCATCAATAATTGGTATAACTTTTCTGGCACCAGTAATTCCTTGTTGAACTGCAATATTTAGAGTGGCTAAAGACCTAACTGGTTGATAAGCCAACATCATGGCAGCTAAAAATGAAAAAAAATTACTAACTTCAATCTCACCTCTGATTATAAGTTTTGCTGATAAAAATATTATAATAGCAATCATTATACCTGTAAGAGTTTCCATTATTGGTGAAGCTCTAACAAATATGATGCCTATTTTTCTATTAGACTCTTTTAAAGTAGATATAAAATTTTCTGCTCTATTTTTTTCGTAATTTTCTTTTTGGAAAATTTTAATAAGCTTATGATTTTTAAAAATTTCAATTAGATATGCGGTAAATGTACCATGTCGTTGCATTTGTTGATTTGAAACTTTTCCTATTCTTTTACCTAAAGTTTTTGCTGCTATACTTGCAAGTGGTATCATTACAATCGCAACAAGAGATAACTTCCAATTTTGATAAAACATTACTGCCAGTAGTCCTATTAAAGTGAGACTATCTTTAAAGAGATTTAAAATTGCAGTACTAAGAAGATTTACAATCAAATTAACATCATTTAATAAATTACCAATAAATTTACCAGAATGTTTATTGTCAACTAATTGTGTGTCAGCTTTCAATAATGAGTTAAACATATCAGTTTGAATATCTTTCCTTGCTTCTTCTGAGACATTTATCATTATTACTTTAGCTAAGTATAAAGAGCCTCCTTTAATAAAAAAGGCTAAAATAATTAATAAAGGAATAATAAAAATTAAACTTTCTGTTTTATTAATAAAAAGTTCATTAATAGCAGGGTCTAACAAATAAGCTACTGCAGAAGTACTTCCAGCAAGTAATATAGAAAAAAAAATAGCTAATATTATTTTATTTAAATATTTTTTTGTATAATCTTTATAAAGACGACTAAGAATTTGTTTATTATTCATTATTTATATTTTACCAATCACAATTGTTAAAAAAACTAAAAGACCTAAAAAATTATTTGATTTAAAAATCTTAAGACAGCTAGAAGATTCTTTTATTTCAAGTTTTTTAAGTTGCAAAAAAACTGTATGAAAAATAATAAAAATTAAAAAAAAGAAATAATAATTATTTAGTTGCATCAAATAACCAATTGTAAGTAGAGATAAAATAAACACTGAGTAACATAAATATAAAAATGTGTAAGGGTTATTTTTAAACTTAATAGAGGTTGATTTTAATCCAATTATTTCATCATCTTTAATATCTTGATATCCATAAATTGTGTCATAGCCTAATGTCCAAAATATGGCTCCAAAATAAAATATTAATGGGACCATACTATCAATGCTTGAATTAATTGATGTCCATCCTAGAATTAAACCATAATTAAAGGTTACACCCAAGAAAAGTTGGGGCCAATAAGTAAATCTTTTCATTAATGGGTAGGTAAAAGCTAATGGCATAGAGGCAATAGCCATTAAAATTGTAGTATGATTAAAATTTAAAAGTATAAGTAACGCAAGTAAGCATAGTACTGTTGCATAAATTAGTCCAAGAAAAATCGAAATTTTTCCAGATGCTATAGCCCTATTTCTTGTTCTAAAAACTTTTTGATCAAATTTTCTATCTAAAATGTCGTTAATAATACAACCTGCAGATCTCATCAACACAGCACCAAGAAAAAATAATATTAAATAAAAAAAATATTTGTTAAGATCTTTTGAAAAATCATAAGCAATAGTTAAACCCCACGCGCAGGGCCAAAATAAAAGCATATAGCCAATTGGTTTCTTTAATCTTGTTAAATCAATAAATAGTTTTAATTGGTTCATAATATTTTACTTGTAAATAACAAAGGCTAGATTCATAATCAAACTGATTCGTATGAATATAGATTACACAGTAACAGCATTAATGTTTCCAGCAATTCCTCTGTTAATGAGCGTCTATAGTAATAGATTTCACTCTCTAAGCATGTTAATTAGAGAGCTTCATGATGAACATGTTTATGAAAACCATATTCCTCATGAATGGAAAAAACAGTTTATAAATCTAAGTGGACGCATAACACTTCTGCGTTGGACAATCATGTTTGCAGCATTTGGTTTTCTATTTAATATGTTGACTGTATTAGGTCTTTATTTAAATGAAGTTCTTATTGCTAGATTAATTTTTGGATCTTGTTGTTTATCCATGATCATTTCAATTCTTTTTTTTATAAGAGAAATTCATATTTCAACAAATGCACTTAAACTGCATATGGCTGATATGGATGTAAAGCTTGATTAAGGAAGTATAACGGCAGGACCTAAAATTTTTCTACCCTCTAAATCTTTATGAGCATCAACAACTTGATCTAATTTATATTTTTTAAAAATATTAATTTTTACTTTTCCAGAACTAATTTTTTCAAACATTATTTTTGATGCTTCATCAAGCTCTTCTTTAGTCGATAGGTACTGTTGCATTGCAGGTCTTACAAGATATAAACCTTTTGGCTGAAGCATTTTAGGAACATTAATATCAGACAATGGCCCTGATGCATTTCCAAACGAAACCATCATTCCTCTTATTGCCAAACATTCAATAGATCCATCTAAAGTGTCTTTACCAACACCATCGTAAACAACTGGAACACCTTTACCATCTGTAATTTCTAAAACTTTTTTTGCAAATTCTTCTTTGTTGTAATTAATTACATGATCATAACCATTTTCTTTTGCTATTTCTATTTTTTCATCTGATCCAACAGTTCCTATAACAGTGCATCCTAAACTTTTTGCCCATTGTCCGAATATTTGACCAACTCCTCCAGCTGCTGCATGATAAAGAATTGTTTGTCCTGATTTCACAGGAAACGTCTTGTGCAACAGATAAAATGTAGTTAAACCTTTTGTCATTAAAGTTGCAGCAACTTCTAGATCAATCCCATCTGGTACTTTTATAAGATTTTTTGTTGGGTAATTTCTGTGTGTTGAATAAGATCCTAATGGAATACCAGCATAAGATATTTTATCTCCAACTTTAAAGTCTTTTACGTTTTCTCCAACATCAGTAATAATACCAGCACCTTCTAAACCTAGACCAATAGGTAGGTTTAATGGGTACAAACCTGATCTATGGTAAGTATCGATATAATTTAGTCCAATAGCTTTTTGTTCTATTGTTACTTGGTCAGGGCCTGGTTTATCTAAAGTAATATCTTTAATTTCTAAAACTTCAGGTCCACCAGTTTTTTTAATTTCTACAGCTTTCATAATTTATTTTACAAATGTATCATTATGATAATCTTGAACCGCTTGCAAGATCTCAGCTTTAGTATTCATCACAAACGGCCCACCTCTTGCAATTTCTTCATTAATTGGTTTGCCTGAGATGAGTAAAAACTTAGCATTTGATTTAGCTTTAACTGTTAATTTTTCCCCTCTTGTTAATAATATTAAAGTACTATCTTTAACATTATCATGTTTATTTTTGCCAACTTCAATTTCACCATTCACTAAATAAATAAAAGTATTATGAGTAGATGGTAATTTAAAATTAAACACCTTGTCTTTATTTAATTCAACATCAAAATAAACTGGTTCAACGTTATGACCTTTGACAGGTCCTTCAGCATTTTCAAATTTACCAGCTATGACTTTTATAGTTTTGTCATCATCTTTATGAACGCTCATTTTGTCAGCATCAATATAAATATATTCAGGCTTACTCATCTTCAATTTAGCAGGCATGTTTACCCATAATTGAAAACCATGAAGTTTGCCTTCTTTCATTGCTGGCATTTCAGAATGAATTATTCCACTACCTGTTTTCATCCACTGAACATCTCCTGCTGTCATTCTACCTTCGCCTCCTGTACTATCTTTATGTTCAAAATCTCCAGCCAACATATAAGTAACAGTTTCAATTCCTCGATGAGGGTGAGGGGGAAAACCAGCAATATAATCTTCACTATTTTCTGATCCAAACTCATCTAACATTAAAAATGGATCAAAGTAATTTGGCTCAACGCCAATACTTCTTTTTAATTTAACCCCAGCACCATCTGATGCTGGAATAGGATCTATAATTTTACTTACTTCAATATTATTCATAGCCTGAAAGTAGTTAATAAAATTTTAATTTCAATGTTACTTTTTGTTGTGTGAACCATCACAAAAAGGCTGACCATCTGTTTGTTTGCATGCACAAA
>Ga0206123_10003673_pt1 | contig 12532 bp, 6 predicted proteins | sample Helgoland_Spring_2_FD_160086 | JGI IMG/M metagenome (GOLD analysis project Ga0206123, IMG submission 160086) | Pelagic subsurface seawater microbial communities from Kabeltonne, Helgoland, North Sea - Helgoland_Spring_Bloom_20160316_1 | ecosystem: Environmental > Aquatic > Marine > Epipelagic ... | reverse complement strand
TCACATTTGGAAAAAGCCTACCTATACTGATTTCTGATAATAATGATGCATAACCAATTACAAATTTCATATTTTATCAAATTTCGTGCATCTATAGTACTCCAACATAATACTGATTGGCGCAATAATAATGTATTGTAAATTCATATTTCGAGTAAAAAAGAAAGTGGTGCGGGTGAAAGGACTTGAACCTTCACATCTCTCGATACCAGAACCTAAATCTGGCGCGTCTACCAATTCCGCCACACCCGCACAGGAGTAACAATTTCATGAGGCGTATGCTTTGATTTTAAATAAAAATCAAGCCGATTATTAGCTCTTTTTTGCCGTCATTGGAGCTTTTAGTAATGACCATGAGGCAGCAGTAAGGCCAGAAATAATATTTGCTAACGCCATACCAAAAAATGCTCCCCTTAAACCGTCTAAATGAACACCAATGTAAATGAATAAGATATAAAGAATTAATGACCTAATAATTGTATAAACTAGCCCATAAATTGGTCGACCCAAGGCATTGAATCCTGCAGCACTTATAAAAACAAATCCATAGGCAAATATAGTTATTGGAACAATATAAAAATAAGAAATAGTTTTTGATACTACTTCTGGGTCATTAGAGAATATACTTGCAATATCTACTGCAAAAAAAGCCAAAATAACTGCCATAAAAGTACTCCATAAAATACATATCCAATAACAAAAAATAAAGGCTGAACGAACTCTTACCGTATAACCTGCACCACCATTTTGGCCGGTAATGGCTCCGACGCATGCGGACAAAGCATACAATAGACCAACGGATATTAACTCAGCTCGGCTTGCCACTGTAAAAGCTGCCAGGTCAGCTGTAGTTAATGTATTGCTTATTATTAGAACAGCTATCCATGCTGAAACTGGTACAATAGCATTTGTTCCAGCAGCAGGTATGGCAACTCTTCCAATTATACTCCAAGCTCTAACAATCGATCCCTTTGTCATGTTAACGAAAGTTACTGCCTTTCTATGATATAGAATGACATATAAACCAAACAGTGCCGCTATCACATTACCTACAACCGTAGCCAATGCAGCACCTTGAACCTCCAACCTAGGAAAAGGGCCCCAACCAAATATTAGGAATGGATCAAGTATAATATTTATAACGGCACCAGTTATCATTATAGAGCTTGGTAATAGGGCTTCTCCTCCCGCACGGAGTATATTGTTACTCATCATAGCAACTGATACTATAGCCAATCCTGGAAGTGATATTACAAGATAATCCTTTGCCATTTTCAATACTTCATTGCTTTCATTTGTGAGACCAAGGAGAAGTGGCATGAGTAAGTATAAAAAACTTATTAAACAGGTCATTATTAGCAATCCAAACATTATTGCTGCAGCTCCATGACGCTTAGCTTTTTGATAATCACCTTGTCCCAGAGCACGCGAAATTGCGGACATTGTCCCTGCACCCAAACCTATATTCACAGAATTTCCTACAAAAGTAATTGGGAATGCAACACCCAGTGCAGCTAAAGCAAAACGGCCCAAATTAGGTCTGCTCACATCAATTAAATTTCCTAAATATATGGTATCTACAATACCCGTTGAGATAAGTGCTATAACAGCAATAGAAAATGGCCCAAGCATGCGTAATACATGATTCGACACTTTACCTTCTGTTAAATTAACTACAGCTCCAGAAGCCACTAATCATCACGATGTGAAGGAGCGAAGGCAGCTAAAGTTGCCATCTGCACTATCTCAGAAGCAGTCGCTCCCAAAGGACAAATTTGAACAGGCTTTTCGAGACCCGTTAAGAATGGACCCAAAACAGTAGCACCCCCTACTGTGTCTAGTAGCTTGGTAGATATAGACGCGGAATGAATAGCAGGCATTATTAATATATTCGCTGAACCCGTTAACCTTGAGAAAGGGTATGTAAGGGTATGTAGGGGATCTAACGCAACATCCGCGGCAAGATCACCTTCATATTCAAAGTCAATGTTACGTTCATCGAGTATTTCCACTGCCTTACGCACTCTCTGCATACGTTCGCCTACTGGATTTCCAAAGGTTGAGTAAGACAAAAATGCCACTCTCGGTTCAAACCCAAATTGACGAGCAAAACTAGCTGTTGTCTCTGCGATGTCGGCTAGGTCTTCGGCAGCAGGAAACTCGGTTATATTTGTATCTGCTATGAACAGTGTTCTACTTTTATTTACGACTATAGATACCCCCATAGTGCGCTCATTTTCGACATGGTTTAATACCAATCTAACATCCCTTAAAGCAATGTCATAGCTTCTAGTTACACCCGTTACCATACCATCTGCCAATCCATGATGAAGCATTAAGGCAGAAAAAACGTTTCTATCGTTATTTACTAATCTTTGAGCATCTCGACGTAGAAAGCCTTTTCGCTGCAGGCGGCTATAAAGGTACTCTGTAAATTCAGCGTTTCTGTCAAATAGCCTGGCGTTCAGTATGGTATAGTTTTCTGGCTTTTCAATACCCAATAGTTTCATATTATCATAGATAGGCTTTTCACGGCCGATCAAAATTGCTTTTCCCAAGCCACGTTGTTGATAAGATTGAGCAGCTCTAATAACAGCAGGTTCCTCACCTTCAGCAAAAACTATCGTTTTTGGATTTTGTACAACAGCGCTGGTAATTCCTTGAAGTATAGCCGCTGTTGGGTCCTGCCTTTGCGCCAAAGACTTCTTATACACGTCCATATTTTCAATTGGCTTACGCGCTACACCAGTATCCATTGCAGCTTGAGCAACATAAGGGGGTATCTCTGATATCAAACGCGGATCAAAGGGGGCGGGAATAATATATTCAGGCCCATATTTAGGTCTTTGCCCATGATAAGCCGCAGCTACTTCTTCTGGGACATCCTGTCTAGCGAGGTCAGCAAGTGCGTGCGCACAGGCAAGTTTCATCTCTTCGTTAACATTTCGTGCTCTTACATCAAGAGCGCCTCTGAAAATATATGGAAAGCCAAGCACATTGTTTACCTGATTAGGGTAATCCGACCTTCCTGTTGCAATAATTGCATCACTTCGTACTTCTTTTATCTCTTCAGGCGTAATTTCTGGGTCAGGGTTTGCCATTGCAAATATAATCGGCTGGTCATTCATTGATCGTATCATATCTTGTGTTACGATACCCGCTATAGAAAGGCCTAAAAAAACATCGGCGCCTGACATAGCCTCTTTAAGTGTGCGAAGACTGGTATCCACCGCGTGGGGAGCTTTCCATTGATCCATAGCCTCTTGACGGCCCTGATAAATTACTCCTTTACTGTCTAATACGATAGCATTTTCATTCTTCACCCCAAGCCGTTTAATTAAACCTAATACTGATAAACCTGCTGCACCAGCCCCTGAAAGAACAACCTTCATATCTTCAAATTTTCTACCCGTCAGTTGTGCTGCATTTATAAGTCCTGCAGTTGCAATGATAGCTGTACCATGTTGATCATCATGAAACACTGGAATATCAAGTTTCTCACGTAATTCCTGCTCTATGATAAAACATTCCGGAGACCCTATATCTTCAAGGTTAATGCCACCGAAGGTATTTCCGAATCTTTCAACACATTGGATAAACTTTTCTGCATCTTCTTCTTCTACTTCGATATCGAAACTATCGATATCAGCGAATCTTTTAAATAAAACTGACTTGCCTTCCATAACTGGCTTAGATGCCATAGCACCCAAATTACCTAACCCTAGAATTGCTGTGCCATTTGAAATCACAGCAACCATATTACCTTTAGATGTGTAGTCATACACCAAGTCAGGGTCCCTAGCGATCTCCTCAACTGGGACTGCCACACCGGGGGAGTAAGCGAGCGATAAATCTCTTTGTGTTGCCATAGGTTTTGTCGGAAGTAATGATAACTTTCCTGGAACAGGAAGAGTATGGAAATCTAACGCCTGCTGGTCAGTTATATATGTTTTCTTCGGTGGACGAACTTCAAGCTTAGCCACAGGGCACTCCTATTTTTTATTAGACTTCTTTAACTATAAAAATCCAGGCTTCATAGGCTTAATGATGCGAGAGTCCAAGTTTATTACCAATAATGGCGCTCAAAATTTAATCGCGCGTAAAACATGAAGCATAAAAAAAGTGCAAATATATCCTTTAATTAAGGAAATATAGAAATAGAAAGCACCAGACTAGACTCTATGTGATGTATTTAACATTATTTAAAAAATAATTCGCGATCCACTTAATAAGCTTAGGAGCCTAAAATGAAAAAAATAGAAGCAGTAATAAAACCTTTCAAACTTGATGAAGTTAAAGAAGCACTGCAAGGAGTAGGATTACAAGGTATGACCGTTGTGGAAGCCAAAGGGTTTGGTCGTCAAAAGGGCCATACTGAATTATACCGAGGTGCTGAATATGTTGTAGATTTTTTACCTAAACTTAAACTGGAGTTAGTTATATCTGATGATCAAGTAGAGGCAGCTTTAGAAGCGATTCAGACAGCAGCTAAAACAGGAAAAATTGGGGATGGAAAAATATTTGTATCAGAAGTATCACAGGCTATTAGAATCAGAACGGGCGAGTCGGGAGATGCGGCACTGTAAAATACAAACCATACAATAAGCTCTAGAGTATTACATCATAACAAGGGAAAGGACATATAATGTCAGATAAACTACTCAAAAAGATCAAAGACGAAGAAATCAAATTTGTCGATTTAAGATTTACTGATCCAAAAGGAAAGATGCAGCACGTAACTTTTCATAGTGATCTAGTTGATGAAGACCTATTCAAAGATGGAACTATGTTCGACGGGTCATCGATTGGTGGCTGGAAAGACATCAATGAGTCCGACATGGTACTTTTGCCTGATGCTGAAACAGCTCAAATGGATCCGTTTTATCAACAGGATACACTAGCTGTATTTTGTGACATTTTAGAGCCAGATACTGGTGAATCTTACAACAGAGACCCGCGAGGCACCGCAAAAGCAGCCGAAGCATACATGCGTTCAGCAAAAGTGGGAGATGATGTTTTCTTTGGACCCGAAGCAGAATTTTTTGTTTTTGATGACGTCCGCTGGGATACTAGCCAAAATAAAACTGGTTATGAGATCGACTCAACTGAGCTACCATCAAACACGGGCAGGTCCTATCAGGGCGGAAATATGGGCCATAGGCCCGGTCCAAAAGGCGGATACTTCCCTGTGCCGCCGGTAGACAGCCTTCAAGATATGCGATCTGAAATGCTTTCAGTGATGGAAGAACTAAACCTACGTCCAGAAAAGCACCATCATGAAGTTGCACCTGCACAGCATGAATTAGGAATGAAATTTGATACCCTACTCAAAATGGGTGACAATATGCAGTTATATAAATACATTGTGCACAATGTGGCGCATGCTTACGGTAAAACTGCAACATTTATGCCAAAACCTATGTGGAATGACAACGGAACAGGCATGCACGTACACATGTCAATCTGGAAAGATGGTAAACCAACTTTCGCTGGTGACGAATATGCCGGACTATCTAAGTCATGCTTACACTATATCGGCGGAATTATTAAACATTCAAAAGCTATTAACGCATTCTCAAACGCATCAACTAATTCCTACAAAAGACTTGTTCCTGGATTTGAGGCACCTGTTATGCTTGCTTACTCTAGTCGAAATAGATCAGCATCTATTAGAATACCATGGACAGCTTCACGAAACGGAAAGCGACTGGAAGTAAGGTACCCTGACCCAGCCGGAAACCCTTACCTAACCTATACAGCTCTTCTGATGGCTGGTTTAGACGGTATAAAAAATAAGATTGATCCGGGCGAAGCAATGGATATTGATTTGTATGAATTATCCCCTGAAGAAGCTAAGGATATCCCTCAAGTATGTGGTTCATTACGCGAAGCGTTGGATTCACTAGACTCAGACCGTGATTTTCTTAAGGCTGGAAACGTTTTTGATGACGATCAAATAGATGCTTATATAAATCTAAAAATGGAAGAAGTACATAGAGTGGCTATGCATCCAAATCCAGTAGAGTTTGACCTTTATTACAAGTGCTAACCTATCAAAATATGGTTATAAAAGAGCCGCCATTTGGCGGCTTTTTTGTTTTTTAATCGCTTTTATAATTTTATGCATTTAAGCAGGTCTATATAAATTAAAAGTGATTCATAAAAAAAATATGAGAATTAAACGTCATTATACAAAATCCGGTGAATGTCCTTACAGCTCTATAGGCTTCAAAAAAGTTAAAAGTGAGCTCCGCAGTTTAGACGGTATCAAATGCTCAAATAAAATTGAATTTTCAGTCCCAGAAAACTGGTCTCAAGTAGCATGCGATATTCTAGCACAAAAATACTTACGTAAAACTGGAATATCATCAAATTTAAAAGCAATCAAGGAAACTGGAGTGCCAACTTGGCTCTATAGACACGAAGCAGACTATAATGACTTAAAAACAAAAAATAGTAAAATGTCTGGCGAGACTGATGCTAGAAAAATTTTTGATAGAATGGCTGGTTGTTGGGCATATTGGGGTTGGAAAGGTGGGTACTTTACCAAAGAACAAGACGCTTTGGTATTTTATGATGAAATTAGATATATGCTTGCTACACAAATAGCAGCACCAAATTCACCTCAATGGTTTAATACAGGACTTCACTGGGCATATGGAATTACTGGGGCCCCTCAAGGACATAGCTTTACAAACCATAAAACAGGGCAGGTAGAAAAATCAAAGGATGCTTATGAGCACCCTCAACCTCACGCTTGTTTTATTCAATCCGTAAATGATAATTTACTCGGCAATGATGGGATAATGAGTTTATGGACAAAAGAATCTCGATTATTTAAATATGGGTCAGGTACTGGATCTAATTTTTCTAATATAAGGGCTAAAGGCGAACCTCTTTCGGGTGGAGGTCAATCATCTGGTCTTATGAGCTTTTTAAAAGTAGGGGATGTATCAGCTGGAGCAATTAAATCAGGTGGCACTACACGTCGAGCAGCAAAAATGGTTGTTGTTGACATCGATCACCCAGACATAGAAGATTTTATCCACTGGAAAACAGAAGAAGAAATGAAAGTAGCTGCCCTGGTAGCAGGTTCAAAAATTTTAAAAGCTAGTTTAAATGCTATCTTAAATTCATGTATTAATTGCTCAGGTTCTGATGAAGAGTGTTTTGATATATCTGAAAACGCTTCATTAAAAAGAGAAATTAAAAATGCAAGAAATAATGGAGTTCCTGACGGTGCGATACAAAGAGTATTACATCTTGCGAGGCAAGGCATTGATGAGATTGAAATACCTGAGCTTGATGCGGACTGGGATAGTGAGGCATATAAAACTGTAGCAGGTCAAAATGCTAATAATTCAATCCGAATACCAGATATTTTTTTTAAAGCAGTAGAAAATAATGAAACCTGGGACTTAATAAGAAGAACTGACGGTGCGATTGCAAAAAGTGTCTCTGCTCGTTCCTTATGGCAAGAAATATCGAAGGCTGCTTGGTCATCGGCAGATCCAGGCATTCAATACAAAGACACAATAAATGCATGGAATACATGTTCTAATGATGGGGAAATTGTTGCTTCAAATCCTTGCTCTGAATATATGTTTCTTAATGATACAGCTTGTAACCTTGCATCATTAAACTTAATGAAATTTTGCAATCAGGACAATAAGTTTGACATTAAGTCATTCGAATATACGTCACGTCTATGGACTATTGTCTTAGAAATATCAGTCATGATGGCGCAGTATCCATCAAAAGAAATTGCTAAACGGTCTTATCAATATAGAACATTAGGGTTAGGATATGCAAATTTGGGCGGCCTCCTAATGTCGTGTGGAATTGCGTATGACAGCAATGCAGGCAGGTCAGCTGCTGCAGCAATCACAGCCTTACTCACGGGTTCAGCCTATTTAATCTCTGCTGAAATGGCAGAAAGCATGGGCCCATTCCCAAGATTTAAGCATAATTCAGAAATAATGCTTCGAGTTATACAAAACCATCGAAGAGCTGCTGAGGGACGCATTGCTTATGAGGGACTATCATATCAACCATTACCACTAAACAGATCTGAATGTCCATTTGACGGTGTATGCCAACAAGCTGTGAAGGTTTGGAGAAAGGCTGAAAAAATAGGCTCCCTATATGGATTTCGAAATGCACAAGTATCAGTTATCGCACCTACAGGTACAATAGGACTTTTAATGGATTGCGACACAACTGGTATTGAGCCTGACTTTGCACTGGTAAAGTTCAAAAAATTGGCTGGAGGAGGTCATTTCAAAATAATTAATAATTCAGTCCCAAGAGCACTGACTTCATTGGGGTACTCAAAACAGAAAATTAAGGAAATAGTGTCTTATGCTCTTGGTCATGGGACACTTAAAGGGTCTAACGGAATTAATCATGATATTCTTAAAAAGAAAGGATTTAGCGATTACGAATTAAATCAAATAGAAGACTTATTACCGGAAGCTTTTGATATACGTTATGCATTCAGTCGTTGGACATTAGGAGATGAATTCTGCCGTGATGCTCTTGGTCTTACGGATAAAGAATTAAGAGAAAGTGGCTCAGACCTATTACCTGTCTTAGGTTTCAGCATAGATGATATTACAGCTGCAAATACTTTTTGTTCAGGAGCAATGACTCTAGAGGGCGCACCTCACCTCCTTGCGGAACACCTTCCAGTTTTTGATTGTGCAACACCATGCGGAGTTATAGGGACTAGATCGCTTACTCATGAAAGTCATATCTTAATGATGGCGGCTGCACAGCCTTTTATCTCCGGAGCAATTTCTAAAACAGTCAACATGCCAGCCGATTCGACGATTGATGAATGCTCAAAAGTTTATAAACAAGCTCACGGTTTGGGAATAAAAGCTATCGCAATATACCGAGATGGATCCAAACTTTCACAACCACTCAACTCAGCTATATTTAATCAAGATGAAATTGATGAGTTAGATGAAACACTAAAAAAGCCAAGTCACGAGCGAGCTTTTACAGCCTCAAAAAGAATTGTAGAAAAAATAGTTGAAAAAGTTATTGAAAAGCCGATAACGCGAGAAAGACTTCCTGATCGACGAACTGGATATATCCAAAAAGCCGCGGTGGGTGGACATAAAGTTTACCTACATACTGGTGAATTTGAGGATGGAAGCTTAGGTGAAATTTTTATAGACATGCATAAAGAAGGGGCAGCTTTTAGGAGCTTAATGAATAACTTTGCTATTGCAATATCAATAGGTCTTCAATACGGCGTTCCATTAGAAGAATTTGTAGAGGCATATACTTTTACGCGTTTTGAACCAAATGGACCTGTTCAAGGTAATGATCGTATTAAATTCGCCAATTCTATTCTTGACTATATCTTCCGTGAGCTTGGTATATCTTATTTAGGGTGGGAAGAACTAGCCCATGTAGACCCCAACAGTGGAGCGGGTGATCAACTTGGTCTTGGTGCTGCTGAAAGACATTCAAATGAAGAAATTATTGAAAATCATTTAACTCTTCCCGTATACTCCAAAGGCTTTAATCGCGAAGGTATAAATGATGACAATGAAGACAACATAGTCCCATTTACATTCATAAAAGCAAATATTACGAATTCTATGGGTGTGCAAAGCGAGGAACAAATTCTCGATGTAGATATTGAGCTATCCGATGCTCAAAAACTAGAAACACCAATTAACAATATCATCAATAGCTCAGATGAAAAAATATCACGCTTTAGAGGATACACTGGGGATCCATGCAACGAATGTGGTCATTTTACTCTTGTTAGAAATGGGACATGCCAAAAATGTGATAGCTGTGGTTCTACAACAGGGTGCTCATAGAAATCCATTAATTATTCTGAAACATTACAATAAATTTAATCGCCAGAAGAAAATTTATGATATATAGCAGGATCCTGTTATGCTGAGATATATTAAAATTATTAGTTTATTAGGCTTAGTGGTGTGCTTAAACACTCCCGCTCAATCACAAATACGTGTTGATAGAAGAATACAAATATCCTCTGGTTCCTGCGACCGATGTGATTTATCAAACATCAGGCTTAATGGATTAAAGCTTAATAATGCGAATTTTTCAGGGTCCATATTCAACAGTTCTAATTTATCTGGAGGTAATTTTGACGACTCTGTATTAACCGGGTCACAGTTCCGTAAAGCGTTGCTCTATCGAGTTGAAGGTAAAAATGTAAATATGAATAAGGCTAACCTAACGAACGCTACTATTATTGAGGGTAAAATTAATGACTCTCAATTCATTGGAACAAATTTTAGTTCGGCAGACCTTAGCCGAGGGGAATTTAAAAATGGTAACTTTCAAATGGCATTCTTACAGCGCGTTGATGCTACAAATACAAACTTTGAAAACTCGAATTTTTCCAAAGCAAAACTAAATAACATTATTTTACAAAATTCTAATTTAAAAAATGCTAACTTTACAGGTGTAAGCTTTGGAAATGCAAATTTATCTAAAGCTTCAATGACTAATACAATTTTTTCCAATGCTGATCTATCTATGGCGTTCGGATTAAAACAAGATCAACTCAATAAAGCTTGCGGCAATTTAAATACAAGGCTTCCACTCGGCCTTATAATACCTTTTTGCAATGGTAAAGACTCTACCGATGATAATCAAAGTTCTACGAAAGGTATTGACCAAGCAATTAGAGATGTTGAAGTATTATTAAGAGCAACCGGGCCTAAGAATAGAGACATCTACAAAAGACTAAGCCGTATACGCCAAGAATTATTAAATTCCAAAAGAACTACGGAACGCTAATCGCTTGTTGGAATTAATTTCAATGAAAGTTCCTTAAGCTGTTTTAGGTCAACCTCAGCAGGGGCATTCATCATTAGGTCCTGAGCTTGCCCGTTCATAGGAAAGAGAATTACATCACGAATCGTATTTGTACCGGCAAGAAGCATTACAATTCTATCTACCCCAGGGGCAATACCTCCATGCGGGGGGGCACCAAATTTGAAAGCATTAATCATACCTGAAAATTTCTCCTCAACAACCTCTGGACCATATCCAGCTATTTCAAAAGCCTTATACATTACTTCGGCCTTATGGTTTCTGATTGCCCCTGAAGATAATTCCACTCCATTACAAACGATATCATATTGATATGCCAAAATATTTAGAATATCTTCATTAGTCTTGGCCTCATTCAGCACTGACAAACCGCCTTGTGGCATTGAAAAAGGATTATGAGAAAAATCAATTTTTTTATGATCTTCATCCCACTCATACATTGGATAATCTACTATCCAAGCAAACTTAAAAATACCGTCTGGTATTAATTCTAATTCATTTGCAACTTTATTTCTGGCTGCCCCAGCTAATTTATAAGCTTCATTTTTTTTACCAGCCGCAAAAAATACACCATCACCATCATTAAGACCGATTTTATTTAATAGTATTTCTAAATGTTCTTTTTCGAAATTTTTTAGAACAGGATCTTGGCTTTCAACCACCCCTCCATCATTTTTCTTTAAGCGTGCGTACCCAAGACCAGGCATTTGCATTTCTTTTTTTGCCCACTTGTCCATGTTATCAAAGAACTTACGTGATTTAGTTTCAGCTGCTTTGGGAGCCGGTATAGCAATAACTTTACCACCACCATTTATTATCCTAGAAAATATCCCGAAACCTGTTTTTTCTTCATCATTAAAAAAGTCTGAAACGTCTTTAATTTCAAATGGGATTCTTAAATCTGGCTTATCGGATCCATATTTTTCTATAGACTCTTTATAGGGTATTCTAGGAAAAGGGGTCTCAACCTTTCTACCATCAGCAAATTCCTCAAATACACCTGCCATAACCGGCTCAATAGCCTGAAATACATCCTCTTGAGTCACAAAACTCATTTCTATATCAAGCTGATAAAACTCTCCCGGAGATCTGTCTGCACGCGCATCTTCATCACGAAAACATGGCGCTATCTGAAAGTATTTGTCAAAACCCGCAACCATTAGTAGCTGCTTAAACTGCTGCGGCGCTTGTGGTAATGCATAAAACTTACCTGGATTCAATCTCGAAGGCACTAAAAAATCTCTAGCTCCCTCAGGAGAACTTGCTGTTAAAATTGGGGTTTGGAATTCAGTAAAACCTTGTTTAATCATGCGACTACGCAACGAGTTAATTACTTCACCTCGCATTATTATGTTTTTATGCAGAGTTTCTCGTCTAAGGTCTAAATAACGATGCTTTAATCTAATTTCTTCAGGGTAGTCTTGCTCCCCGAAAACTGGTAATGGCAACGGCGCAGCAGAGCTCTCAATAATCGCTTCATCTGCTCTTAACTCAACTTCCCCTGTTGGAATTTCTGAGTTAATCGCATCTTGATCACGTTTGAGTAATTTACCAGTGATAGTAACTACAGACTCACTAGTACACCGTTTTAGATCTTCATAAAAATTAGAAGTTGGGTATACTACTACCTGACTGATACCATAATGGTCTCTTAGATCAATAAACAATGCATTAGCATGTTCTCTTTTCCTGTGTATCC
>Ga0206123_10003671_pt1 | contig 12536 bp, 21 predicted proteins | sample Helgoland_Spring_2_FD_160086 | JGI IMG/M metagenome (GOLD analysis project Ga0206123, IMG submission 160086) | Pelagic subsurface seawater microbial communities from Kabeltonne, Helgoland, North Sea - Helgoland_Spring_Bloom_20160316_1 | ecosystem: Environmental > Aquatic > Marine > Epipelagic ... | reverse complement strand
TCATTTTCCCGATTGGTTGATTCATATCGTGTTGATATAAATATTTAACTCTCGAGCCATTCTCGGCGATTGTCTTTTTGTAAGCGCCTTTCATAATTATATCAGAATCAGAATCTTTGTTTCCAAAGAATGATCCGTACCCTTTTATGATTCCGGCTTTTTCATCCGCATCGATTAACTCTCCAACCGGAGCCGCTTTATAAAGAATTGTATTCATATAGAAAATTTTTGTAAATATACGATTTTTAAATTTTTTGATTTGCACCAAATGAAACACCAAAACCAATGTCTGAAATTTCTCCGGTCGCTTGTGCAGTTTCTTTAGGAAACACCGCTATTGAACAACGGCAGTTAATTACCTCACTAGCCGGGCCGCTTGGGTCTCCCGGATACATCATTAAAGCACCTCCAACCATAAACGGCTCATTTTGAGGTATTGGCTCACTTGCACCGGCTTCGGCGTGTGTAGACCTAGTTCTGTCATCAAAAGACGCAATCCACTCTTTCATCATATCAGCCGCCGGGAATATTGTGTTTGCAGATTTTAAAGTTGCAAAGTTTGCAGCACTTGTTGCCTCTGTTCTAACTAATCGCTCCGCTTGAAACGCCGAATACCTATTGAATTGGCTTCTTAAAATCCTAGTCTTTTCGGTAATACCTAAGTTTTGAAAATCAATATCAGTCATTAAATTTTGCGTAACTTTTTGTAGTGTTTTTTTTGCAGTTCCACTTACTAAAGTAACCCTTTCAGCACCTACGGCGGAGCCATAAGACGCAAAAGAATTTTGCCATTCATCAACGTATTGATTTGGATTTACGCCTTTTTTAATATACTTGTCAAAATTTCTTGCATACCATTTGGCAAATTGTAAACCTATATCCTCGTATAAATCACGATAAATTTTAAGTAATTCGTTTGTACTAAATAAAAGTTGAAAAGATGTTTGGCCACTAGACAAAAAAGATTCTGCGCCTTTATAGTATTGGTTTTTATAGTATCGCCTTACTTTAGAGGATTGCTTTTTTTCGGCCTTGTCCAATTCCTTTTCAAAAGCCTTTTGCCATTTGTCTTTGTCTAACCTCAATTAGTTGTCTTTTAATTTGTTTACTTCTCTAATGGCCCAATCAACTCCGGCAGTTCCGCCCCATAAGTTCCAGGCAACGTAACCGTTGTCCTTCCAAGGCTCACCCTTATATTTAGGATCAATCTTTGCGTTTTCTCTGTGGCGATTAAATTGCGCCATTCTCTTAACAACATCCAATGAAATGTTTTCTCTGTTTGCCAGTTGCGATGCTCTACGCCATCCTACCTCAGTTCCCGCAGTAACAACATCACGCCCATATTTTTCACGCCATTCAATCATCCTTTTAGCGTTGTTGGTTGCAGATTGAGGATAATTATTATAGGTTTCTGCCTTAATTATTTCGTTTTTTTTTTGACCTAAAAACTTGTTTACGTCTAAATCTATTGGCTCAATAGGCAAATCAATTTCACCTGGAGTTGTTGGAATTAAATTAGCCGGAATAAAATAATCGTCTAGCGTCGTATTTTCTTCATCTTTTCCGTAATTCATTGCAGAACGCTTTTCGTTTGGCGTAATCCACCAAGCCTTAGATAATTGATCAACTACCTTTTCAGTTTCCTCTTGCATCTCAGGAATTACAGAAAAATCAAATTCAATACAAAGTTTGTCGCCATATTTAGGCGCTAACCATCTGTTTAATTCGTCTTTAATTTTTATAAGTTCCGGAATAACTGCGTTTTGATATAATGCTTTTTTAGCCTCTTTCATATTGTTGTAAGAGGATGATTCAGTATTATTTAGTAATTGCACCGGTACATTGTAGATGTTACATAAATCTTTTATTGAGGCATTGTATTGCGCTATTAAAGAAACATCTGTTGCGTTTAATCCAAAATTAACCCAACTCATTTTATTTGGAGTTATAATAATATCTCCGGCGTTGTCCGAGCCTTGATGCTGACGTTTAAATTTATCTTTTAATTGTTGCGCTTGTACCTCGTTAATATCGCCCATTTCAGAAGTTAATAAACCTCTTGCAGTTTGGTTTTGTAAATATTTTACTCCGGTTTGTACCGCTTCATTGTTTGTTGTTAATGAACGCAAACCCGCTCTCAATGGTGATTGCCCGTACATATGTGAGCCAGTACCATCATAGTAAGGATTAAAGTCTTTAATGTGGCAAATTTCAGACGCGTCAATGTATTTTGTTCCGTTGTATTCTAATTTATATTTTGACACCGGCTCCATTATACCATTAGATATAATCTCCATCACTTGCGACGGCATAACATACAACTCAGTAAATTTGCCAACATTTGCTCCAGTATCAGGGCCAATTCCGTAAATGTATCTATTACCGGTTAATTTACCAAAAGCAATTAATTCAGTTAGCCAAGCGTTGTAAGATTGTGCCGGATTTGGTCGCTCTAATATTTTATGTAACTCTGTATCTTGTAATTCAACCAATGCGTTTTTTTGCAATAATGACGCCTTTTGAATAGACGCTGAATCCATCATTCCTGAAGTTAAAGCCTTGTATCTTTTATAATCGTTTTCGTTTGTCTTTTCATAAACTTGAAACGGAATTGTTGTTGCCGCCTTTGTGATTAAATTTATCAAAGAATATATTGTTGCGTTTTTCTGATAACCTTGCGTAATATAAGAATCATCGTTCTCGGTATTCCAAAGCACAGAATTACCTAGCCAGTTATAAATGGCTCTGTTATATTGCTCGTTTGTGTTTTGATTTTTTTTTGAAAAATTGAATCGGTCAAAGAATGAGGCCATATTTTAAAGTAATATAAAATTTTCGTAAAAATACAAAATTTAAAATTGTTTTTAAACTACAAAAAAGTTGTTAATTAAATTCCTTTCAATGGCGTAGGATGTTACGTCAATGTGTTCATCGTGTTTAGCGTTTGGAAATGTGCTAACTTGTTGTAAAAACGCATCATTCCAATTATCATTGACTAGAAAAACTCTACCGCCTTCAATAAATGGCGAGGATGCTCTCGCACGTTCGATTTTAGAGTACCTAACAAAGTTTGTTTTTATTTCTGATACGTTGTATCTAGTTTCACGCCTTAATAGCTGAACAAGCGATTTTCCGGATGCTTTAGGCTCGACTAATATTTGCGATATTGGAACGCCACAAGATTGCACAAAAGAAGTGACAAAGTTTTTTAGTTCAGGCATTTCCAAATACTTGTCGATGCTTTTAAATATGTAAAGATTGTCGCCACTTTTACCGCTTATTTGTATTCCCGTTGGATCGTTTCTTGTGTCTTTAGTGTAGGCGCCATCAATATACATTTCAAAAGATATATCGCTCGGTAATTCGGCTCTGTGTATAATATTAAACCAATCTTTGCGCCACTCTCCACCCTCAGGAGGCGAAGGGATTTGTAAATACTGACCGCTAAAAGTATATCTGTCGGCTTGGCGTATTGCTTCTAGTTCCTCAAAAGAATGTTTCTCAGGCCATAACGCATTGTTATCGTCATCTAATGCCGCTAACTTTAAATGATGCCATTGTTCACCACTTCCGCCGTCTAATAAATAACCGCTCAAATCATCTTCGTGTAGCCTTTGCATAATAACAATAATAGGAACATTTCTATCATTAACCCTTGACCGAATAGTTGTATTATATCGATTGTTTATAAACGACCGCCTAACATCAGATAAAGCGTCATCAGGTTTTAAAGGATCATCAATTATAATTGCTCCACCGGTACCGGCACCAAACCCAGTAATTGCACCTCCTGAAGATGTTGCATAAACTCCACCGCCTTGCGTTGTGTACCATTTCTTTTGTGATTGTGAATCTTTTTTAAGTTGTAAATCCCAAATACTTTGAAACGCATCTGAATTAATATATTCTTTTGTCATTGAACTATTATCTAGCGCTAACGAATCAGAATAAGATAAATGAATAAACTTTGCCATTGGATTTTTTGCCAATGTCCAGGCGATAAACATTTTAACTGCTAATTCAGTTTTTCCGTATCGTGGAGGTATATTAATAATAAGGCGCTTTATTTCGCCTTTATGAACTTTATGTAGTGTGTTGGCTAATGTTCTGTGAAACTCTGCGGCCTCGAATTTATTTCCGGTGTTTTCTTTGAAAATATAACGAGTAAAAAACAAAAGCGAATCCTCGCATTTTTGTTTAATTATTTCGTTAATATTCTTCATTTAAAATGTCGTCAATCTTTTTTCTTGCCTCGTTTGATAATTTGCTTGTACTAACCTCTGCGGTCATCTCTACTTCCTTACGTTCAATATAACCTCTTTTCTTGCCTTTGGTTTTTAAATAGAATATTGTTGCAGTTGTGTTGTCGTTTTCAATTTGCTTATGAAGTTTTGATTCTACAAAATCCAAAGTCAAATTTTCTAACTCATCAACAGAGGCTCTAAAGTCTTGGTCATCTTTGTAATACTTATAGAATGTAGACCTTGCACAACCGACTATTTTACACGCAGTTGTAACTATTCCAAGCGATTGCTCTAGCGCTTCTAAAAGATTCTTTTTTACTATGTACGAATTTGTTGTCATATCGCAAAGTTAAAAAAATATAAATACATAAAAAAACCTCCCATTTCTGAGAGGTTAATTAAATAGCTTATTTGAGTTTTTCTCATTTATACACTATTCCATCAGGTTTGATGTTTAACTTATATTTCTTTGTACAAAAATCAAAAAATGTGATTTCTTTGTTTTTAACAATGGCAGTATAATCTTTTTTTAATTGATTATACTGCTCTTTTGTTACTAAATCCTTTATATTCATTTATTTTGTATTTTTCGTGATTTGCTCACTTATAGAAAAAATATCGTTCCATCTTGAAACAGTAAAAGAAAAATCATTTGTTTCCACTAAAATTAAATCTTCGCTATTTTTATATTGAGATAAAAAAATCAATTCCCAATTACCATTAATTTTTCTATCAATTTTATATTTTTTAAGGTTTCCAAGTATTAAACCATTAACGATTTTTATATCATTTTCTAAATCTTGTAATAATTCTCTAAAACTTTCGTATTTTTTAATCTTCATTTTGTTTATTTTTAAATGTTAATATTAATTGATGATGTAAAAGTAAAAGAATTTTTTCAATTACACAAGAAAAAACAAAAAAATTTTTAAAAAAATAAAAAAACCTCCCATTTCTGAGAGGTACAAACTTAAATTTTATGAAAAGAATTTTAAACTTGGTCGTTCTTAATTCTCTGCTAAATTATAATTTTTCTTTTAGTTGTGCAAATTTATTTCCCACACAATTCGCAAACTTCTTTGTCTGCATCATTATCATCGTCTTGGCCTTCATCAATAGGTAAATCAAAAACGGGTAGATCAACTCCCCATTCAACTAATTTTTGAACATCCCATTCATTTGCTAATATATCCCAATCCCATTCTCCAAAGCCTACATTGTCTTTAACAATAAACTCTTGCTTTTGTTCTTCTGTCCAACCTTGTGCAATATCAATCCAAACCTCAAACAATCCGGCAGACTTACAAGCCTTTAAACGCATATTTCCGCCAAGAACAACCATATCTTCATCAACTACTATTGGCCGTTTCTCTAACATCTCAGGAAACGCCTTAATTGACTTGACTAATTTTTTAAATTTAGAATCTTTTATAAATCTTGGATTGTCCGGATTTTCTTTAACAGATGCAATGTTTACTTTTTTTTTCAAAAGAGTAATTATTTATCTTGTGTAAACCAAACAAAAGAAATTCCAACAACCGCAATAAAGAATTGCAGACAATGTTCTGTTTCTCCGGTTAAATCTGTTTCTCCAAAGCTATCATCCATATTGGAGCTCCAATAATTAGCGCCAAAGCAAATGCCAAATATTGCGAAAATAGTTGTGTTAAAGTTTATGTTCATACTTGCCAGTATTTTTTGTAAATATACAAATATAATTCTAAAACTTTTTTTTGTGCTTCCTCTTGTGTGTATATTTTTGGCGATATTTTATTGTCGCCATTCTCGTTAATCTCAACTTTTAAACCTTTTTTTGTGGGTAAAACGCCAACAGTAATATTGTTATTTATGCACCATTGCATTGCCTTTCTGTGTTCGTCTGTTTGCGGTATATTTATTTTTTTCTTTTTAGGCATATTAAAATGGTACATCGTCATCGGTTATAACCTCAAACCTTTTTGTATTTAAATCAACATCCCTATAAACACCGCCGTTTTTAAAATCAGGAGCAATGTCAAAATCGCCTAATTGTCCGTTTTCTTTTCGTTTTACTTTTTCAACATACATTTTTACAATATCCGAATCAAATTTTGTGCGTTGTCCAATGCATCTGTAAACTATCAATCCGTTGTAGGCCTTATTAAAAAAGTCAGCAGAGCCACTTATATCATACAAAGTTGGCTTTTTATAGTTTCCGTTTTCGCTTTCTATTTTTCTAGGGTGAGCCACTAAAAACAAATGTGTATTTGTTTGCTGACAAAATTGTGTAATTTCTGATAATACTTTACCGATATAAGAATGGTCTCTTTGCGCTGAATGGTCGAGCATATTCCAAGGGTCAATCACACAAACATTAATTCCTTTTTGAAATACCAACTCTTTGAAATGGTTTAATATTGCTTTTAAAGTTAAATTTTCCAAATCTATTTTAACCCAAAAGAAATGATCTTCAATAAAATCTTTTGTGTTGTTTAATTGGTTATTATCGCAATTAGTTTCGTTTAATTTATTAGCGATTCTTTTTATGTGGCCCTCGTATGGAAATGATTCAGGAGCAAAAATTGCGCATCTCATATCGTAGGTAGTTGCTAGGTTGCAAAATATTTGGTCAATTACATCGGATTTTCCTGAATTTGGTATTCCGGTAACAACCGACCATTCACCTAAAGACATTTTAAAATATGTATCTGAGTTCGGCAAACCTATTGAATAATTTTTAACTCCCGCCTCATTATAATTTAAAACCGATTGCCAAATGTCATCAACATTTAAAACGCCCTCCAAAGGAAAGTTCTTAGCGCCTTTTATTACATTCCTTAATGATTCGGCTCCCTTAGATATTAAAATCTCGTTAGCATCGTTAAAATCGCCAAAATCAACGTATTTGCAACGATACGCTCCAAACCTTCTAGCAAGTTCTTTTCTGAGTTCAATTCCCGGATTGTCGTTATCTGTGCAAAGTATTATTTCTTTTTTATCTTTAAAGTATTTCCAACAGTTGTCCAAATATTCTAGTCTTTGGCTTCCTTTAGACGCTCCATTTGGTACAGAACAAACGGAATAAATACCCGCCTCGTGTAAAGTTAAAGCATCCATTTCACCCTCGACAATATAAATTTTGTCCATTTCTTTGATATTGTCAAGGCCATAAAATATAAGTTCCGCATTTGAAACCATTTTAAAGTTTTTCTGCGAATCTCTATATTTTACGTTTACAAGTTCATTCTCTCGGTAGTAGTTAAAGTTTACGGCCCTACGCTTTGCGTTTACTTGCGGAAAATACTCCATTGATTGCCCAACCTTCCAATGTTTTAAAGTTGGCTCTGTGATGCCTCTACCTTTAAACCATTCAATAACTGGCTCAGAAATATTTAGTTTGATTTTTTGAGGAACAATGTATTCTTGCTTTTTCTCAAATTTTGTAGTGCCTCCCCAACCGCAGTTGTGGCAATTCCATAGGCCCTTTTCTAAGTCTACTGACAAACATTTATCACGTTTGTTTTTTCTTGTATGGCTGCACTTTGGGCATTGGGTTTTAATTTTGCCGGTCGTTTTGTTACCGACATCAATATTGAAGTCTTTAAATGTTTTCATTAAGTTTTGTTTGTTTTCGCTAAATTAAAAAATTTATTTTAATTCTTGCAACTTTGATATTGTTTTTTTTAAATCATCAATTTTTTGTTGCTTTAGTTCTGATAAAAATTTGAGTCTTAAAATATCTAATTTACCAGGTAAAAACCAATCATCAGGGTAATTAACTTTAATATAATTTTCTATTTCTTTAAATGTTTCTTCCATTACTTTAATTGTTTTGATTTATTAATATTTATTGTCGCTACTTCTTTGTTTGTTAAATTCTTGTTTTTAAAGTCTGTTGTTTTTGGCAAAGGTTTTTCAAACCATTTTAATTTTAGATCCTTTAACTCAAATAAAAAAATTCCTTTTGGTGTGCTATTTATGTAAATTGGAACATCGCCAAACTTTTTTGATTCTTTTATTAGATATTCGTATTTAGGCTTTTCAATAATTAGTTCCTGGTAGTGCGTTGCTCTGCATTTTAGTTCAATTTTGTTTTTTGTTTCAATATCGTAACAATCAGATTTTGAAAAATTATCGCTAGTATCAACTAATAAATTATAATAGTTTTTTGATAGCCAATCAAACAAATCAGATTCACGCCATTTAGATAGGCTTTTACTTGTTACCATCTATAACGTATTTTTTTAGTTCTTGAAACTCTTTTGTTTGCAATGTTTGCTTTATATTAAATTCGTATAACTCTCCGCCTTTTGTTTTGGCTCCTAGTTCTTTTTGACCAGTTGCCGGTGATGTATAAATATAATATTCAATAATCCCTTTTATTTTATTATAGCCTATTGGTTTAGTTTTAGAGCGATAATCTTCCATAAAACGATCAATGTACTTTATGCCGTTTTTATCTGTGTTTCTTAATTTAAGAATACTTAAAAAGTTTTTTGCCCAAAATTGGTCATCTCTTAAATCTTTTGCCACGTTGTAAACATCTCGTAAATTATATTTATCAATGCGCTGAATTTTATCTAAACATTCCAACCATTTGTTTTTTTGCGCTTTTGTTTTCGGTCTATAATTTAAAGGAAAAAGGCTTATGAAATGTGGAAACGCCTTTTCAGTAATTTCAGTAAATAAAGGCGCTTTTACATTTTGTACATTATTCTTTTTTATATTATTTATATTATTATTAATATATATAACCTTGCGCTTTTCGTCAATAGGGGTATTGATTTTTTCGTCAATAGGTATTGCGCTTTTCGTCAATAGGGTAGAAATGTAAATTCTTCTCTCTTTTATGTTCTTTGTACCCTTTTCATAAATCATTTTTATTTTTAGAAATTGATTCTTTTCTAAATTAGAAATCCATCTCGAAACAGTGGACTTTGAGACCTGGTAAAGTTGTGCAAAATACTCATTAGAGGCGTAACAATAGCCTTTTTCATTTGCCAAGGCGGTAAGTTCGCCATACATTAATTTTTCGTTAGCCTTTAAGTTTTTAGCGTATCTGACCTCTGCCGGTATTACGGCATAATAGTTTTTTTTGTTTTCCATTTTCAAAAAAATTTTTACAAATTTAGCTGATATTTTACAGAATCGCAAAATTTTCTTAACTCTTCAAAGATTTTTTTAAAATCCTCTAGAGAAATCTCGCTATCCTCGTACTTGTGCCAAAGCAACTCAATTAGTAAATCAAATTCAACTCTCGTTGATTCGCCAATGTAGTTGTAATTGACTGATTCGTCAATTGTTTTGCTTTGCGTGTATCTCACCTTTTGTAAATCAGGATTAAAATAAATAATTTTGTACTTCATTTTTATACGCTTTTAAAATAATTATCAATGGTTTCTTTGCAATCGTCAAAGTTATTTAACCAAATAGCCTCCCAATTGCAATTTTGAAGCCATTTAAGCCATTCTTTTTGCTTTGGTGTAGGTTTGTTATACTTATATTTTAATTCTATCGCTAAACCGCTTTTTTCTGCGTTTGGCGTAAAAATTAATAAATCCGGAATACCTGGCTTTGTGCCTAAATATTTTAATTTGTATTGTTCAAAAGGCGATCGCTTACCCTCATTCATTGGATGCGTAAAAATTGCGTTTGGATATTGCATCTGAATATAATTAATTACGGCCCTTTGGAGTAAATCCTCGCCTTTTAAATACTTTTGGTATGGGTTAGCTCTAGCCATTAAATTGCATTGTCTAAAACGCCAATTAAAAAGCGTAATTCTGAACGCTCTAATTCTGCAAAAAACATTTTGTTGTCTTTGTAAATTGTTACGTTGTAATGATCTTTTTTTGATTTTTCAATTTTTATTTCTAATTCGTCCACAGTAAAGGTTTTTTTTGTTGGGTTAATGTTTCAGTTCTAACAATGTCATCAGTCTCAAAATGAGCCAACTTTTTTTGTTCTTCTTTTTTATTTAAAAATTCTTCTCGTTTGTCTTTTAACTTGTTAAGTTTAAAAAGTAAAATATTTATTTCGCTTTCAATATCAGTAATCAATACTTCTTGGTTTTGCATAAAAAAATTATTTTCAACTAATTTGTAATTTTCTTTAAAATAAGGATCGTAGTTTAACAAATCTTTTGCGCTTTTAACGTGATGCACAATTGTGGCGTGATTCATATTTAAAAATTTTCCAACTTGCACATATCTAAATCCTTTAACTTCATAAAAAGCAATTAAGCAAAATATTTTTTTAGCATCAACAACCTCTCTAACTCTGCTTTTATCTTTTGGGTCTTTTTTTAAGTGTCTTATAATTAAGTTTCTTAGTAATTCTAATTGTTCAAACATATACTATTTTATAATATTAAACTTCCATCCTCGGAAAATTCATTCCAATTATAGCCTGAAACAATTCCGGTCTGTTTATATATTTTCCAATCGCCAAACGCTCTTTTCCAACCCTTACGCCCTTGTTCAATCATTTCCTCACTTAATCCGTAAACCTCTACTGAGAAAGGATAATTAGTTTCGACTGCTATAAATCTAAAATTTTTAGCCGGAATCCCTAACATATCAGAATAAAATGCGCATTGTAAATGATAGCCGTATTTGTAAACATCTCTTTTAAACGCCATTGGTGCATTGTCTTGGCACGTTTTAACGTCGCTTATAAAGTTTTCAACTCGATTTAAACAATCAGGCCTTACTCTAACTTGCAAACCCTCGTGTTCTAAATAATGCGACAATTCAATTTCGCCTTTGCAGTATTTTTGTGCTAAATCGTGATTTCTAAAGTTGTTAAGAATCGCAGTTATTTTTTGGTGATCATCAAATGCGACTAAGGATTTACCTTCCGCCTTTTCTTGCTCCATTGCAAATTGCTCTTTTCCCGCCTTTGTACGTCTGTCAATCTTTGGCATAACGTGAAAGTCTTTATAGTACAATTCAGGCTCTAACATTGCGCAATGTACCGCAGTACCTAACGCCATTGCAGAGGATTCAAAAGGCTTTTGATTTAAAAAGTGATAAACTGATTTTTTAAATATTGCTTTTAAACCTGATGCGCTTATTCCAGGCGATGAATGATAATCCTCGTTCGTATCAAATAATGCTTTTACTTCTTTTTGTTTTGTTTCCATTTGTTTTTTTATTTAACGATTGATGTTATAAAAAGAATAATTATTGCCACTATTACTGATAGCAATAAATAAGTTGTTAATCCTATTCTAGTTTTTGATTTATTCATATTTCTATAATCTATTGTCACAGATGTAATCTGTTTGTTCTTTTAAAATTTGTTGTAATTTTTCATTTTGTTTTCGCAATGCCTCAACTTGCATTGTTAAAAATTTAATTAAATCGTTTTCCATAATTTAAGATTTTAAATGTTAATATTTGCCTAAATTAAAAAAATACTTTCAATTAAAAAAATATTTTATAAAAAAAAGCGATTTCAATATGAAACCGCTTATTGTTTTTTGCTTGTCAATTACCTAAAATGGTAAATCATTTACTGGAGCTGCCGCTTTTGCTTTTTGCTCAGTTTGTGCCTCAGGCTTCCAAGTATTAACAGAAACCGATACATCTTTTCCGTATTGGTCAGCCTCTTTTTTATCGCTAATATTTAGCTTTACATATTTTTTTCCTTCATATTCAAAAATATGTTCTGCCGGTAAATTTGACAGATTAATTGTTACGGCTCTAAAAGTTCCGTATTCTCCTTTTACTTGTTTACCGCCTCCGCAGTAGATTGTTTCTTTACTCATTGTTTTACTATTTTAAATTAAACTTATTTACTATTTGTTCTCTGTAATCTTTTTTCATTTTAAACGTATTTAAAACCTTTTCGGCTTGGTCTTTTGTAGCCTTTAAAGTTGCGTTTAATTGTGATTCAGTTAGCCATTTTTTATTGTCTGACTTTTGATTTGTAACGGCGTTTTGAACTTCGTTTGCAGATGCTATGGAAGTATCTATTCCGATTCCCAAATAACCCAACGCTCTACCTAAAGCGGAGGTAAATCCATTCTCTACAAAAGAAGTTTTATTTATGTAACTTGAATCTCTGTATTCTTGTGCGTGTGCCGATACAATAGCCTCTCCATAAGAATCGTATATTGTTACTTTAAAAATACCTTCAGTATCATTAATACTGACAATATCCTCTTTAATTCCAAAGCCTTCAAATTCATTTGTATTTCTAAAATAAATTAATCGCTCATTAACTGTGATGTACTCTTTTCCTTTAATGTTTATTGTTTTCATAAAATTTAAAAATTTAAGGTTAATTCAATTCCATTCAAATTAAATT
>Ga0206123_10003664_pt1 | contig 12556 bp, 11 predicted proteins | sample Helgoland_Spring_2_FD_160086 | JGI IMG/M metagenome (GOLD analysis project Ga0206123, IMG submission 160086) | Pelagic subsurface seawater microbial communities from Kabeltonne, Helgoland, North Sea - Helgoland_Spring_Bloom_20160316_1 | ecosystem: Environmental > Aquatic > Marine > Epipelagic ... | reverse complement strand
GCTACGCTGAGCCGCTCCTTGAGAACGGGCCGCGTTCGGATGAAGCCCCCATTTCCAGTCGCTAGAATCATTGAAGTAGTACTATTTCAATGAGTTGGAGCTTAGGTAAGTGCTATTCTACTCTGACCCGAATGGCACTTACTTAAGCAGTTTTCCCCAAAAAACCTGTTAGGTTCACGGTAATGGGGGTTCGTTTCCATCCGCTAACTTGCGGCCCTCCGGGCCAAGCCTCGCTTGGTCAGGAGCCTGTAGTCTCCTGACACTTCCCTCGACGCTGCGCTGAGTCGCTCCCTGAGAAACGCCCCCCCATTACCTTCTACTAGGAAACTCAAAGATGGTATATTTCGCCTGTCGCAGCTTAAGTAAGTGCCATTCTACTCTGACCCCATATGTTTCAAGAGGCTAATTGACTGTATTGGCGCCTAACCGCTTGCTATGATCACCGACTCATTGAAGAGGAACGAAAGCCTGTGAACAAATTTGCTATAACTATTGTAGTCATATTGGTACTTCTGGCTGGTTCTGGCGGTGCCGGATATTTTTTGCTGGGTAACATTAATGGCCTGGTGAAAGAGCTGATAGAAACCGTTGGTAGCGACAGTCTGAATTCTGATGTACAACTCGCAAAAGTTGACATTAAGCTATCGAAAGGCACTGGTCATTTATCCGGGTTAACTGTGGCGAATCCTCAAGGGTTTTCTAATGAAAGCCTTTTTTCAATGGATGGTGTTGGTCTTAGCATTGATACCAGTTCGCTGACCAAGGACGTCTACGTGATAAAGGAGATTTCTATTGATGGTGCAAAAATACTGGCTGAGCAAGCAGGTCGTACAACTAACCTGCAAGCTCTTCTTGACAGTATAGATAGTCGTAGCGGCAGTGGAGGCGGAAGTAGTACAACAGAGACACCGAATGTTAAGCTGGCTGTTGATAAAATCAGCTTTATCAATGGTGCTGTCACCTTGAGAAGCGATGTTCTGGGCGAAAAACAATTTACACTACCTGAACTCACCATGAGAGAAATTGGTACACGTCAAAATGGGTTGTCCCCCAATGAACTAGGCGAAGCTATTGCGAAGGCTCTACTCAAAGAAGTAAAAGACGCTGTGATGGACGAGGTTGAAGATCTGGCGAAAGAAGCAGCCAAAGAAAAATTGAGAGAAAAGATCGGTGATCGGGCCGTTGACGGTCTAGAGAAATTGAAAGGACTGTTTAAGTAGGGCTTTCAGGTTCACCTTTGTGATGACAGATTCCATCCGCTGCATTTCATGAAACTGATTTGTCATCACTACAAAATTATCTGCCAATGCCAAAATGGCGATTTCCGATGCAGGCTCCTCCATGAGAAAAGTCTTTGCCCGGTGTTGGGTCGGTACCAACTAGAAACACTTGTCGCACGCTACACGAACAAACGCGGTACCTGGCACCCTATGGATCAATCAATTGGTTTCTGGCACTGGGCATGCCGACATCTTGATAGGGTAATGACCGGCCGGGAGAGATATTCGTTATTATGCAATCTTGCTTTTACCTCAACTCGCCGCACGCACGTTTCATCCGCCTCAGTTATTGACTATCCTCTACACATGCCAATTTCTATGCCAAAGATTGCCCATACCGATACTTTTGAAACCTTGGAGAAAGGTGTTTAATCGTTCCTGACTACAAACCCTGTCCCGACCGTCAAGTCTCCAGAAACGGAAACGGTGGATTCGCTTTTTACCCTGCCCCATTTCATTCGGTATTTGCATCTCCCGCACCCTGCGAAAAAGCACTACCCCCCTCAAAATATCCTTCTGGAATCAACAGCCCCCGTACCAACAGCGAATATGGATCACCCGCCTCTGTCAAATGTGCTGCTATCTCAAGCAGCGTATCACCCAGGGCTGTGCCACCAAATATCCAGGCATTTAGTGCGTCATGGTTTGGTGCGCCAGCACCGGGCTGCGCGGCAATCGCTTCGTGGTAGAAGGTTTTCAGATCGTCCGCAATGTGGCGCACCAGTAGCGGCATATCAAACTGCCAGTCAATGCCAACATCGGGAGGCCGGGTCAAGTCACCGCTCTCGGCGATATCTGCCAGTGCACGAGCAACACTCTCAATCTGATCAGGCGCTGCGCCAGTCACGCCAAACAGGGTTCGCCCACGCGTCGCACGGGTTTCGGCGGACCAGGGAGCAAGACGCGTGACCTCCGCGATCAATTGCGCAGTAGTGGACTCGTCCTTTTTTACAGGGAAGCTCACCGGGCAAACCCAATGCCCGGCCTCTTCCTCGAAAGGTGCTTCCGTTTGATAATTTTCTATCGTTGGTTCAGTCGCAGTATCTAACATAGTCAGTGCCGCGCGCATAACATCTTTCTGAAATTCAGGATCGTTTGCAAGCCCCAGAGGCCGCCCGAGCGCAAAGGGAACCCATAGTGCACGAGGAGGTTGCACCGCTTCACTTTGTTCCCGGATTAGGCTGATCGAGGCAGTCGCGACACCCGCACGTTCGATATAATTTGCGAGAGCGCCCACGGCGCCCGTACAAATAGGTCACACGGGCACCATCAGCGCCACATCAACCTCGTCTGCAGCCAACAACCGGCCCACCTCTTCACCTGTGGCAGCAAGCGCTTCGTGGTTTGGTTGTGCACCCATAAAAGAATAGTGCCAGTTTGAAACACTGCCGATTTCGCCATCCACTGCCATTTCACGCAGACGATCAAGTGGAAACCAGATATTGGGATCCTGCTGGAACGCACTTCGATCGAAATTAGTACTAATATGTGAGACAACCACATCTGCAAAGTCGACATCGCCCGGGAGCAAGCGGTAGTCAATAGCTCCGACTTTGAATGGAGGGTCTGACCTGCGGTGGAGTCCTGCTGTGGAGACAATGGCAATTTTGGATTCACGGATGGGCTTAGGCGTGATCCAGTTTGCGGGTGTAACCGGATGCATCACAGCAGCACGTTGCCGCATATGTTCAGCTTCTACTTCATGCAAATCAGATAGGCGTACCATCAGCGTTTCCTATTAAGTCGTTAGTTGTCTCACAGGTTTGCCCGCATCACCACTGAATTCGAAATCCACCGTTAACAACAAACCCATCCAGGGGTGCATAGATATCCCTGAACTGCGGGCTCTGGAGCGTACCTGTATTGATGTTTTCAAATCTGGTTTGCCGGGTATCCGTAAAGTTCTCAAAATTGAGGAATGCCGTCACGGTTTCCCCAAGTTTCTTTTCAGCCATAAGACCGTAGATCCAATAACTTTTTCCATCCGTATCACCCACTCTGCGTTGTGAGCTGAAATAATAGGCTTCAAGACCTATCCTGAAGTCATCCTCCCGCTCCCATACCAACACATTATTCACCCTGTGTTGCGAAACAAGTGCAAGGTCCTGGTCGCCGGTGTTTGTTTCTTCCGATGCATCAACAAAGGTATATCCCAGAAAATAACGTAACTCTTCGAATCCAAAAATCAGGTTCAGTTCTAAACCACTGGCTTTTGTGTCTCCGTTTTGCTGAGTGAATGCAAACAGCCCAGGGCTTTGCTCTGTGATATTTAGCGGGTTGCTGATTTGCGTATGAAATAGCAGGACATTGCTGGTCAGCGACCAGCTTTCAGCAAACTCAACCCGGTGGTTAAGATCGAAGTTAAGCCCGCGTGACTTTTCAGCGGTATAGGTGTCGGGATTAATTGGCATGATACCGCGATACTGGCGCTCGTCGGCTTCAGATACAAAGAGATTCGGCGTTTTATAACCATAAGCGCCACCAATTCTCACCGTAATATCAGGGGTTGGCAGAAACAACAGGGAGATGCGAGGAAGCCAGAAGTTGCCATATTCAGAATGATTATCCATCCGCATGCCAGCTTCAATGATGATTGATGACGATAAATCCCGGGTATATTGTCCGAACAAACCCAGGGTGTGCTCTGAATAAGTGTGGTCAAAGCCCGGCAGTGGCTGCGACTGATCAAACGCCTCTGTGGTGATGTTGGCCCCTGCCACCCAGGATCCCTGATCAAATGCGCTGGAAAGCGCGGCCTCATTGAAAGAGGAGCGTTGTTCACCGGAAAAGAGATAACCCGGTGTTGTTAACTGCCGATCAAACCAACTTGTCGCACTTTTAAAATTCAGCTCATAATCGTTATCAAAAATGTGCGCAAACCCGAAACGCGTGTAAAACCGATCGCTGTCGTTGGCCTCAAAGTAGTCGTTGGGTGCTGAACCATCGATATAGTCCATGCTGCCCCCCAGTCGATCCTCTGTGATGAAGCCCACGCCAAGATCGAGCCTGGTGTTGTCGGAAACGGAATAAAACCATCTGGGAGTAAAGGTAAACCTTTCAAATTCAGGGATGGCACTGACGCCATTATCCGCCGGTTCATAGGCAGTGCCCTGATTGTAGGTCGCGAACAGCGTCACACCGTGCTGGTCATGTTCGGAGGAATGAAAGGCAGATAGATCGACACCCCTGGCAGAAGTTGCGTTTAGCATTAGCGCGGTCTCTGGTGTTTCTTCCGGTGTTTTTGATACCAGATTAATTAGACCTGCAATAGCACCACCTCCATAAAGGGTGGAGGACGCGCCCTTCACTACTTCTACCTGCTTCAGGTCCAGCGGTGCGATTTGCAGCAAACTTAAGCTCCCGGAGAAACCCGCGTAGATAGGCAGACCATCACGGAGTAGTTGTGTGTATCGGCCATCCAACCCCTGGATTCTGACGCTCGAGTTAAAACTTGTCGCTGATGTTTGTTGCACCTGAATACCTGTGCTTTCGTTTAGCAACATGCGAATATCGCCGGGCTTCATATTGGCTTTTTCTTGCAACTCTTCCGCACCCAGAATCTGGACCCGCAAAGGCGTGTCATCAAGCGTGCGGTGATTACGGACAGAGGTGACGATAACTTCTTCCATTTCGTCACCGTGACCCATTGCAGCAGGTGTCTGCCAAAGCGATACAGCTAACAGGACCGTGAGCACGGAGTAATCAAATTTATTCTTTGGGATTTTATCCATACGACCAGTTTAACTCAGTCGCCGGTGTTTTTTGTGTTTGATCTCGAAAGATCTCTGAATTTATATCTACCTCTGAAACAATTCACAAACAATTGAGCAACACCGGACCCTTCTATCACTCGCTCTACCAGCGCGATATGTGCGGCAGCAGTTATGCTCAAAATATTTTCCTTATATCAACCCAGCGTAAGAACCACCATCCAGTTGCAGGTTCTGACCAGAGATAAACCCGGACTGCGAACTACAGAGGAACGCACAAGCGTCACCAAACTCATTGGGCGCACCCATACGCTTCGCCGCAATGGAATCATGAATCTCTGCGATCGCTTCCTCTTTGGAGATACCCTTGATCTTCATCGCCATCTCCGCCATGAATTTCTGACGGTCTGTATCAAAACGTTCCGGGAGCATGTTGTTGATCGTGACGTTGAAAGGTGCCACATCGACAGACAAGCCTTTACACAGGGCTGTCAGGCCGGTTCTTGCCGATGTGGACAGGCCCATAGCACCACGTGGCGATTTGACCATAGCGGATGTAATGTTAACGATGCGACCAAATTGTCGCTCTTTCATCCCTTCCAGCAGACACTGGATCATAAAAACCGGCGCCATAAAGTTAGCATCTATTGCCGCCTGAAAGTCAGCCCGTTGCCAGTTCTGGAACTGGCCCGGTGGCGGACCTTCGTTGTTGTTCACTAAAATATCGGCATCAGGACACGCGTCGATCAGCGCTGCGCGCCCCGAGTCCGTATTAATATCCGCAAGGACAACTTTTACACTACCAGCCCCCAGGGCTTCAATTTCGTTGCGGGCAGCATCAAGCCGGTCCCGATGCAAACCATTAATGACGACGTCTGCGCCTTCTCTGGCAAGCGATATTGCACACGCTTTGCCCAGTCCGCGCGAAGAGGCGCAAACAATGGCCTTTTTCCCGTTCAGTCCCAGGTCCATATTGTATTACTCCTTACTTAGAATTTTGTTCATAACCAAACCAACCGCATCGTCAGTCACGATATCGAACCGCGCTGCTATGTGCCCATCCGGTCTAATCAGTACAGCGCCTTCATCAGGCAAGTTCGTTTGAGAATCCCAATCTTCTGTGTCCTCAAAATTATGACCAAATCTGAGTTGATCCATTGCCCGTTCATCAGGGAGCATCGCTGCTGCTGGACCCAGGAGCAACGTAAACCGGCTGGCCGAGAGTAACGACTGCAACGGCAGTTTCTCGCCATTAATCCTGACCCATCGGTGGGGAAAGTGCGCACCGGCATCCCAGGTCGGTTGATAATCCGACACATTGGTGATCTCTGGAATTGGCGCGGGTTCATGAATGGCCTGGCTGGCGTACCGGTACCCGACCTGCAAGTCAAAGCTGTCGAAGTGCGGTCGCTGGGCTTCAACGGCTTCGCTGAGTTCAGGGAAGGCAGCCGGGTCAGCCAATACTGCGGCATATCGATCCGCTGTTTCTTCTGGGTCCAATCCATGTAGCGCAATAATCAAGTCGAATATCTTTGCCGCATTGTTAAGACTTTGTTCATTATTGTTACGCGCAACCGGTTGCCGTTCTGTTTCGTAACTGTCGAGCAAAGGATCGCTCGCTTCTCCCTTCAGAACTGCCGCCAGCTTCCAGGTCAAATTCTGTACGTCCCCAACACCAGAGTTAAGACCCAACCCGCCTGCGGGCGGAATGCGATGCGCTGCATCTCCAGCCAGGAAGATGCGTCCCTTGCGATACTGCTTCGCAACCTGGGCTGACATCGCCCAGGGACTAACATTTTCGACAACAGTCACCGGTAAAGGCTGACCGACGGCCTTTTCAATCAGTGCAAGGCACTGGTCGTCATCATAGTCATCCAGGTTTTCGGTCTGGGGATTCCACGGATGCATCAGCACCCAGGTGCTAGCGTGATCGTAGGCAATCAAGGTGCCATTTACGCCCGGTTCAAAAAGAAAATACAAAACACCCCGCCGACCCTCCGTCAGCGGCCGAAGGTCCGCCGTAAAATGGATCATCAGGTAGTCGGCCAGCGCGTCAGGACCTTCCATTTCGATACCCAGAGTACGACGAATTCTCGATCCAGCGCCATCGGCGGCGATAACAAAATCAAATGATTGCGTTAGCTTCTTGCCTGACTCAATTTCCAGAATGCTTGCGTTAACACAGTCGCCAACATCCTCCAACGCCGTACACTCTGTGCCCCGCCGAAAATCGATTCCAGGCTCATCGTTGATTTTCGCGACAAGTTCTGCCTCAAACGCCGGCTGTGGGATGTTGCTAAGCGGAAAAGGTGTGGCCTCGAACGCGCCCTCGTCCTGTCGTTCATACGGCAGGCACCCCAGTTCGGGACCAGTCAATGTACCGACAAATCTAACTTCGCCGCCCTCATTAGCATTTGCTCCAAGCTCCCGAAGGCGTTCGGCACTGATGCCGATACTATCGCAGATCTCAAGCGTTCTCGCGTTAACGGCGTGAGCCTTGGGGGCACCAAGCGTCGCTATTCGCCTATCGATTAACATTGATGGAATGCCGTGATATGACAGCAATAATGCCGCCAGTTGACCCACGGGCCCTGCACCCACAATCAGTACTCGTGCCGAACTATTAGTTTCATTAGTTTCATTCATTTCAAATCTTCTTTTATTTGAGATTAGTCTCATTTTTGAGGTTTTTCTCATTTTTGTTGCCAGAAGTCAATATATCGGATAAATTACTCTCGAATTTACAATGAGTAGAAAACGTGTCTTCAAACATTCAGCACCTGTTTCGCGATCAAATGACAGGAAAGAAAAAGCGAGAAAGAACTCGGGGTGTGTTGCTCGACAGTGCCATCAGCGTGTTTGCAAGCAAGGGTTTCGGGTCTACGCGCATACTGGACATCACAAGTCATGCGGATCTGGCGAACGGCACCTTTTACAACTACTACCAGGACAAAGATGAACTCCTGCGTGATGTGGTCACTGGCCTGGGTGTTGAGATCGCCCGTCGAATCAATGACGAAATGGAAGATGTGAGGCATGGGCCAACCCGGGTCACACTGGCAACTGCACGCCTACTGCAGATCGCGAGACGCGACCCCGAATGGCTCGATGTATTTTTAGAAGGCATTTTCATCATTCCTGAAATGCAGTCTGAGATCATTCAATATCTGAAGCAGGACCTTGAAATAGGTATCGAACAAGGTCATTTCACCATCGAGATAAACCTATTGCTCATTAACCAAATTCTCTCACTGATCCGGGCTGCCCTCCTAACGGCACCTCCGATCAGTGATGCCACCATTATCCAGACATGTGAAGCCACCTTGCGCCTCCTGGGTTTGCCGCCAGGACGGGCCGCCAAGCAGGTGTCCAGGGTGTTCGATCTTCATCTTAAAGACAACGAAGATCACTAACGAACGCCACCAACGGTCAAAAAACGACAGGAGCGGAAACATGACAGAACCCCTGATTAGAGTAAAAAAACTTGGCTACGTGCGAGTTAGTGCACCAGATCTTTCAATAGCCGAGAACTTCCTGACTGAGTTTGGACTACAGGTAGCGACCCGCACGGATGACGAAATTTACTTTCGAGGAACCGATCCCGAGCCGTGGTGTTATGTATTGTCTCAAGGTACGCAGAATGTAACGGCGATCGGCTTCGAGGCAGACAGCACCGAAGATCTTCAAAAGCTTGCGCAGCTAGCAGGAGCCTCGGCAATTGAAGAGTTACAAGAACCCTGCGGCGGGCAGGTCGTGCGCCTCATCGACCCTGTCGGTATGCAGGTTGAAATCGTGTATGGCCGAACATCTCTGCCAGCATTGGCGCCAGCGCCTGTTCACGCCTTCAATATGAATGGCCAACGAGAAAGAATTGGTGAGCTTCCAGCGGTCAAGCACGGATCATCCCATGTGAAAAGGATCGGCCACCTGGTATTGGAGAGCGCATCTCCCGAATCACTCTACCAGTGGTATCACGAGCGCTTCGGTCTCACCGCCTCAGATGCAGTTCGGCTTCCCGATGGTTCACCGCAAATGATTTTCTCCAGGCTCGATCGGGGTCAGGAATATGTGGATCATCATGTTGTTGGGTTCCAATTTGCGCTCGACGAAGGCACTCGCGTACAGCACATCGCTTTCGAAGTTGGCAATCTGGACGACCTCATGTCAGGACACGAACATCTGAAGCGACGCAAGCGCAAGAACGTCTGGGGTATTGGTCGACATTTGTTGGGCGGACAAATATTTGACTATTGGAAGAGTCCATTTGGAGTGATCCACGAACACTGGACGGACACTGACCTCATCAATGAAACCCATGAAGCACAAGACTTAAGTGTTGCCCGGATGAAAGACTACTGGGGGCCAGCTCCGACACCAGCCTTCCTCATTGCGCGCTGGAACCTCAAGGTGATCAAGAATCTCCTGCGCATTCTAAAGGCAAGATCGCAAAAAGTCGCAGGTTAAGGGGGCAACGATGGGCATATCAATCGTCAGGTTTGAACAAGCGAAGCAGCCTGCCCAATGGGGTATTATCCTCCAGGACCAGATAGCTGTTTTGAAGAATAACTATCCATCACATCGAGAACTTATGGATGATTGTTTCACTGACAGCTCCAACTTCAGCACTGACGGTCTGCCATGTGTACCTCGCAATGAAGCGAACTTTCTGTCGCCCATCAACAAGGACGTGCAGATTTTCTGCCAGGGTTTGAATTATGCATCTCACCGAGAAGAAGGCGGCGTCAATGCCGCCAAAGGTAAAAACCTGATTTTCTCCAAACCACCTTCAACCATCTGCGGACCTCACGACGACATTATCCGCCCAAAGGGCTGTGAACTGCTTGATTACGAAATCGAACTGGCGCTGATCCTGAAGCAGGATTTGCCGCCAAACACAGGAGTAACCTCAGATAACCTTCTTGATTACGTTGGCGCATTCACGTTGGCCAACGACGTATCTGCACGGGATTTCATGTTCGGCGCGCCAATGATGCAGTGGTTCAAGGGCAAGGGCCACCGGACTTTCTGTCCTACCGGACCTGTTCTCCATCTCCTGGATGCCTGCGATCGAACCTTGCTGTCTAACCTGCACCTGACTTTAAGTTTAAATGGCGAAATCAGACAGGATGCGACGACGGATCAACTGATATTCAAGCCGGAGGAAACACTGACGGAACTGTCATCTTTTGCTGACATCAACAAAGGCGACATGTTACTCACAGGAACGCCAGGCGGCGTCATCCTGAACGCTAACCTCAAGGTTGGACTAGCGCTCCTGCTGAACTTTACCAACGACGAAAAGCGAGGAAAAAAACTGCTGAGAACGCAAAAATCGATTCGATACCTGCAGCCCGGCGACAGTCTTACATTGAGTTTGGAAAGTCGCGATGGTTCTCAGGATTTTGGAACTCAAACCACTGGAGTGCGTGATGCAACTTGCAGGTAGCGAGATCAGAACAAGAGAAATATTATCCTGGAAGGGCTTACACCTTTTACACTACGATCTGTCCTCCTGCTCCCAAAAAGTCCGCATTCTAACAGGTGAACTGGGCATTGATTATATCTCTCACCCCATCAACCTGATGCGCAATGAACAACGTACGGACTGGTACCTTGGCATAAACCCCCGCGGTCAGGTGCCCGTGCTAGTGCACGACGGCGCCGTGCATATCGAGAGTAACGACATCATTGAGTATCTTGATCGGACGTTCGCGACGCCAGCGAATTCTTTGCTCGCAACCACCGACGTTGAACAGCAACAGATGCAAGAACTGATGGATTTGGAAGACCAGCTTCACCCGGACCTACGTACCATAACATTCACCTATATAGCGCCCGATCCTGGCGGCCACGCACCGCCGATATCCGATCCAAACTACGACTACATCGGCCGCTTCAACGACGCATGTGTAAGACTGAATGAAATACTTAACAACCGGCCTTACCTGCTGGGTGATCGTATAACGCTCGCGGATATTTCATGGTTCATTACACTCCATCGACTTGGACTCGCGGGGTTCCCACTGCAGAATCATCCCAAACTTAAAGCCTATCTCGAGCGAATGACAAAGCGTGCTGCGTTTAGAAAGGAGTTTAGGGCAGGACCACTCTTCCTGCGCTTTGCTGGAACAGTATATCGGTGTTTAAATCGATTGTTCCGCCGCTCGTTACCGAAAGACTATGAGAGCTGGCGTAAAGTCACAACAAGTAACTAATACGCAATGTCCAATACCGGACCAGAAGAAGCCCTTTGAGCCATCACCCTGTCGTGATGGTTAATCACTCGATGTAACCGGGTCCTGTCAATCGTATCAGGGTGATCGGACCTCACTTCTCGTGCAGATGTCGCCATCGACACCGTGGCACTGTAAGGACTGCTTCCAAATTGAGTTACCCAGTGGTCACTTTGTTATTTCTTCAGCATGACTTCGAGTGACTATCCGATGATGCAACGATTGCACGGGTCGTGCATTCTCACCTACCACCTTCACAAAACCATCGATCTGCGATCTGGACATTTCCAACGGTGTTTCCATGACCAACCATTGTACATTCTCGGTACAAGGCGGCGTGGTCAAAGAACCCAGGTAATGTAAGAAGTCGAGTTCTTTAGGCAAGATCGCTTGCAGGTTGAGGCCACTTTCTTTCGGGATGTAGTGCTCACCGGCCTTAGTGGGCATATGCTCGAAAACCTCTTTGAACAGTGCGTTCTCTTTGCCGGCACGAATAGGAATACCAACGACAGCAAGGTGATCGAAAGCATCGACGTGAACCAAATGGAGCTCCATTGGGAAAGTTACGCCGTTTAATGTGTGTTCCGATGGGGAGTGAAAGTGACCCTGGATTAATTTGTATTTATGCCCATTTAGCAACAGGTGGTCGTCGCTACCCTCACGATTCACCTGGATGGTGTGTCCGTTGTTTATCTCATCTAGAGGTGACAGCCCATAGACTAAAGACAACTCATCATCGTGTCTCGCGGCGTTCGCGGAGACGAGAGCGACAGGAGATTGGTAGGGACCGCCCTCGCAGACCGCAAAGTCCTTGCTGAGGCTAGACCACCTGGCAGGTCCTTCCTCTCCGAAGTAAGCCCAGTGGGCGGCGTCTTTCATCTGACGAGCAATTTCCATCGCTTCATTATGGCTTTCATCGGCGTGAATTTCAGCGTAGGCAAGCGTCGAGACGCCAGGAAGTACAGCGAATAGCAAGGCGGAGATGATGGAATTTCGCATAGGGGGTTGTCCTGACAAGAAACGTATCCTTTAGTGTCGAGCAGCAGGTCGGAAGCGGTCATTGCTTTAACAAGAATTTTATTCAGCGCAGACCCACACAAACTATCTCGCATTGAGGGGAGAAAAAGTATTCTAAACTGTATCAGCATCAGGTTACCAGCGGTGTTCAGTCAACCACATCTCCTGGATCGATTGGAAAAACGGGGTCAGATATACGGGGTCAGAGTAGAATGGCACTTACTTAAGCTGCGACAGGCGAAATATACCATCTTTGAGTTTCCTAGTAGAAGGTAATGGGGGGGCGTTTCTCAGGGAGCGACTCAGCGCAGCGTCG
>Ga0206123_10003660_pt1 | contig 12573 bp, 13 predicted proteins | sample Helgoland_Spring_2_FD_160086 | JGI IMG/M metagenome (GOLD analysis project Ga0206123, IMG submission 160086) | Pelagic subsurface seawater microbial communities from Kabeltonne, Helgoland, North Sea - Helgoland_Spring_Bloom_20160316_1 | ecosystem: Environmental > Aquatic > Marine > Epipelagic ... | reverse complement strand
CTCTTTTCTTTGATTTGCTTCTGCCAGAAAGCGCTTTTGTGCCTTGTTACTCTCTTTCACATAGTCATCAATTTCGGCAAGGGATCTAAGGTATGGCCATTTCTTTAGAAACGCTGGTAAGTTCATTACATCCAGTGCGTAGGTAGAGATAAAGAAATTACGGTCGGTTGCTATTCCTATCTCCCAAGGGACCCACCAGGATTGAGTCGTAGCTTGTGATACCACTGCAATTAAGTGCGTACAACTATCCATTCTACTTCTAATATGATCACCCAGATCCTGCCCAGGCTTTGATAACGCATCATCAACCACATCAAGGTAAGTAGACAATCCGTTTAGCTGGACGCGATTTGAAATCCTTTTCGCCGCATCTGAATCTGCTTTTTGATGGGATATAAATACTTTTGTCACTGGCTTAAGCCCTGCGTCATATTCTATTTCGCTCAACCAAGCGCCTATAATGCTCCCCCAGCACCGTGAGCTTACATGATTTACTTTCCATCGCCGCGTGATACATATGCGGCGCTCCAACAGGAACCAGAAGGTTGATTCGATTAAATTGCTGTAGAATTTTGAATATCTTAGTTTTCTCCAAATCCGGTTGATCGCTTTCTGGTTCAAAGGATGGGTTAAGCGGAAAGTCGTATCCGGCGTTTGGAAAATATTCAGTAAGCTTGTGGAGATCCTCTAGATCAATAGGAGGCTGCACTTTTCGGAGCGAGCAAAAACTCTTCACATTTGTTCTAAAACCGGGCGTTGATCCCATGACCCTAATGACTGATCGATATGTGCATAAATACTCCCTGGGCTAACATCACCGACAAGATTTCCAGCAGCACCGTTCAAAGCGTCAATCAACAGGGAGGTAAAAACGCCCGACCCATTTTCTTCGGACGCGTATTGATCGGCATCTGAAGCGGTTAATATAGTTGTGCCATCGCCTAATTCAACCAATTTTTTGTCAAGCGCCTTCGTTCCTGCAACTCCAGAATGGCAACTATCCAAGATGATTATTTTATTCTTAGCCGCAGAATCATGTGCCAATGTAAAAAGATCAGAAATCGGAAGTCCATCGTCTCCTGTTTCGCATTCACTTCCACATAAATAGCCACCAGTCGACTCAATATGCCCATGGCCTGCGAAATAAAACAGAGCAATTTCAGCATCACCAGAAAACAGATCTTCAGCCATTGTTTTGAGTTTCTTCCGCTCTATGGCGTCGTTTTCACTGTTCGCCACCTGTAAATTTACGTCGAAGTTTACTGATCCATCACTATGTCTATCTAAAACACTTTTCACACCATAGGCGTCATTCACACATCCGCTCAAGGCGCCTATATTCGCATACCAGTCTATCCCTATTACCAATGCTTTCCGCAATTTTCCTCCAACTAAAGTCTCTCAATGAAATCGCTTATCGACTTCCACGACCACACCCTTGTGTTTACACCTACGATGTTAGTTCTATCACTTGAGTATGCCCAAACGCCGAGAACAGGTTTTCCTTCTTCTTTTGCACATTGCATCTCCCATTTTTGACCGCTTGAACTTAGGGAGTTGCTGCTGATCAAAGCAATGACACCATGAGAACGTTTTATTCGCGTTCTGACCTTGTTCTTCCAATCTGAGTCGTAAGCCTTTTTAACAGACATATCAATATACTCAAACGGCGTGTTGGTGTTCAGGGACTGCCCCCTTAGTAAGTCTCTGGCACGTTCATCTTCGATCGCAAAGGCAATAAAAATCGTTTTCTTACTCACTATCAGACCAACTCCTTTCCTAGAGGTTCTAAAGCCCGGCAACAAACTCTTCTACCGCAGGCCATGACCATTTATGTAATTCCAAACCCTCAAAAACTGAAGGCAATCGTTTTCTGCCAACTCTTCTACCCGAATAGATGACTAAAATTGGTATTTGTTCTTCGATTGCGCACTTAACTTCCCAGTGCACACCTGAAGCCAAAAGCGTGTTTTCCGAGAACAATACAACAACACCATCGCACGACTTAATGCGAGTCCTACACTTAGTTTTCCAAGCACTATCCCAAGGTTTTTTTACTGACCTATCAGCAAACTCGAAAGGCGTTATTGTATTTCCCGCCTGTCCAACAAACAGGTTTCTCAAATTTTGATCTTCAATTGCAAAGCTGATAAATATCTTTCTATCGCTGAAGTACTTAACGAGTTCAATGGCAGACATGGCCGCAGCGACAGCGGCAATCACCCTTATCATGATCAGACACCTCAAATCGCCCCAAAACAGAAGCTATATATTGTGCCCCAGAGAGAATTAGAACACAACATGTAGTCCTGATATTTATACAGTTAAGTGCTCGCGTATGTTTTAAGCATCATGAAATCCGGCGAACTCACTTCAAATCATTTTAAGAGCACGTCTTAATGTCTGCTGACTTACTCGGAGAACTTTAGAAATTTCCATCAGACTGTTTCCGCATTCAGATGGGTTTACTTTTGACTTTGCCCATTCGATCTGCGCTTCGCTCAGTTTCCTCGGTCGTCCAAGAATCTTTCCCCTACGCCGAGCAGCCTCCAATCCCTCTTTCGTTCGAATCGATAATATGGAACGCTCCAATTGTGCCGATGCAGCTCGCATCGTAAAATTAAACAATCCTTCCGGACTGTCGATATCAATTTGCTGCGATAGTGATCGAAACTCTACACCTCGCTCTTGCATCTTGGCGACTTCAGTCAGGGCATCGATCACGCTTCTAAATGCCCTATCCAGCGTGTGAACAACGAACGTGTCACCAGGCGTCAGAATCGACAGAACATGCTCGTACACCGGTCTATTCTTTGCGACAGCAGAAACACCATCCTCTACGAAAACCTCATCACAAATTTCCTTCAGTTGATTCATCTGCCGGTCAATATGCTGATCAAGCGTCGAGGTTCTAACATAACCAATTTTCATTATTCACACCTTTACAAAAACGATCCTTTTTGATCTAACGAGGTAGCAGGGGTCAGTCAACTGAAAATTGGCAGATAACATAAGTTGCACTTGCGAATTTCTATTTACTACGGAAAATACCAAAAAGGATCGTTTTTGGTCGGCTGAAACCCGCACTACTGCTGGCTTTCAGCATATTCACGTTTATTCATTCGCCGTCTAATGCAACGCAGGAGGAGTTGACCGTAAATATCAACATCCCCTGGGCTGATTTACGTGGAGAAGACCTGGAAGTTGTACGGTACAAGGCCCTTGCCAATTCTAGCGATGGCCATGTGGTGGTGTTTTTTGGCGAGGATGTACCGGCATTTGAGGCATTAAAGACGGCATTACGCCAGGCAATTGCTGCGGGAGTCCCAATCAAGGCGCTTATTCTTGCCTCTCCACGACCAACCAAAACATTTGGCCAATACAAAGTAGGCACACCGAATGAAATTAACTTCTTCGCGGCAGAACGCGGAATTGGCACTCTGACGAACGTTCAGAAAGATGTAAAAACATTACCCGATGCGGTTTTAGAAATTATTAAAGAAACAAACAAAAAATACTTTAAAGCTGTAGCTTCAACGAAGTTGGATCATTTTTGACATCATCAGGTACTGACTTGGTAGTCAGATCCAACTCATGTGAAGTACGAATTGCCAGATGGCCCAGCTCAGGAATACGTTCAAAAATCTGGCTATTTTCTTCCCTTAAAAACACCCTTTCTTGATCGACGTTATCTAAAGCTGCTTGTACATCGACAGGATTGTTGCGATCAACCGTTAGATGGCGAGCAGCTTCATATCCTTGTATAGCCGCTTCAGCCATATCATCCTTCAAACTGCCGTCAGGATTTAGTTCGATCTCTTCACCACTAAGGAGCTTCTGTAGGTGGAGCGACAAAGCATCGTGATATTGATCCAACAGAGCAATACGCTCGTTATTAGCGCGAACTTGCCTTTCTAGGTCCACTAACAACTCAGCGAGATGAAGCTTGCTAGCACCGTCAGATTTTTTCTCGTCCTGGCGACGGTTTTCCTCTTCTCGTTCTACAGCCAGATTCTTCTTGTTTTCGGCATGATGCTCACGTTTGGCCGAGACTTTCGCATAGAGTTCATAAACCGGTCGCTGAACACCTTTGTTAAACTCATCCTGCAGCATTCTTTCAATGCCCTGCTCTTCTGAACTATTCTCATCACCCATGCCAAATAGTATGACGTAAAGTGATTAAAGAACGCTTAAGACGCTTCAATATTGGCGCTATCTCTACTTAGACGAACATTCTTGCGAGCCTTCAAACTCGAGCTCGTAATGAAGTTGAATGGGCTTTTTGATCTATAAAACTTCAGCTTATAAATCAATTTATTATCTATTTTGATCTATACAACACCAATTTATACCTCACTTTTATCTTGATTGTGATCCATAAAACAGCTATTTATAGATCATGACATTGAATACTTGGAACTGGCAGCAACCCGAATGGCCTCACTTCACCTATGATGTAGAGGCGTTAGCGTTGCTTGAGCGCAATTTCGCACGTAAGTCTGGCGTCTTGACTGGCAGTGTGAAGCATATCAGTGGAGAAGAACGTGAACACTTCACCGTGCAGCTAATGGGTTCAGAAGCTCTCAAAACCTCAGAAATCGAAGGCGAGATACTCGATAGAGATAGTATTCAATCATCCATTCGTAAACATCTTGGATTAGATACATCGGTTCGACGTGCAACACCTTCAGAGGCAGGCATTGCCGAAATGCTGGTTGATCTATACAGAACCTTTGCTGCGTCGCTGAACCAGCAACAAACCTTCGAATGGCATTCTATGGTATGCAGTGGCAGGCGAGATCTCGCTGTGATTGGTGGATATAGAACAAACGAGGATGACGACCCTATGCAGGTTGTTTCCAACCGCCAGGATATCGAGCGTCCAAAAGTGCACTTTGAAGCGCCAACTTCCGGTGCACTTAATAACGAGATGACAGCATTTTTTGATTGGTTCAACTGGACCGGTCCGGAACAGAAGAATGGCTTATTACCGTTAGCACGCGCCGGTATTGCACACTTTTACTTCCTCTGTATTCATCCCTTTGAGGATGGGAATGGCCGGATTGCGCGCGCCATTTCTGAAAAAGCACTTTCGCAAGATGTCGGCGAAGCTGCCCTGATCTCTCTCTCAAACGTCATTGAGGGAAACAAACGCGACTACTATCGCATGCTGGAGCTGCATAACAGAACACTAGATCTGACTGAGTTTCTGATTTACTTCGCCAATGTCGTATTACAGGCGCAGGCTAATTCACAGAAGTTAGTTGAGTTTCTGATTGAGAAAGCCAAATTTTACAAGCGACATGATAAGGATCTCAATGATCGCCAGAAAAAAGTTATCTCAAGATTGTTCGATGCTGGACCCGAAGGTTTTGAGGGTGGTTTAAGTGCAAAAAACTACCGGACAATCGCAAAGACACCCAGCGCGACGGCAACCCGCGATCTACAGGATTTAGTCAGGAAAAACATTCTGGTTTCTACAGGGGCGCTAAAATCTACGCGCTACTGGTTTGAATTAAATCAAGGTAATACCAAGGACTGAAGAACCATCAACAAACTACGGGGGAGTGGGGACCCTGCCAGACAACATCTGACAAGGCCCAGGGTGCCAGCGTCCCGTCGTATGGCGTGAAGAGAAACCCTTTCAGGCTTCATTGCCAGCGACCATGACGTATAGCACTTGGATAAGTCTATTAGGTCAGCGTTGGAATTGTTAGCGAATTTCGCTCTTATCCTTGTGAGACATTCGCCATTATTCGTATAAGCAAAACGCCATTTTGAGTCCATTGGTTAAAAACTGATCGATTGATCACCCTGTTCTCTTTCTTTGGAAGTTGCTTCAGTTGGGTTTTTGGTTCGCTCAGATTTGATTAGGATCAATGAGCACTAGAATACCTGTTGGATATGGGGTTTGATATCTATCTTTACAGCGGATTAACGGAAACAAACAATGAGTACTGAAGTGAACCCTAATTTTTGGGAGAAACCAGTTATTTTTGGCGCGCTTTACTTGCTCAGCATTCCCGTATATGCGATTTTTTATTTCTATACCGACGCAGATGGAATTCCGAAGATTGACTGTTTCGATGATTCGCTGAAGCGTTACGGGCACTCAATCTATTTTAGCGTCGTCACACTAACGACACTCGGCTATGGTGATATATCCCCAGCCAGCTTGGGTTACCGAATATTAAGCGCATCACAGGCAATCTACGGTGTACTCATGATTGGATTATTCTTGAATGCCCTTGCACACAAAATAGCATGGCTTGAAGACCGGAAAAAAGATCCTGTGAGAAACATTGCATATGGAAAAATGCACACAGAGGTCGAACTGCTAATGCCGGATGTTTTTCATAACGAGACTTACCGAAAAGCGACCTCTGTTAAAGTGGAGTACGCGCAACACAAAGTAGTGGTTTACCATCGTGAAGACTGGCAACCCACAGTGAACGAAATCACGAGCCACAATGAGTTCACATCAATTTATAAACAACTTATCGCGAAAGGCCAAGCCCTGCAAAACCAAGTTACAACTGCTGCCACTATCCCCATTGACTTCGAAGTTTGCGAAACTGTTAACGACTTTGCGGAGTACTGCATTGAAAGGGGGAAATTGTTAGAGGGAAGCTCAGTCACACATTCGATAGAGCATCTTGAGGAAACATTGCCAATTTTGCGAGAAAAGCAATTGTCAACTATTCGGGCAATCATGAAATTTAGTGATCAATGGCCCAAAAAATCCTGATAGCCTAAGAGACTATCACGAGCATCATTATTGCTTTTGTTCTCAATTGCTTCTTCAAGCGACTTGATTAAGGCATTCGTTCGCGTCATTTTTTCCTCGTTTAATTTCCCCGCCTGCCGACAAACTAGCTTGAGGCGTTTCAAATGCTCTTCAAACCGACGACTTTTTACATCAGTCAGCAGCAGGTCATTTACTATCGTTCGAAGCTCGCCTATTAATTCGCTTAACGATTTGGATTTGATCGATGTCGGCACTTAGTCTTCTTCTTATTTTTCGGTTCAGACGATACTTCAAGTTCCAAACTATAGTTCGAAGTTATACAGCGGTGCTAAGCAATTCTTTCGACTCCACCCCCTCTTATGCCCGTTAATCACTGCCATCGAAGATCTGCTCTCAAAGCCTCGACGGTCGAGGGTGTTTGTGAGTTCTACCATAGCATGCTGAATCGCTCGAAGGTTTTTAGCATCGGCTTTTTTCAATTTGCTCGCTTCAGCAAATGCGATGTCAGATATGAACACGTAATTTTTCAATAGTTTGTCGTCATCAAGCTCAGCACAACCTTCACTAAGATGCCGCGCAGCATCCTCAATGAGCTTAGTTAGACCATAACGTTTTTGTCGCTTCATCTCCTTAGAAGTACCAACCTTCTCCTCCAGATTATTTGCACCTTTCCATTGATCAAGCTTTTCCAACACCAATTGTGCAGTTTGAATGGGGGATTCCACAGTCTTGTTTTTCTGAGCTATATAGAACGATTGGGCAACCTGTCCCAGGTAAGTATGAGCCAGCCATTGCCGCCTAAAGGGCTTCTCTTCCTCAATAGTTTGCTTGTAAGCAAAAGATACAAGCCCTTGGTAAACAGTGCTGATACAACTAACGACATAAACCGTTTCTATGAAGCTTTTCCTGAATTTCGCCCTCTGGGCTTCCACCTGCTTATCGACGTGCTCTAAATAGTTTAGGCTCATCACTCTTTCCCACTGGGTTGACAGGTGTTTTTTCAGCTTCTGGTTCTGTTCGATTTCTTTATGAGCATCAATAAATACAGTAGCCGATTGACTGTTTTCTAGAAACTCACTTTTATTCCACCCAGTACTATGAGCCAGATCGGACAACGTCCTTGACGAATACATCTCAGATTCTAGCAGCGGGTCGTGAATACGACTTAAGTCACTTTCGGATACTTCATATTTTGTCGCGAGATAGCAATAGCTGAAACTAAGAACGTCTTCAGGGATATTGTCTTCGAGCGGTGACAGGGAGTTGATTGCGCCCATCAAATCTGGCAGCAACGATCTAGCTAGCGGTGATGATTTGTAACTTTGCGTTGTTTTTTTTGCACTCATGAGAAACTAGAGACCGACCTTTTTAAACGAGCTATTATGAACGCAATATTGCTCATAACAGACGCGCACTCGATGGAATCAGCTTCCTCGCGAGTGCTGTAATTAACTTTAGGAACGGTATCTTGCCCGCTTCCCACCAATGCGAGAGACTCCGCCGCTGAGCGAAACCTTTCGATAAAGAAACTAGGCACCCAACCAGAAACTAGCCTTTCTATAGCGGCGCCAATCTTGAGCGTAAAAACGCGCGTCCGCACCATAGGGGAAATAGAGGTATTTGTCAATGGCATAGCAGGCGCGCTTAAAATCAGCGCTTAGTTTGAGCCTCTTCCTACGCACATTCAACGTCAACTACACATACGATCTACCAAGCCAATATCATTCTTTATCAAGCACTTAGTGAATAACTTTGCATGAATTCATCATTCTGATGTACGATTCCAAAAAATTAAAGGTATTTCTCGCCCACAATCCTGATGACATCGCTACCTATTGGAAAAATCCTAGTTCGACTAGTCGCTCTCACCGGCGCGATAGAGGAACATAAAAATAGCACATCTGCAGATCGCTACCTGCTTGTGCGAAATCTCTTCGTTGAATACGCCACAGCAGCAAACATGGATCGAGCATCCACTTATAAAGTCGCGAGTTTGAGAGTTGCTCTACTCGAAGCGCAGAAAAATCAGGAGAAGAAGACAAATATCATCGGGACCGAATTGGTTCAACAAGTGACTAACCATCTACTATTTGAACAGGACAAGTTAATCAAAAAGAAAGACCTGTTTGTCGAACTACCCACAGCCTCTCACGCGACCCGACTACAAGATAAAATTTTTCTACTCCACTATCGCTCTTCACATGATACTGCATACGCGACCGGTTTATTTCTCACTTTTAATCTCCCGGACAAGCGACTCGGTTTTCTTATGACATTCCCGCTGAATAGCAAAGCTGACACGGCACCATCCGTTTCAGGTGAAATATTTGGGACCGCCTACGAAACGAGGAGTGAGTACATTTTCTTTGGCTCTCACGAACCGATGGGCGATGTTAACTACCGTCGGTCGCGATTTATGTTTCTCGCCAAAGACACTTTAGACTCCCTTGTCTTGACCGGCATGATTCACACGACAGATAAACTCAACGCCTCCTTGATGATCAATCTCTGCTGCGTGCTCGAAGAGGTAAACGATATCAATGTAGATATAATGACTAAAGGCACTCGTAGACGGGACTCGAGGTTCATTGAGGCAGTCGAGTATATCAACCATCGAGCAGATCGCCTGCTTCGTTTGGCTCAAAGGTCTTTCTCAAACAAGGAAACATTGATTAATATCGATACAATGCTGTCATCACGGATGCGGGAAATCACCAAACTGAGAGATTTATCAGACTTACCATTTATGTCTAGTAATCAACGTTACAGAGAAACCGTTGAGCTCGCCCTGCAAAATTTTCCTGGCGAACTCGGACCTATCAACTCTCACTCAGACATTCACTCACTGAACACAAGAGTTAGACACGATGAATTTGATACATTTATGAAATAAGTATCGCTGATACATTTTACATTAGCCAACGACTCAACTCGTCTAACCACAACAACTCCATCTGCATAAAGAGCGGCGTGATTAAGCTCCGAAAAACAACTATTACTTGCGCAATGAACTACGAGCGGTTCATTCCAAAGTGGTCTCGACGTGATATTCCTTACAACCATGAGGCAAATCTAGCCACCACAGGAGAATGAACAACCTATCATTTGAAGAAGCATCTAGCTATGCTCAATTCGTTGGATCTACCGAATTGTAGCTTGCCAACAATCCTGTGACAGAAATTATTGATAAAAGTTTTTGTTGTAGCGTCGTGACCCCCGGAATAAACTACAAGATATCCCGACCCGAATGAGAGAGACGAGATGACACTCCACGGAGGAGAAAGCGCACTACGAGAACTGATCGTTCAAGCACGCAAAGACACAACAACGTTGCACCTCGAATGGGCGAGCATCCATCAATCTGCTCGAGTGATAGCAGAAGGATTATCCCTAAAAGGTCTCAACTCATCCGAAGTTAACTCGTGCTTAGATAAGCTAAAGGCGGAAGCCTTAAAAGAGTATCGCGTTGCTTTCAATCGATATTGCGATCTTGAGGACCAGCTAATGTGCTTGAAGTGTGATCCCGACGCATAACATCAGTTTAAATATAATGAAGGGTGCCATCACATCACTTCCTAGTGCAGCATTCGCACCAAAGCATCCTATCGTTGGGAGCACCTAACCTAAATGAACGCTTGGACTATCTTGGCTGCGGGGCTTCTGCCTGTTTTGGGTGGTTTCTTGCTCACTTCGTCGCAATGTATATGCAGAATCGGCATTTCAAATTTCAGCAGGGGTCCCAGTTCAACCAGACAAAAGTAGAAACATACTCTACGTTTACCCAAGGCGTCTACACGCTAGTGTCTTGGGAACTCAACCCCGAAGACAGGGATCATAGTAGCAACCGTTTGAACTATCAACAGAAGAGCTACGAGTTTTCCAATGCTCACGAGTTGATACACTACATTGGCTCAGAACCGGTTAGAAGTGCAGCAGATGAAGTTTTTTGCTTATCCAACGCCTAGCGCAAGATCCGATTTCCGTTACAGACGATGAAATTCTGTCCACCGTGCAGCACTTTCAACTTTCCGCGCGCCGAGAGCTACCACAGTAGACCCTACAGCTAAGATTGAAGAGCGCAACAATAAAACCTTTTGCTCTGTAGCGTGCTTTGAAGCGAATATGCTCCTTCAAAATTAACAGAATCACGCACTATATATAATGGGATAGAGACGACCACATCGCACTCATGAATGGTTAAATCCTCACATTTGCTGTAGGAAAATACCATTCCAAAGTTTAATGGTTAAAAACTGATCGATTGGTCACCCTGCTCTCTTTCTTTGGATGCTGCTGCACGCTCCGGCATTTCAGCTTGCGCCAACTTTTCTTCAATGAGTTTCTTTTGTTTCTCACCGACATGTCTGAACACATCATCTCGCAATGCCTGCCGCTCGAGGTTGTGTTGCTCGCGCCTGGCGGCTATTTCATCCTGAAGGGATCTTCGATGTCTGTTTTGTTCATGAATAAGCTGATCTTTTTCATCCCGCGATTTGCTCTGATTGATCTCATTTTCCTGCTGGTTCTGCGCTTCGATCTGTTTTCGCTTTCCCGTCAACCGGTCCAACCAACCCCGAATGCCTGTACGGATGCGGCGCTGTTGTTGTTCCCTCATCTGTTGTAGATGTTTGTATTGATCTTCCCTCAATTGTTCACGCTGCTGATCGTGCAGTTGCTGCATCGAGGTTTTTCGCTCAGTCAGTGGCTTCATACTCTGCTGCTGTTTCTGTTTCAAATTATCGTTCAATTCCTGAACGGAATTACTGAGGTCAGTATCAACGCGCGCTTTCGTTTCATCGACGCCGTTCAGCTTGGTTTCATCACCGAGTCTCTCTCGCAACGCTTTCGTTTTCTCGCCTGTCCATCTTGATAAAGAATAGGTTTCACCTTGCCAGTCAACTGCCACAAATCCACGTCGATCTCCTTGCGCCAGATAGTAACCCTTCCGTTCCAATAGCTTCTCAAAAGCTTCCTTATTCATTGCGGTGGCCCAACATTCTTTGAGATCAGTTTTAATGTTTCTGGGGTCTTGCTGGAGACGCTTGGCCTGCTGCCACTGCTCAAGGGTAAAATTGAGCGGGTTACGCTGCTCTTTATCTTTAAATCCGTTGGGTAAATCCCAGCCCTGCTCCAAATAGACGTCCTTGGATATCTCCATCATTTTGTTTTTGAAGTACGACATATTGACCGCCTTCATGTTCTCACTATCAATTCTGCTCCAGCAGGCGTGCGCGTGCCGCCTACCCTCTTTCTCATGAAAAACAATCGCACGAGGCTGGTTTTCTAGCCCGGCTCGTTGTTCAATCCTGCCACAGACCTCCTCAAATAACGCGGTGTCTGCATCGACCTTGGGCGGCGGGTTAAGTGAAACTGAAAACAGGAATTGGCGGCATTTGGTCGCTTTGGAAATTGCGTAGCTTTCTTGCAGTGCACCCTGCAGATCATCGGAAACATACCCTCGAAGTTCATGCACGGTCACATGTTCGTTATCGTTGGAATTGAGCAGGTGGGTTGCCAACTTGTTTGCACCACCGCGCTGGGATGCTTTGATAATCATTAGCTGCGGCGCCTAACGCCCAGGTAACGAATGCAGGCGTGCTTCATTTCGCGAATATCCTTACAGCTATCCGTTAGCTCACCGAGCACCGGTTGATCAGTTTCCAGGCCTGCCAACTCCAGCTCATCTTTGATACTAGTCAACGTTAGGGCTATGCCAGAAACACCCAGTGAGCCAAGAAAACTCGCCACCTCAATTTTCGAAGCTGGCAAGGTCGATTGTTGGGTACGTTCCTCGCTCGCCATCACTTGAAAAACGCATTGCCGGA
>Ga0206123_10003659_pt1 | contig 12578 bp, 13 predicted proteins | sample Helgoland_Spring_2_FD_160086 | JGI IMG/M metagenome (GOLD analysis project Ga0206123, IMG submission 160086) | Pelagic subsurface seawater microbial communities from Kabeltonne, Helgoland, North Sea - Helgoland_Spring_Bloom_20160316_1 | ecosystem: Environmental > Aquatic > Marine > Epipelagic ... | reverse complement strand
ATGCATTAAACATTAAAAAATTAGCCTTGGATGAAATGAACCTCTTCTACAATACAGCCATTTCTCACTTAGATAGTATTGACGCTCCAGCAGAAAAGAAATTGGTTTTTGAAAGATTCGCTAAAGGTTTAATGAACAGGGAAAGTTAGAGTCAATGAAACTACCTTCTTTATCAGAATTATCACCTTATTATAATAGAGCCGATTTACTCGAAAAAGTTGTTAATCAGCTTAAAAAAGACTTTAATTGGTTCAGCCTAGAGATTACATTTACAGGCCAAGCAGAGAGCCCATATCAGGAATTATATGCTCAAATACTACCTTTAATAGACGAGTTATTAAATGATGATTATCCTAAGTTAATGGCAATGTTATATCGCATCGATTTAGATGAGGAATTTCTCAATAAAAAACTGAAAGAGAATCACCACTCTGACACAGATGAAGTGATTACTGATTTAATTCTCAAAAGAGAGTTACAAAAAGTCATTATTAGAGAAGCTTATAGTTCTTAATATTAAGAGCTTCTCTTTTTTAAAACCGCATTCAAAAAAATTGTAGCAATAACAATTACTGTTCCCATGTAAAAACCAAAAGACATGGTTTCGCTTTCTGGCCAAATAATTAGTGCTAGTATTATAGAATAGATTGGCTCTAAATTAATTGATATTGTAACGGTATAAGGCGCGATTTTTTTCATCACCTCAACAGACACAATAAAGGCAAAAGCGGTACAAAGTGTTCCTAAAATAACCAGCCACTTTATATCTTCAAAAGAAACAGAAAGTTGAGAAAAATCAGCTCCATTCGTTATTAGTAAATAAACAGATACTATAATAAAAGCTCCTAACAGTTCGTAAAACGAAATTAACTTCGCATTGGTCTTCTTTATTAAAACACCGTTTAAAACAGTAAACCAAGAAGCTAATGCTGCTGAAACAACAGCCAAAATCATTCCTGCTAAATACTTGAATTCGAAACTAAAAATAAAGTATAAACCTGTAATGATTAGCAACCCAAATATTAACTCGTAGGGCTTTATTTTTCTTTTAAAGTACAAAGGTTCCAACAATGCTGTAAACAAGGTGCTACTCGAAAAACAAACCAATGCAACAGACACGTTTGATTGTTTTATTGCTTCAAAAAAAGTAACCCAATGTATGGCTATAATTACCCCTACCAACAATATTTTAACCAGTTCTTTTCGGTTAATTTTTAACGAAAATTTAGTAAATAAAAAATATGCTAACACACTAACAAGTGCTATTCCGACTCGGTACCAAACCAATAAATAAGAATCTATTGTAATTAGTTTTCCTAGCACACCAGTTAACCCAAAAATTAAAACCGTTATGTGTAGCCAAATATGATATTTATACTTTGATAACATTGGGGTCAAATGTAAATCAAAAAACAATGTGAAAATCAAAAAACTCCTTCAATATCACATTTCTAAAAAATGTATCTTTGGTTAATGAAAAAGCTACTTTCTTTTGCTATTATAATTATTTTAATGTCCTGTGTTTCTTGCACCGAAAACAAATCGTATTACGAGCAATTTAAAAAAGATAAACCCTTTGTTTCGCGTATTCTAGACCTCAACAAAACTTTTAATGAAATTAGGACAGAAGAGAAAGGGAAACTCACAAAAGAAGATGTAAATTTTTTAAAATTTGTCTATGATATTGGTGAGAATGAGACTTATGTTGTTTCTTATTTGTTTGATGAAAAAGGCTGTTATGAAATAGGTGTTGATGGTTATTTTGAATTTGAAAAGGATGCTTTAGATGTTGTAAGTGGCATTCAAAAAGAAATGGAAACTACAACCTACAAAAAAGAGGCAGATGATAACCGTTTAAATAGATGGAAAAACGCAGACAAATCTATTTCAATAGAATTAGACCACAAAGGCACAGAAAACGGTTTGTTTATCGCTACAATTTTTGCAAACGAATAAACTATTTATCTTCTAGCTCTTCTTCAATTTCGGTAACACCTCCCGAAATAATAAATTTCATAATGTCTGCTGAGGAACCATCAACAGGTGTAACATTTTTTTTAGGCACTACAATTAAATTACCAGTAACAGCATAAGAAAAAGGAATGTAAACACCAATTTTATCAGCAGAAACACCAAGGTGTGTTAGGTCTTTTTGGGTAATAAACCCGAACCGCTCAACATCTCCTTCCATTTTTACCAAAACAGGCTCGGTAAACCTCTTTTTCTTTCCAACAAAAGCAGACAGTAAATCTTTAACCGAAGTATATATGATTTTTATTAATGGAACACGATCTAAAATTTTATCGAAATTTAAGATTTGACGCGTTAATAATGTTCTACCTATAAAACCAACAATGGTAACTGTTAACAATATGGTTAATAAACCTAACCCAGGTATTTCTACAGGAACTATACCGTCAACAAACCTAATAGACTCAACAACAATATAAATGGTAACACTGATTGGCACCAAGTACAAAAGTCCTTGTAAAAAATATCCTAACAGTTTTTTCATTTTATAATTCTTCGAGCTCTTTTTGTACTTTTTTTGTTAATGATTTAACCACCAAATTGTAAGAGTCGTCTATTAGTTCAAAAATCAACTTATCAGAAACATCTCCGAGTACAGAAACACTGTTCCAGTGTTTTTTACTCATGTGATAAGCACCGGTTATTCCTTCATACTCTTCTCTTAATTCAACCGCTATTTCTGGATCACATTTTAAGTTTATAAAATCAAAATTTTCAATTCCCGTGAGAGCAAACATTTTATTCATCACCTTAAAAACTAATGTTTTCTCATCAAAAGGAAAGCTTTCTGTTACTCCTTTTTTTGAAATACAAAAATCTCTATATTGTTCTATATTCATTTTTTATACTTGTACGGCAGCACTTTAGAGTATTTATCTTTAGAAATAACAATCATTGAGTGCATGTTTCTTATTTCTGGTATTGGTGTTAATTTCTCTTTAACTAAAACATCAAAAGCAATAATGTCTTTAACCATTATTTTTAATAAGTAATCTGCTTGCCCAGTAACATTATAGCACTATAAAACTTCATCAATTTCATTAATCTGATCAATAAAATTAGTGATTGCATTATCTCTTTGTCTGATTAAAGATATCTGCATAAAAGCAGAAATTCCTAGCTCTAACTTAGACTCGTCTACTAACGCATGATAACTTTGAATAAAACCATTAGATTCTAATTTTTTTACTCGCTCTAATGTTGGCGCTGGAGATAATCCAATATCTTTAGAAAGTTGAAGGTTGGTAATTTTACCGTTTTCCTGCAGTCTTTTTAATATACTTAAATCTAATTCGTCTAGCTTCATTTTACCTTTTTTAAAATATTCTGTTAATAAATCAAAAATAACAAAATTAAAATTGGCAAAACCAAGCTGTAAGTTAAATTTTTAAGGCAAAATATGGTACAATATTGGTTTGCTAGGCGAAGCATCATTCTCAAAACTTGCAATCTGAATATTTAAAAAGTAAGTTCCATCTACTATAGAATCGGGAACAAATATTAATTCAGTAATCGTTCTTTGGGTTTGTGTATTATTAGGGTATTCCCAAAATGTATGATGAGAAATTAGCTCCCCACCATCTTCTTCTTTATCAACAGACGGAGTATCTATTAACAAATGTTCTATCCCGTTGTCAATTAAGTATTGGATTGCTTTATCCTCTACAAAAGTTGGGTTTGTACTAGAGTATTGTTTCGTTAATTTTTCTTTTGAGTTTGGAAGTGTCCTAATAATAATAGCTTTTGCATTATTTTTACTAAAAACACTTTTAATTTGAGGCAAAGTAATAATATAATCCTCTTCTTTTTGTTCAGGAGTAATACTTACAAGGTTTCCTAAAAAAAAGAACTGTTTTAAGCATTTGTTAATCGTATAAGGCTCTTTGCTAATATGCCCAACACACTCTGTGTGTGTTCCGTGACCATGTGGGTTAAAATAGATGTTACGAAAGTTAACCGCACCTCCTAGGTTTACATCTCCAACAAATCCATTTTCCATAACGGGTTCAAACCTTGGTTCATTAACATACCAAGCTGTTGGATTTGTTTTGTCTGCCCTTAAACCCATAGAAATATCAAGGGGTTGTGATAAGTCTATTTTATATGTTTTGTTGTTGTGATTTATTGTTGTTTTCATTTTTTAGATTTGATAATAAAGTATAAGTAGCAAAAACATAAAAACGGAAAGTCCTATTGAAATAACACCTCCCCATATAAATTCTTTTTTCTTTTTTATAAGTCCAAACATTATGAATCCAACCCAAATAACATGAATCCAATTGTAGCAAAGAAGAAGTATTATTCCTTTAGAAAGAATGGTAAAAAACTCACCTATTCCTTGTTCAAAAATTTTACTGTTTACTAAAAACAAAATGAGAAACACAGCGTATATAACGGTCAGCAAAATATTAAGTCCCATTATTTTAAACCGTCCTTTCACTTTCATTTATATATAAAATAAATCTGAAGTAATTTTATCTGCAATAAAAATTCCTTCCTGTGTTAATGTTATCTTATTATTATCGGTTTGAAGATAAGAAGAATTCAGATAATGTTTTATTTCTTTTTGAAAATGAGCGTTTAATTTTTTATTAAAATTGGTTTGAATATAATCTAAATCAACCCCCCAAATTGTTCTTAACCGTGTTAAAACATACTCATTAAAAGCTGTTTTTTCATCAATTTCTTCTTCTTCAAAATAACACTCATTATTATTTAAAGCTTTAATGTATTTGATGTTGTTCGCAACATTCCAGACTCTCTTTTCTGCTATGTAAGAATGAGCTGAAGGCCCTATCCCCAAATACTGTTCTCCTTTCCAATAGTTGCTGTTGTGTTGTGAATAAAACCCTTCTTTCCCAAAGTTAGACACCTCATATTGTGTCATTCCGAAAGCTGTTGTTTTTTCAATTAACATTTTAAACTGACGAATCATTTTGTCATCATTTAATTTTGGTAATTGACCTAACTCTATTTGGTGTGCAAGCTTTGTTTTTGGTTCAACCGTTAGCCCATAAGCAGAAAGGTGAGGAACATTAAATGTTGCTGTTTTTTGCAGATTATCTAACCAAATATTATCGGTTGATATTGGTGACCCATAAATTAAATCGATTGTGATGTTTTCAAACCCAACATCCTGACTTCTTTTTATGCTTGCTTCAGCCTCGTTGGAATTATGTGCTCTATTAAAAAATTCCAGTTCGTTATTGTTAAACGATTGAACACCTATACTTAACCTATTAACCCCAGAGCTCTCCAACTCCTGCAACTTTTTTTGTGTTAAATCATCTGGATTACACTCTAGTGTAAACTCAATATTGGGGGCAACATTATAATTCTTATAAATCGATTCAACAATTCGTTTCAAATCATCACCAGTCAACAGGCTTGGTGTTCCTCCTCCAAAATAAATGGTATTTATTCTACTAGTAAGCTGTTCTTTTCTATTTGCTATTTCTGTAACAATTCCGCTAACTAAGTCAGTTTTATATTTTAAAGATGTTGAAAAATGAAAGTCACAATAACTACAGCTTTGCTTACAAAACGGAATATGGATATATATTCCGGCCACACTTATTTATTCAAAACAATTCTAAAAGTTGTACCAGTAGCATCCGATTGTTTTACGAATATTTTTCCCTCATGATAGTTTTCTACTATTCGTTTTACCAATGACAGCCCTAACCCCCAGCCTCTTTGTTTGGTAGTAAACCCAGGCTCAAAAATAGTTTTGTGTTGTGCCCTAGGTATTCCTGTTCCAGTATCAGAAATATCAATATAAACAAACTGGCTTTGATCTGTAATACAAATGTTAATATCTCCCTCTCCCTTCATTGCATCAACAGCATTTTTAATCAAGTTTTCTAACACCCAACTAAATAAAGAAGGGTTTAATTTTGCTTCAATTTGCGCATTTTTTTGAGTGGTAAATGTGATGTTTACTTTTTTAGAAATCCTAACCTTTAAATAGCTTAAAGAATCGTTTATTACTTTGTTTAGGTTTTCCGTTTCTAATTTTGGTATCGACCCTATTTTAGAAAAACGCTCGGTAATTGTTTCTAAACGAGTAATATCTTTTGACAGTTCGTTAATAGTATTCTCATCAACATCTTTTAATTTTAAATACTCCACCCAGGCCATTAAAGATGACAGTGGTGTTCCTAATTGGTGTGCTGTTTCTTTAGCCATACCAACCCAAACCTGGTTTTGTTCAACTTTACGAGAGGTGCTAAACAAGTAGTAAGAAATCAACAAAAACAACGCAATTATTAAAATCTGAAAGTATGGGTAGTACTTTAATTGTTGTAATAATTCTGAATCTGAATAAAAAATATAATTAACCGTATTATTGTTTATTGTGATGGTGATTGGCTCATTTTCAACTCTCATCTCTTCAATTGTTGCCAATAAAAAATCTTGACCAACATTAGAGTCTCCACCTTTTAGGTTTCCATACTCTATTATTTTTGTTTGAGAACTGTCTGTATAAATTACTGGAACAGAAGCTGAATTAATAACAATTTCTGAAATAAACGACTTTATTAAATCATCTAAGACAATTTTAAGCTCTGAAAATATTTTTGAATCTTTATAGTATAATTTTTGAACAACAGTATGCCTTCCAACCTTATATGATAGATCTATTGGTTTATTTTGACTCTGTTGCATTTTTGCCAACTCATCTTTTAAAAATTGAGTAGTATCAACACCCTCTTCAATATCAAAATTTCTGTATGTGTTTATCTTTTCATTTTCATCTACAACCAAAACAGGTATGGTAGTATTTCTGCCAATTATATTTAGATAAAACGTTAAATCTGTATGGTTATCAGAAGTAGCTAAGCGCTTATTAGCTTCTGCCCAAAGCTCAATTTTGTTACGCTCTTCGTTAGAGAGTTTACTAAACAAAGAGCCTGTAAGGTTTACTAGGGTTGCTTTCTTCTGAATAGCCTCTGCCCACAATTGAACCTTGTTTCGTTCTTCAGAAGAAATTTTTTGAACTACAACATTGGTGTACCACAAAGAGGCAATAATTATAATTACTGCAGCTCCTGCCAAAAGCAGTTTCCATTGTTGTTTTTTAGAATAAATATTCAAGTTAAGCTTTGTTTTTTGTTGTACGCTTAATTAAGACGTGTGAAAGTAAGGATTTGTTGTTATTTTAAAAACCTTTCTCTTTATTAATTCTAATTATCGGCATAGTTTTTGTTTGTTTTAACACGTTAAATTGCTATTTATGAAAACGTTAAACCTAATTTTTGCACTTTTAATCGCTTCTTTTGTTTTTTCTCAAAACAGAAACAAGCTTTTAAAAGAGATTCAGCTTTATAAAGCGAAAACAATAAACAATAGCTCATTCCCCACCACTAAAGATAGCTTACAAACAATCTTAAATAATTACTTAAAAAATGATGGTTTTATATTTCATTCAAAAACCGATTCTGGGGCCGTTTACAACAAAACCTTAAGTTGTTTTGGCGAAAACCAGTTTATAGGCAAGGGTGCCAATAAGCACAATAGACCGTTCGCTCGAAACTTTTTTGTAACCATTAGTTTTAAAACAATAAACAATCGTATTTCACCCGTTTTCAGTAGTCATTTAAGAGACTCTTATATTAATAAACCCCTAAAACAACAGGCTCTCTTATCAAACAATGGTACACAGTCTTTACCAATAGATAAAAACAGGCAAACTTGTTACTATGGAAAAACAATTTTTAATTTTAATGAAAGTGTAATTAAACAGTTTTTGTATGCTCATTTTTATGGAAGCCATATTGCTTTTACAGAGGAACTAAACACTAAAATTGAGAACCATAACGCGCAACAAACCAAAGGCAAGAAGAAACTAATTGCAGGTAGAGACTATTAACTTATTGCTTAAAAACCTTAAATGTTTCTTGTTTGGTTTCAGAAACTACTTTTACAAAATAAACTCCTTGGTTTAAGGGTTTTAGTTTTAAATTAATGGTTTTAGTATTGTTTATCTTGTTTAGTTGAACAACCTTACCTAACACATCATAAACCAAAACAGTTAATTCTTCTTCTGTTTTGTTTGAGGAGAAATTAAACTGGTTTTTCGAGAAATAACCTTTCCAGTTGTTTTTCACTTCAAATTCTTCCGTACCAACATTAACAGGAATACTTACTTTTAAAACTACAGGCAAATGGTCTGACATATAATAAAGCGCATCAATTACATTGCTTGGTGCAGCATTATTTGTTCCTGAATTAATTGATTGATTAAAATGATTGCCATCGTTACCAATAGCGGTATAAGAACCAGGCACATAAGTTAACCCTTGGGCTCCAGTTTGTAATTGGTCATTAAAAAATATAAAATCAAAACGGTCATCCATTCCCCCAGAAGCACCACCATCCCCAATACTCGAAGAACGAGTGCTTTGTGTGTGAATACTCGCAAAAGAAGAATTATTATTCCAGCTTCCAGGAGAAGAAATAGGGTCTAACAAAGCGACACTACCTCCGTTTAAAATTGTATTGTAAGCAGGTTCTGCACTTGTATATAAATTAAAATCTCCTCCTAAAATCACATTTTCAAGATTAGCTCTAGATGCTAAATAGTTTTTAAAAACTGTTGCTTCTTGATTTCTTTTCTGTTCGTTAGTTGCTCCTGTGCTTGCTTTTAAGTGTGCAGAATAGCAAAAAATAAAAACTGTGTCAGAGCTGGCTGTCATATTTGGTGCTTTATAATACAGCACGTACTCACTAATGTTTCTTAAAGCTGTTGGTATTTCTTTTTGACTATACAAAACAAGCTTGTCAGAGTTAAAATACAACATGTTATTCGTGTCTGGGCCCGAAAAAAATGTTGCTCGTAAATAATTTGTAACACCATCAATATTTAATGCGTCAGTTAGAATTGTTGTTGCTCCAGCAGATGACTCCAGCTCATTTATTAAAAAAATATCGGGCTGAACATGTTTTACAATCGGTTTTAATGTGTCTGCTTTTGAAGTGTTAGATGACGGATAATTTAAAACGTTATAAGTCATAACTGTTAAAGTGTCTTGAGACTTTGTTGCTACACTTAAAAAAAGGAATAAACCTATTGGTATATTTAGTAATAACTTCATAAAACAATCATTACTGGGCATTGTCCAGCTCTTTAATTAAAAACATATAAACCGGAAAATGGTCACTATAACCGCCTACATAAGTTCCAAAAGAGTAAGTTCTGTATGGATAACCCTTATATTTTCCTTCTGAACTTTTTAAATATGGCTTATTAAACACCTTTGATTTATAAAGTTTAAAAGAGGTGTAGTCTTTTCCTAAAAGAGCTTTAGACACCATGATTTGATCAAACAAATTCCACGTATCGCGATAAGCTAAAGTCCCTATCCCTTTTTTATAATAACTTTCCCAAGGATTAAATAAACCATCTTTTCCTAATTTCTCTTCTTTTCCGTTTCCTCTTAAATGCTTTTTCACACTTTCATCAACAGGATCATCATTTAAATCTCCCATATAAAACACCTTCGCACTAGGGTCATCTTTCTGTAAAGAGTCAACAATCATTCTCCCTAATTTTGCTGCAGAAGCCCTTCTTGGTTTACTCCTTTTTTCACCACCTCTTCGTGATGGCCAGTGTGCAACTATTACATGAACTTTTTCTCCGTTTAACAGCCCGCTTACTAGCAATTGATCTCTCGTGTAAAATGTTGTATCTATACTTCTTAAAGAAAAGCTTTTGCTAGACGTAACTTTAAAATACTTGGGGTTATATAATAGGCCAACATCAATTCCTCTTCTGTCTGGAGAATCATAATGAACTACCTGATAGTTTCTGGTTTTAATGCTTTCTGATTTTACTAAATCTTCTAAAACACTTTTGTTCTCCACTTCAGACACCCCTAAAATAGCAACGCCATCTGGTGTTATTTCTGTACCAATTTCACCAATTACTTTAGCCATGTTAACTAGTTTTTCTTGATAGTGCTCTGATGTCCAAACTTTTTTTCCTTTTGGTGTAAAATCGTCTTGTAAAATTTTATTTGGATCTGGGTCAACCAAAGTATCAAAAAGGTTTTCTAAATTATAAAACCCAACTCCTGTAACTAAATAATCTTTTTTTTCTTGTGAAAACATGTTGCTAACACAAGTGGCAACAAGTAAAACGGATAAAATCAAGTGTTTTTTCATGGTGTATTTTTTTGCAAAGTAACTAATTTCTCTGTTATGTCTTTTTTTGTTCAATTCTCAGGGTCAATTTTCTGTTAACTAATTATTAACATTTTAGTTGTTTTGAATATTTTATCATTTTTTAAACTTAATTTTGATTTGTTGTTTATTCCTTTACAATTAACAGCAAAAAGTGAACACCCTATGAAGCATTCCAACTAAGTCTTCAAACCGCTTTATTTTTATACTTTTTTATAACACAATGAGAATAATAAAAATATTATCGGTAGCTCTTGTTTTTTCAACACTTTCTGCAAGTGCACAAACAGACTCTACACTGACTTACGCTGGAGACACCTCAATTAAGGCAAACACTATTCCAATTTTCACTACAACACTAGAAAGCCTTGAAGAAGAATCTGAACAACAAGATGTTTCTGGTTTGCTTCAGTCGTCTAATGATGTGTTTTCTAACATTGCTGGGTTTAATTTTAGTGCTGCCCGATTTAGAGTTAGGGGTTATGATTCTGAAAACTTCACCGTAATGATGAATGGAATAACGTTAAATAGCCCTGATAACGGACGTGCTATTTGGGCATATTGGGGAGGTTTAAACGATATTACTCGATATCAAAATTCAAAAGCTGGAATTCATGCTAATTCTTTGGTTTTTGGTGGAATTGGAGGAACATCAAATATTGACGCTAGAGCCTCTGCACAAAGAAAGGGTAGTCGTGTTTCTTATGGTTTTTCTAACAGGTCATATAACCACAGGGTTATGGCAACACACTCTACCGGAATGATGGAAAATGGTCTTGCCATTTCTGTATCAGCTTCTGCAAGATACTCAAATGAAGGATATGTTGAGGGAACTTATTACCGTGCTGGAGCATATTTTTTATCTGTAGAAAAAAAGCTTAACGACAAGCATAGTTTAGGGTTGGTTGGTTTTGGTTCTCCAACAGTACAAGGAAGAAGTAGTATTTCTATTCAAGAAACTTACGATTTAACAGAAAATAACTTCTATAACTCTTACTGGGGAATGCAAAATGGAAAAAAGAGAAACTCTAGAGAAAGAAGAACACATAAACCAATGTTTATGTTAAACCATTATTTTAAAGCAAACGAAAAATTAAATATTCAGTCATCGTTAAGTTATTCTTTTGGAAAAGGTGGAAATACAAGTTTAAACTGGCACAACGGAACCGACCCAAGACCAGATTACTACAAATATTTACCGAGCTATTATAGCGAGCCTGGACAAGAGTTTTTATTTGATCAAACAACTAGCAATTGGCAAAACAATATTGGAACACAACAGTTAGATTGGGATCAATTATATTTTGCTAACTCTAAAAATCTTTACACGGTTGTTGATGCAGATGGAACACCTGGTAAAACTATAACAGGAAATAGAGCTAAATACATTGTAGAAGAAAGGAGGACAGATCATTCACAATACGGCTTTAATACGGCTTTAACATACCAACTAAAAGAAAATATGATGTTTTCTGGAGGTTTAAGTGTAAGTTTTTTTAAAAGCATGAATTTTAAAGTATTAGATGATTTATTAGGGGCTGATTTTTGGGTAGATGTTGATCAGTTTGCTGAAAGAGATTTTGCTGATAATATTGTTGCACAAAGCAATGTAAACATTCCAAATAACACCATTAGAGAAGGTGATCGTTTTGGGTATGATTATGATATCCACATCAACACATACAACACTTTCGGACAAATTGAAGGGACCTCAAAAAAAATAGATTATTATGCCGGGATTTCATTAACCAGCACAAGTTTTTACCGTGTTGGAAATGTAGAAAACGGTTTGTTTAGAGAAAGGTCTGTAGGGAAATCTGAAACATCTTCATTTTTTAATTTTGGGCTTAAGGGTGGTGCTGTTTATAAACTTACAGGAAGGCACCTTCTTCGTTTAAATGGAGCATTCTTAAATAGAGCACCTGTTACAAGAAATGCTTTTGTTTCACCTAGAACTAGAGGAGAGTTAATTCCTGATTTAAAAAGCGAAAAAGTTCAGTCGGCAGACTTAAGCTATATCATAAGATACCCTAAGGTTAAAGTTCGTTTAACAGGGTACTACACTAAAATTTCAGACAAAACATGGTCTAGAAGTTTGTATTTTGAAGAAAAGAAAACATTTGTAAACTATATAATGTCTGATATTAACCAGTCTTTTACAGGTTTAGAGTTGGGCGCTCAAGCAAACATTATTCCTACAATTGAAGCTTCTGGAGCTTTAGCTATAGGTAGTTATATATACGACAACAACCCTTCTGTAACAATTACTCAAGACAATTCTTCTGAATTGCTTGCCAACGATAGAGAGGTTTATTTAAAAAACTTTAAGTTGGGTGGTATTCCACAAACAGCAGCGTCTTTCG
>Ga0206123_10003657_pt1 | contig 12581 bp, 8 predicted proteins | sample Helgoland_Spring_2_FD_160086 | JGI IMG/M metagenome (GOLD analysis project Ga0206123, IMG submission 160086) | Pelagic subsurface seawater microbial communities from Kabeltonne, Helgoland, North Sea - Helgoland_Spring_Bloom_20160316_1 | ecosystem: Environmental > Aquatic > Marine > Epipelagic ... | reverse complement strand
TGTTTGACTTCGTTTAGCCGCGAAGGCAGAATCTAGCGCCTCTTTTTGGAGGGGTTCCCGAGTGGCCAAAGGGATCAGACTGTAAATCTGACGCGTAAGCTTCGGTGGTTCGAATCCACCCCCCTCCACCATTTTAAGGTGGGGCTAGATTGTCGATAGGCTATATAGAGTTTTAAGCGAGTTGGGTAAAGAAGTGCGGGTATAGTTCAGCGGTAGAACCTCAGCCTTCCAAGCTGATGACGCGAGTTCGATCCTCGCTACCCGCTCCAAATCACGCACATATTAGAGGTGTGTGAGACGGTAAGAAGATTAAGGAAGTATGTTGTGTAAGTATTACGCTCATATAGCTCAGTCGGTAGAGCACTTCCTTGGTAAGGAAGAGGTCACCGGTTCAAATCCGGTTATGAGCTCCATCTAATGTTTAGATGGTAGATAAATTAATAATTAACGCGCTATTCAGTTGTTCTAATCTGGCGAAAATTAAGGAGATTTAACGGAAATGTCCAAAGAGAAGTTTGAGCGGACAAAGCCGCATTTAAATGTCGGCACAATTGGCCACGTAGACCATGGCAAGACGACGCTAACAGCGGCGATCACCAAGGTTTGTGCGGAAACATGGGGTGGAACCTTTTCAGCATTTGATGCGATTGATAATGCGCCTGAAGAACGCGAGCGCGGTATCACCATTGCAACATCGCATGTTGAGTATGATTCTCCGAATCGTCACTACGCACACGTTGACTGTCCTGGACACGCGGATTATGTGAAGAACATGATTACCGGTGCAGCGCAGATGGATGGTGCCATATTGGTTGTTTCTGCAGCAGACGGTCCCATGCCACAAACACGGGAGCACATTCTGTTGTCGTTGCAGGTTGGCGTACCTTATATCGTGGTCTTCCTGAACAAGGCAGACATGGTTGATGACGAAGAGCTGCTGGAACTGGTTGATATGGAAGTGCGAGAGCTTCTCGACCAGTACGAGTTTCCGGGTGATGATACCCCGATTATTGTTGGTAGTGCGTTGAAGGCGCTGGAAGGCGACACTTCGGAAATAGGCGTACCGGCGGTGGTAAAACTGGTTGAAACCCTGGATTCCTATATCCCTGAGCCAGAGCGAGCGATCGACAAGCCCTTCCTGATGCCAATTGAAGATGTATTTTCAATTTCAGGCCGTGGTACGGTTGTGACCGGTCGAATTGGCCGAGGCATTATCAAGGTTGGTGAAGAGATTGAGATTGTTGGTATTAAAGATACCACCAAGACGACCTGCACCGGTGTTGAGATGTTCCGCAAGTTGCTGGATGAAGGTCGAGCAGGCGAGAACGTTGGTGTCCTGCTTCGTGGTACCAAGCGCGAGGAAGTTGAGCGCGGCCAGGTACTGGCAAAGCCGGGATCAATCACCCCGCACACGAAGTTTGAAGGTGAGGTATACGTGTTGAGCAAAGATGAAGGTGGTCGTCACACACCATTCTTCAAGGGTTACAAGCCCCAGTTTTTCTTTGAAACAACCGATGTCACCGGCTCATGTGAGTTGCCTGAAGGTATAGAGATGGTTATGCCTGGTGACAAGGTCAACATGAACGTTGAATTGATTGCGCCGATTGCGATGGAAGATGGTCAGCGATTTGCGATACGTGAAGGTGGCCGAACAGTTGGCGCTGGCGTAGTTGTCAAGATTAGCGAGTAAAGCCTGATAAATTTGGGGTCGGGGTAAATTTTCTGAGTAAACTTGGCTCACGAAGTTTGTCTCGATCTTGAATATCAGACCCCGGATATCAGACCCCGGATATCAAGGTTCCAGTAGTTTGCCTGAAGGCCAGTAGCTCAATTGGCAGAGCAGCGGTCTCCAAAACCGCAGGTTGGGGGTTCGATTCCCTCCTGGCCTGCCAGTAATGGCAAGTGTCAGATCTTTCGAGTCAGGTAGTAACGAGAAGCAGTCGTAAATATGAATGCAAAGACCGAAACAGCAACAAACAAGCTGGACCCAATACTTTGGTTAGTGATTGTGGCGATTGTACTAGGTGGTGTTTACGCGAACACCGTGTACGCATCGGTTACCCTGATCATTAGAGCTTTAGCTGGTGTTGGTATTCTGGCGGTTGCGGTAGCGATTGCATTACAAACAGCTTCCGGCAAGTCAGTTTGGAACCTGTTTAAGGAAGGCCGCGTAGAAATTAGAAAAGTAGTATGGCCGACGCAGCAAGAAACTACCCAGACTACATTAATCGTGGTTTTCGCGGTTTTTTTCGTGGGGTTGTTGTTGTGGGGCCTGGATTCAGCGCTGAGCTTTGGTGTTCAAGCGATAATTGGTTAGGTAGGAGAGCACTTTGGCAATGAGATGGTATGTTGTTCACGCCTATTCCGGTTTTGAGAAGCAGGTTATGCGTGCGCTTCATGAGCGGATCGAGCTATCGGGCTTACAGGACAAGTTTGGAGAGATTCTGGTTCCGGCGGAAGAAGTTGTCGAAATGAGAGCCGGGAAAAAGCGAAGAAGTGAGCGGAAATTTTTCCCCGGTTACGTCTTGGTTGAAATGGATCTCGATGACGTCAGTTGGCATTTGGTTAAAGAGACGCCAAAGGTTCTGGGTTTTATTGGCGGAAAAGCGGATCAGCCCGCGCCGATCACAGATGCCGAAGCCGCAACAATTCTCCAGAGAGTGCAGGCCGGTAGCGAACAAGCCACACCCAAAACTGTATTTGAGCCGGGTGAGCTGGTCAGGGTTATTGACGGCCCTTTCAATGACTTTAATGGTGTCGTTGAAGAAGTGAATTACGAAAAGAATCGCCTACATGTCGCGGTTACGATTTTTGGACGATCAACGCCAGTTGAACTTGACTTCGGTCAGGTTGAAAAAGGCTAAAACAGCAAGTTAGTACAGCAAGTTAGTACAGTAAATCAATTAAGTACAAGCACACTAATCTGAATGCAACTTTTAGCCGGGTTGTTTTCACTTAAGGGGACCTGATGCGGTAATCACCGATATTCAGGGCTATTACCCACAGGAGGTTTTTATGGCTAAGAAAATCGATGCATATATAAAGCTGCAGGTTCCTGCAGGTCAGGCAAATCCTAGTCCACCCGTAGGCCCGGCACTTGGTCAGCACGGTGTAAACATCATGGAATTTTGTAAGGCATTCAATGCTGAAACGCAATCCATGGAATCCGGTATGCCGATTCCCGTTGTTATCACAGTCTACAGTGATAAAAGTTTCACTTTCATCAAGAAAACGCCACCAGCGTCAGTCCTGCTGAAAAAAGCAGCGGGTATCCCTAAGGGGAGCGCAACACCACATACAGATAAAGTGGGTAAAGTTACCCGGGCGCAGCTGGAAGAAATAGCCACGCTCAAGATGTCTGACTTAACCGCCAATGATATGGATGCTGCCGTAAGAACTATCGCCGGTAGCGCCAGGGCAGCTGGAATCGAAACAGAAGGGGTCGTTTAACATGGCTAAATTAAGCAAGCGAGTTAAGGCTTTCAAAGCAAGAATTGAAGAAGGAAAGTCATACCCTCTGGAAGAAGCTGTCACAATTTTGTCTGAGCTGTCTACGGTAAAGTTCAAAGAATCTCTCGATGTGAGCATTAATCTCGGCGTTGATCCACGTAAATCTGATCAAGTCGTTCGTGGTGCAACAGTGTTACCAAATGGTACCGGCAAAGTAGTTCGCGTCGCTGTTTTTACACAGGGCGATAAAGCTGAAGAGGCGAAGGCTGCAGGAGCAGATGTTGTAGGTATGGATGACCTTGCCGAATCTATCAAAGGCGGCAATCTTGATTTTGATGTGGTCATTGCGTCACCGGATGCAATGCGTGTTGTTGGTCAACTCGGTCAAATCCTGGGGCCACGAGGTCTCATGCCTAATCCACGTTTAGGTACTGTGACGCCGGACGTTGTTGAAGCAGTAAAAAATGCAAAAGCTGGCCAGGTTCGTTATCGAACGGATAAGAACGGCATTGTTCACGGCGGTATTGGTCAGGTTGGTTTTGAGCCAACGGCAATCAAGGAAAACCTTGAGGCGCTTTTGATTGACTTGAAGAAAGTTAAGCCTGCTTCAGCCAAAGGAACCTATGTAAAAAGAGTTGTGCTGTCCACGACGATGGGCGCAGGTATTCCCATCGATCAGGCATCTCTTGAATTTTAATCTGATTTGAAACAAAAGTATTAGTAGAAAATATTGTAACGACTTTGGGGCTTTGTTGTTTTGATCATAGCAAAGCCCGTCAAAGACCGTAGGTCCGGTTTTATTTTGAGACTGCTAACGCAGGTGAAAAGTTAACCGGTTAATTTTCATCAGGAAGCCTACGCAGACGGTGAACCCGATTCGAAATTGAATCCTAGCGCCGTGTTGGACCCCTAACGTAATTTGTAAGGGGCAATTAAACGAGTCACAGGAGTAAGTAACTGTGCCGATTGGGCTAAAAGAGAAACAAGCGATTGTTGCGGAAGTGAATGAAACCGCGAACAGTGCACTCTCTGCAGTCATGGCTGATTATCACGGGGTGTCTGTTTCCAAGATGACATCCTTGCGTAAAGATGCCAGGGAAGCAGGGGTTGAGGTTCGTGTCATTCGTAATACGTTGGCAAAACGCGCATTTGAAGGGACTGAGTTTGAGTGCCTGAATGAAGCTCTGTTAGGTCCGAATATCATTGCATTTTCTATTGAAGATCCAGGCGCAGCCGCCAGGATTTTTAAAGATTTCGCTAAAGAAAATGATGCATTTGAAATTCGAGCATTAAGTGTTGGTGGCAAATTGTTACCAGCGGAGCAGATAGATGCGCTCGCAAAACTACCAACTCGCGACCAGGCGTTGTCGATGTTGATGTCAGTGATGCTAGCCCCTGTAACGAAATTGGTACGCACATTCAACGATGTACCGGGTCAAATTACCCGCGTCATCTCGGCTGTAGCGGAACAAAAGCAACAAGAAACTTCTTAAATAAATTTGAATGGAGATAGGACTAATGTCTTTGTCTAAAGATGATATTTTGAACGCAATTGCTGAAATGAGCGTAATGGACGTAGTTGAACTCGTCTCAGCAATGGAAGAAAAATTTGGTGTATCTGCCGCTGCTGCTGTAGCTGCTGCGCCAGCCGCCGCCGGTGGAGACGCCGCTGCTGCTGAAGAGCAAACCGAATTTGAAGTACTGATTACTGGACCTGGCGAGAAGAAAGTTAACGCCATTAAAGTAGTTCGTAGCATTACAGGTTTGGGCTTGAAAGAAGCCAAAGAACTCGTCGATAACGCACCTTCTACTGTTAAAGAAGGCGTAACTAAAGACGAAGCTGAAGACCTGAAAAAGCAGCTTGAAGAAGCAGGCGCTTCTGTAGAAGTGAAGTAATCCTGGACTTCGGTCTTGGAATTTGTCGGCATGAAGGGCTGGCGACCTATATGGTTGCTCAGCCCTTTTGTGCTTGACGAAAAAAATTTGCGCTACCGGTATAGCCGTGAGCGAATGTCGCGAAAAAATGATCTAGCCTGGAGGCATTGATGGCCTATTCATACACAGAGAAGAAACGTATTCGCAAGAACTTTGGCAAATTGCCAAGAGTTATGGACATCCCATATCTTCTTGCGATTCAAGTTGAGTCTTATAACGAGTTTTTGCAAGAAGAAGTTCCACTCGAAGACAAGCTCCTGAAAGGCTTGCATGCCGCGTTCAAATCAGTGTTCCCGATTGTCAGCTATTCAGGCAGCGCTGCATTAGAGTATGTCAGCTACCGTCTTGGCAAGCCGGCTTTTGATGTTAAAGAATGTCAGCTGCGAAGCGTGACATATTCTGTTCCACTTCGCGTAAAAGTCAGATTGATTATTTACGATAAGGATTCGTCGAACAAGGCGATTAAGGACATAAAAGAGCAGGAAGTCTACATGGGCGAAATTCCGCTCATGACCGAGAATGGTACTTTTGTTATTAACGGGATTGAGCGGGTAGTTGTTTCCCAGCTACATCGATCTCCTGGCGTGTTCTTTGATCACGACAAAGGTAAAACCCACTCCTCTGGTAAATTGTTGTACTCCGCACGGGTAATTCCGATGCGTGGATCCTGGCTGGATTTTGAGTTCGACCCCAAAGATGCCGTGTTTGTCCGAATTGACCGGAGACGAAAGCTTCCGGCGACTGTACTGCTTAGAGCATTGGGTTACAGTTCCCAGGAGATTCTTGAGTTATTCTTCGATAATGATACATTCCATGTCGACGAAGAAGGTTATCGGTTAGAGCTGATTGCCAGCCGATTGCGAGGTGAAACAGCGCAGTTCGAGATTCAGGATGGTAAAGGCAATATAATTGTTGAAGAAGGGACTCGAATCACCGCACGTCACATTCGTGAAATCGACAAAGCCGGTTTGACTTCACTTGAAGTCCCCCTCGAATATGTATGTGGCCATGTAACAGCCGAAGACGTTGTTGATGCAGAGACCGGCGAGATCCTGCTGCCATGTAACACTGCACTCACAGAAGAAGTACTTGAAAAGATTCGGGAATTTGGTCTTGAGTCTTTTAATACTATTTATACCAACGATCTGGACTGCGGCCCGTTTATCTCGGATACGCTTAACGTTGACCCAAGCACTAACAGGCTTGAGGCGCTGGTCGAGATTTACCGAATGATGCGTCCCGGTGAGCCACCCACCAAAGATGCGGCAGAAAACCTGTTTACCAATTTGTTTTTTGCACCGGAGCGATACGATCTGACTGCAGTTGGTCGCATGAAGTTCAATCGACGACTGGGTCGTGAGGAAGAAGTTGGTGAAGGTACATTGAGTAACGATGACATCATCGATGTTGTTCGTTGTCTCATTAATATTCGAAATGGTAAAGATACCGTGGACGATATCGATCACCTGGGTAATCGGCGCGTCAGATCTGTCGGTGAAATGGCAGAAAATGCTTTCAGACTCGGCCTGATTCGAGTTGAGCGAGCCGTTAAGGAACGGTTAAGTCTGGCAGAGTCCGAAGGGCTTATGCCACAGGATTTGATCAACGCGAAGCCGGTAGCTGCAGCAGTTAAGGAATACTTTGGCTCAGCACAGCTTTCCCAGTTTATGGATCAAAACAATCCATTATCCGAGGTTACTCACAAGCGCCGCGTATCAGCTTTGGGGCCTGGTGGACTGACCCGTGAAAGAGCGGGCTTTGAAGTTCGTGACGTTCACCCTACTCATTACGGTCGTGTTTGCCCAATTGAAACCCCTGAGGGTCCAAATATTGGACTGATAAATTCACTGGCATCTTATGCCAGAACGAATTCATATGGTTTTCTCGAAAGCCCGTACAGAAAAGTGATTGAAGGCAAGGTAACCGACGATATTGAGTATCTGTCGGCGATTGTAGAAAGTGATTACGTTATTGCACAGGCAAGTGTACCGCTTGACGACGATGGCAATATTCTTGATGACCTGGTTGACGTAAGACATCAGGGTGAATTTACCAAATCGGCAAAATCCAGTGTTAATTTCATGGATGTGTCACCCCAACAGGTCGTTTCCGTTGCTGCATCGCTGATTCCCTTTCTCGAGCATGATGACGCGAACAGGGCATTGATGGGTTCAAACATGCAACGACAGGCTGTACCAACACTGCGCGCCGAGAAGCCGCTGGTTGGTACTGGAATGGAAGGTATTGTTGCCCGTGATTCCGGGGTTTGTGTTGTCGCAAAACGTGGCGGAGTCGTCGAGACGGTCGATGCGGCGAGAATTGTTGTCCGGGTAAATGATGCAGAAACAGCATCTGGTGAAGCGGGTGTAGATATTTACAACCTGACCAAATATACACGGTCTAACCAGAATACCTGTATCAACCAAAAACCACTTGTCCGTGAAGGCGACAAAATTGCAGCCACTGACATATTGGCTGATGGTCCATCGATTGATATGGGTGAACTGGCGCTGGGGCAGAACTGCCGAATTGCCTTTATGACCTGGAACGGCTACAACTTCGAAGACTCAATACTGGTTTCAGAGCGGGTTGTGAAGGAAGATCGCTTCACGACTATCCATATTCAGGAGCTCACCTGTGTTGCCCGTGACACCAAACTGGGTTCTGAAGAGATTACCTGCGACATTCCAAATGTCGGAGAAGGTGCCCTCTCCAAACTTGATGAATCAGGTATTGTCTATATCGGTGCGGAAGTAAGTGCCGGGGATATACTGGTCGGCAAGGTAACGCCTAAAGGTGAAACCCAGCTGACACCTGAAGAAAAACTGCTAAGAGCCATCTTCGGTGAAAAAGCGTCTGACGTGAAAGATACATCGCTTCGGGTACCTAGTAGCTACAACGGCACGGTGATTGATGTTCAGGTCTTTACCCGCGACGGTATCGACAAGGACCAAAGGGCGCTGGATATAGAACGCCATGCACTTGAAGAAGTACGCAGAAACATTGAAGAAGAATATCGCATCGTTCAAACAGCCACTTTCGAACGTCTGGCCGATTCTCTGACGGGTAAATCTGTCATTGCCGGACCAGGTCTGAAGAAAGGCGACAAGATTAACGATGAGTTCTTGAAAAGCCTGCCTGCAGATGACTGGTTCAAAATCCGCATGGATGGTGATGATCTTAATGCCCAGCTCGAACAGGCAGATCTTAAATTGAAAGAGCGTCGAGCCGCACTTGATGAACAGTTTGCTGAAAGTAAGCGGAAACTGGAAAGTGGCGATGATCTTGCACCGGGTGTTCTGAAAATTGTTAAGGTCTACCTTGCGATCAAACGACGCATCCAGCCAGGTGACAAAATGGCCGGCCGGCATGGTAATAAAGGTGTGATCTCGGTGATTAAGCCGGTTGAAGATATGCCTTTTGATGAGCATGGCGATCCAATCGACATCGTTCTGAATCCTCTTGGTGTACCAAAGCGGATGAACGTGGGACAAATCCTCGAGACTCACCTTGGTTGGGCAGCTGATGGCCTTGGTAAGAAAATTGGTGAAATGCTTGATGCCAAGCGAAAGGTTGAAGAGGTTCGCGAGTTCCTGGATAAGGTTTATAACACCAGCGGACGAAAAGAGGATCTTGACTCATTTACCGATGGCGAAATCCTTGAAATGGCAGGTAATCTTCGGAGCGGTGTTCCGATGGCAACCAGTGTATTTGATGGTGCTGCAGAGTCAGAAATCAAAGGTATGCTTGAGCTGGCCGGGTTGCCAACAGACGGTCAAACGACTTTGTTTGATGGGACAACCGGTGAGCAGTTTGATCGTCCAGTGACAGTTGGGTTTATGTATATGCTCAAGTTGAATCACCTGGTTGACGACAAGATGCATGCTCGTTCTACGGGTTCTTACAGCCTTGTAACGCAGCAACCACTTGGCGGTAAAGCGCAATTTGGTGGCCAGCGATTTGGCGAAATGGAAGTCTGGGCACTTGAGGCATATGGTGCCGCATACACGCTGCAGGAAATGCTAACCGTTAAGTCCGATGACGTTCATGGTCGAACTCGTATGTATAAAAACATCGTCGATGGTGATCATCGCATGGAACCCGGCATGCCGGAGTCCTTTAATGTATTGGTTAAGGAGATCCGTTCACTTGGTATAGATATTGAGCTGGAAAACGACTGATAAAACTGGTCGGAAACAGCAAAGCTAAGTGATTCTCTGGAATTAGACGAAGTAGAAATTAATTAAGGGCGGGCAAATGCCCGGTGGAGGAAAGTCTTGAAAGATCTTCTTAACATACTGAAAGCACAGGGTCAGACAGAAGAATTCGATTCGCTCAGGATCGGACTTGCGTCCCCTGAAATGATTCGGTCCTGGTCATACGGTGAAGTAAAGAAACCGGAAACCATCAACTACAGAACATTTAAGCCTGAAAGGGACGGATTGTTCTGCGCCAAGATCTTCGGGCCAACCAAAGACTATGAGTGTCTTTGTGGGAAGTACAAGCGACTTAAGCATCGTGGCGTTATCTGTGAAAAGTGCGGCGTAGAAGTTGCGCTGGCGAAAGTCCGACGTGAACGCATGGGCCATATCGAACTCGCAAGTCCTGTCGCACACATCTGGTTCTTGAAATCATTACCATCAAGAATTGGCCTGCTGATGGATATGACCCTGCGAGATATCGAACGCGTATTGTATTTTGAATCTTTTGTCGTGGTTGATCCCGGGCTTACCAGTCTGGAAAAAAGACAACTGCTGACAGACGAGCAATACTATGAAGCGCTGGAAGAGTTTGGCGATGAATTTGAAGCCAAGATGGGTGCTGAAGCAATTCAGGATCTGATGAAAGATATGGATGTTCGTGAAGAAATTACGAATATCCGTGAAGAACTACCCCAGACGAATTCTGACACCAAGATTAAGAAGCTGACCAAGCGACTGAAGTTGATGGAAGCTTTTGACAATTCAGGTAATGAGCCAGAGTGGATGATCTTCACTGTATTGCCGGTTCTGCCGCCTGATTTGCGTCCCCTGGTACCACTTGAAGGCGGACGGTTTGCAACTTCTGACCTGAACGATTTGTATCGACGAGTGATTAACCGTAACAATCGACTGAAGCGACTGTTAGATCTTTCCGCACCAGACATTATTGTGCGAAATGAAAAGCGAATGCTGCAGGAAGCGGTTGATGCATTGCTGGACAATGGTCGTCGCGGACGAGCGATCACCGGCACCAACAAGCGACCATTGAAGTCTCTTGCTGACATGATCAAAGGTAAGCAGGGTCGATTCAGACAGAACCTGTTAGGCAAACGGGTTGACTACTCTGGCCGTTCAGTCATTGTTGTTGGTCCAAGTCTTCGACTGCATCAGTGCGGTCTACCCAAGAAAATGGCTCTGGAGCTATTTAAGCCGTTTATTTTCGGCAAGCTTGAGGCAAAGGGATTAGCAACAACAATCAAAGCTGCCAAGAAAATGGTCGAGCGTGAAACACCTGAAGTCTGGGATATTCTAGCTGACGTCATTCGAGAGCATCCAGTTCTGTTGAACAGGGCGCCTACGCTACACCGACTTGGTATCCAGGCATTTGAGCCGGTACTGATTGAAGGCAAGGCAATCCAGCTTCACCCGTTGGTTTGTACAGCTTATAACGCTGACTTTGACGGTGACCAGATGGCGGTTCACGTGCCTCTGACCATTGAAGCGCAGCTTGAAGCCCGGGCATTGATGATGTCTACCAACAATGTACTGCTGCCAGCATCAGGCCAGCCAGTCATTGTCCCATCCCAGGATGTGGTTCTCGGTGTCTATTACATGACACGGGAAAAGATCAACGATCTTGGTGAAGGGATGGCGTTTGCTGACGTGTCTGAGGTATTTCGAGCCTACCGAACCGGTAAAGTTGGTTTGCAGGCAAGAGTAAAAGTTCGCGTCAAAGAAACTATCAAGAATGACGAGGGTGAATACATCACGCAGACTGAAGTGAAAGATACAACAGTCGGTCGTGCGCTGCTTTACGAAATTGTACCTGATGGACTGGCTTACGAGCATATTAACCGCCCCCTTGGTAACAAGGATATGTCGGGTCTAATCAATATTTGCTACCGAACGGTAGGTCTGAAGGAAACGGTCATCTTTGCTGATCAACTGATGTATATGGGTTATGAGTATTCAACTCGATCCGGTGCTTCGATTGGTGTTGAAGATTTTGTGATACCTAAAGAGAAAGCCCAGATTATCGGAGAAGCTGAAGCCGAGATTGCTGAAATTGAATCTCAATACGCGTCAGGTCTGGTCACCCAGGGTGAGAAATACAATAAAGTTATTGATATTTGGACCCGTGCCAATGAGCTTGTGGGTGCTGCCATGATGGAGACCCTGAGTACTGAAACGGTTGTAAATAAGGATGGCGTAGAAGAGGAACAGACATCTTTCAATAGTGTCTGGATGTATTCTGATTCCGGTGCTCGAGGTTCCCCCGCGCAGATTCGTCAGCTTTCCGGTATGCGTGGTCTGATGACCAAGCCGGATGGTTCCATTATTGAAACGCCAATTACCGCTAACTTCCGTGAAGGCCTGTCAGTAATGCAGTACTTTATCTCTACTCACGGTGCGCGGAAAGGATTGGCTGATACGGCATTGAAGACGGCGAACTCTGGTTATCTCACCCGTCGCCTGGTCGATGTTTCCCAGGATCTGGTTGTAACTGAAGTTGACTGCGGTACTGAAAACGGTCTCACAATGACTGCTGTTATTGAGGGTGGTGATATTGTTGAAGGTCTCGGTAACAGGGTCCTTGGTCGAATCATTGCCGTTGATGTATTTAATGCAGCGGGCGATGAAGTTCTGATACCAAAAGGCACCCAGATTGATGAAAAATGGGTAACTCGTATTGATGACATGACCGTCGATGAGATTAAAGTCAGAAGTACCATTACCTGTGATACACGTTATGGTGTTTGTGCCCATTGTTATGGACGAGACCTTGGTCGAGGACACCTGATTAATATTGGTGAAGCTGTTGGTGTTATTGCGGCTCAATCAATTGGTGAGCCAGGAACCCAGCTGACCATGCGTACTTTCCATATTGGTGGTGCGGCATCCAGAGCGACAGCGATTGACAATATCCAGGTCAAACATTCAGGTGAAATTCGGCTGCATAATCTTAAGACTATCCAGAAAGAAAACGGTGATTTT
>Ga0206123_10003656_pt1 | contig 12581 bp, 11 predicted proteins | sample Helgoland_Spring_2_FD_160086 | JGI IMG/M metagenome (GOLD analysis project Ga0206123, IMG submission 160086) | Pelagic subsurface seawater microbial communities from Kabeltonne, Helgoland, North Sea - Helgoland_Spring_Bloom_20160316_1 | ecosystem: Environmental > Aquatic > Marine > Epipelagic ... | reverse complement strand
AGTAAATGCTGCAAAAAAGAACAAGAAGAGAATTTGTGCAATTGGAACAACTTCAATGAGAGTGTTAGAATCTTCAGTGTCAACAGAAGGATATTTAAAAACGTTTGATGGTTGGACAAATAAATTTATTTTCCCTCCTTATGATTTTAGTTTGGCTAATTGTATGATTACTAATTTCCATACACCAGAGTCAACATTATTAATGATGACAGCTGCTTTTGGTGGATACGATTTAATAATGAAAGCTTATAGCGAAGCAATTAAAGAGAAATATCGTTTTTACACTTACGGTGATGCGATGTTAATTATATAAAGAAAAAGAGATTTACAATTTAAATAAAAGGAATGAAATTAGAAGACTTAAAACTTTACCAAGAATGTTTAAACTTTGAAAAAGAAGTTTGGGATATTGCAAATAATTGGGAAGGATTTAACCGAGATACTGTAGGAAAGCCATTTATTCAATCAGCAGATGCAATTTCTGGAAACATTGCCCAAGGATATGGTAGATATAACTTTAAAGATAAAAAACACTATTGTTATATTTCTAGAGGATATTTATTAAAAACGAAAGGGTGGTTAATAAAGTCTAAAGAAAGAGAATTAATTGGAGAAGAAAAAGCAGACGAATTAATAGAGTTTGTTGAGAAGATTCATAGGATGTTAAATGCATACATTCGCTCAATTGGTAGACCAAAAGATGAATCGTACAGTAAACCTTCTTACAATAATAGAACAGAAAATAAAGAAGAAGCAAATGGTAATGTTGCAGAAACAGTTGTTGCAGATGAACCAGATGGAAATTCTTTTACAGCTAATGCAGATGAGTTTTTTAGCTCGGATGAATTAACCAATGCATAAAGTTGCAATAATAGTTGCCGGGGGTAAAGGCGAGAGAATGGGAGCAAAAACTCCTAAACAATTTCTTGAACTTGATGGTAAGCCTATTTTAATGCACACACTGGAAAAGTTTAAAAAAGCTGTTCCAACAATAGAAATTATACTAGCTCTTCCTGAAAATCAAATCGATTTTTGGGAGGAGCTTTTTCATAAATACCAACTCCCAAAGGTTCGTCATCAAATAGTAAAAGGAGGACAAACACGATTTCATTCGGTACAGAACGCACTTAAACTAGTTAAAGAAAACAGCATAGTTGCTATACATGATGGAGTGAGGCCATTGGTAAGCGAAGAAACAATAAACAATTGTTTTACTGAAGCTGAAAAAAACGGGAATGCAATTCCTGTAGTTGAAGTGGTTGATTCTTTAAGGCATTATTCGAAACAAGAAAAAACAAATGAAGCCGTTTCACGTAGTTGTTATAGAATTGTTCAAACACCACAATGTTTTACTTCTGAAGTGATTTTAAAAGCGTATCAGCAAGAGTTTGATAAATTGTTCACAGACGATGCAACAGTTTTAGAAAAGTTCGGAGAAACGATTAATTTGGTCGCTGGTAATAGAGAAAATATAAAAATTACTACAACTGAAGATTTGATTATTGCAGAAGCTTTTATTAGAAAGACTAGACAAAAAAATCGCCATCTGAGTTAACAAATGGCGATCAATATTTTAAGTTTAAAGCTGTTATGCTGCAGCATTCAATTTAACAACACTTTTCTTTAGTTTTTCAACTTTCTTATTAGCTTTTTTAATTGACTTTTCGTTTTTCTTAATCTTAGCTTTATTCTTTTTAACCTTAGCTTCTAGCTTCGAAACTTTACCAGACATCTTTTCTGTTTGTTTGATTAACTTGTCTCTTTTTTTACTCGTTTTTCCTGTGTTTTTTCCTTTTTCAATCTTATCAGTTAACTCAATGTTCTTTTTCTCAACATCTCTTTGAGTAGATTTTAAATCAGAATTGATGCCTTTTAGTTCTTTTTTTAACGCTTTGTTTTCTTTTTTTACTTCTTCATTACTAGCCATCAACTTCTCTTTAGTAGCTGCTAAGCTTGTAATTTTTGTGTTTATTTTAATAATCTTTGGATTATCAGATTTTACTACAGTTGTATCAGTTTGAGCGAATGAACATATCGTGATTAATATTGCAAATATTGTTGTGCTAAATTTTTTCATAATAAATGTTTTATTCTTTTAGACTGCGAAAATACTAATAAGTCACAGCTAATAAATTTAAATGATTTTTTTAACAATTGAATTGATATCTAATTTTGTGCCATTAAGGTTTGTAATTAAATTTAACCCTGGGGTTTTTCCTTTTTCAATAGAGCCTAATTCATCAAACCCTAAATATTTAGCCCCGTTATATGTTGCCCATTTAATTAAGGTTTCTAAAGAAATACTAGAATCTTTTTTTGATATTGTTTTTAGTTCATCTAAAATTGACAAACTCCAATTTGATGCTAAACTATCTGTGCCAATAGCACATTGCTCTTTTTTAAAAAGAGCGTAATTTGGTTGAAGGCTTTCAATATATTCGTTAGCGTTCGGACAAAAGCACCAGAAAATATTATTAGCATAATCTTTAGCCCATTTAATATCTTCTTTTTCGGTAAATGTATTGTGTACTAAAAGTGTTTTGTTGAGGCTCTTGTATTTCCCTAAAAAAGAAGGTAAAGCATTTTTACCCGTTGGAATAAATTCATTATTTGTTTTGTTTGCTATATCTAACAAGTTAAAGATTTCTCCTTTCCCCTCTTTAAAAAAGGAGTTTTCGCTAGCAGTTTCCTGATTGTGAAGAGAAATAATACTATTGTTCTTAATTGCGTGTTTATTGATGAGTTTAGTTAAATTATCAGAAACTGAATAAGTGGCGTGAGGAGTTATTGAGGCGTGTGGTTTATTGAAATAACTGTTGTAAACGTCTTCCGAATGTTTAAATGCAATAGCTGCAATTTTAGGGTCAGAACCAAAAACTTCCACAAAAGTGTGGTATTTAATATTTGATTTTTCTTTAATCGAGAAAGTTGAAGTTCCGTTAGAAATATCGCCAACAGCAACAATTCCATTTTCAATCATTTCTTGTTCGGCTAAACGAATTGCTTCTAGTTTTTTTGCTTCAGATGAAGAGTCACGTATTGAAATAATTTCCTTTACAAAACCATGTAATTGTGTTTTCTCAGCAATTTTACCTTTTAGATGAGATAATTCTAAGTGACAATGTGTATTGATGAAACCAGGACAAATTACCCCTTCAAATGTCTCAATTGCTTGCCAATTTATTTCATCTATTTCAGGGTTAAGCAAGTCAATAATTTTTCCATTATGATCATATACAATAACTCCATTTTTAATTGAGGCAGTGTTTCCTGGAAAGATATAATCAGCTGAAATTTTTTTCATTAAGTCAAAAGTAATTTATTGTGAGCAAGGAAGCAATCTCTTAATGAAAAACTAATTGTAACTTTGTATTCATAATGTCAACAAAAAAGAACATACGAGTATTATCAAAACAAGAGTTGTCTGAACTTTTTGTAGAAAAAGGAGAGAAGGCATTTAGAGCAAAACAAGTATATGAATGGCTTTGGAAAAAGGGAGCAACATCTTTTGATGAGATGAGTAACCTTTCTTTGCCTTTACGTGAAATGCTTAATGAGAACTTTGCAATTAACGCTGTTGGAGTTGCTGAAAAGCAAGTGAGTTCTGATAAAACTATTAAAAATGCTTTTGAGCTTTATGATGGTAAAATTACAGAGGGTGTTTTAATTCCAACACCAAGAAGGATGACTGCTTGTATTTCTAGTCAGGTAGGGTGTAGTTTAGCTTGTGCTTTTTGTGCTACAGGAAAATTGGATCGGTTAAGAAATATTGATGCAGAAGAGATTTTTGATCAAGTTGTTATTATTAAGAATCAGGCAAAAGAACATTATCAAAGACCATTAAGCAACATTGTTTATATGGGAATGGGAGAGCCATTACTGAATTATAAGAATGTATTAAAGTCCATAGAAAAAATTACTTCTGATGAAGGCTTAGGGATGTCTCCAAAGCGTATTACCGTTTCTACAGCTGGTATTGCAAAGATGATTAAGCAGCTTGGTGATGATGAAGTGAAATTTAATTTAGCACTTTCGCTACATGCTGCAACAGATGCAAAACGAAGCGAAATAATGCCCATAAATGACTCAAATACTTTAGAAGCGTTATCTGAAGCATTGATTTATTTCCATGAAAAGACAGGTTCTAGAGTTACTTTTGAATACATCATTTTTAAAGATTTTAACGATTCTTTAGAAGATGCTAAAGATTTAGCCGCCTTTGCTAAAATAGTTCCATGTAAGATTAACATTATTGAATACAATACTGTTGATGATGTTCAATTTCAAAAAGCAGATCCTGACAAAACAGACAAGTTTGCGGCTTTCTTAGAAAATACTTTTAACTTAATTGTTAATGTTAGAAGAAGTAGAGGGAAAGATATTGATGCAGCTTGCGGACAGTTGGCCAATAAAAATGAAGCGGCTAAATAAGTTTCAAAACTTCTTAACAACCCCTTATTCCTTCTCGTAAAAACCGTATTTTGTATCTTCAAAAATTAAGATATGGCTGCAGAAAAAAAATTGTTTTTACTTGATGCATTTGCACTAATTTACAGAGCTTACTTTGCTTTTGGTAAAAACCAAAGGTATAATTCTAAAGGGTTAAATACTTCTGCAATGTTGGGCTTTACCAATACACTTATTGAAGTGTTAGAAAAACAAAAGCCAACACATATTGCAGTTGTTTTTGATGCGCCAGGTGGAGCTACAAATAGAACGGATGATTTTTCTGAATACAAAGCAGGCAGAGAGGCGATGCCTGAAGATATAAAAACAGCTATTCCTTACATTAAACAAATTATAGAGGCTTTTAATATTCCGATGTATTTGCTAGAAGGTTATGAAGCCGATGATATTATTGGGACAATGGCTAAAGAAGCTGAACGTCAAGGTTTCCAAACGTATATGATGACACCTGATAAGGATTTTGGTCAGCTGGTTTCTGAGAACATTTTTATGTACAAACCTGCAGCTTATGGTAAACCTGCCCAAGTTATGGGAATACCAGAAGTGTGCGAAAAATTTGGAGTAGAAAACCCTTTACAGGTTATTGATATTTTAGGGCTTTGGGGAGATGCTGTAGATAATATTCCGGGAATTCCAGGAATAGGAGAAAAGACATCTAAAGTGTTAATTGCAAAGTATGGAAGTGTTGAAGGATTGATTGAGCATGCAGATGAATTAAAAGGAAAGCAAAAAGAGAACGTAATCAACTTTGCTGAGCAAGGGTTATTATCTAAAATGTTAGCCACTATTATTTTAGATGTACCTGTAGATTATGATTTAAATGATACGATTATAGAAAAGCCTGATGAGGAAAAAATAACAGAGCTTTTTTCTGAATTAGAATTTAGAAATCTTGCAAAACGAATTTTAGGAAGGGATATACAGATTAAAGCTGCTCCAGTTCCTGTTCAGCCTGGCGGACAAATGGATTTGTTTGGTAATGCTGTGGAAACCGCAGTTGATACTGCGGTAGTTGAAGAAGAACCACAAGAAGCAAAAGACATAACCAATAGTGAGCACAAATATTATTTTGTACAAACTGAAGCGGAAAGAGTAAAATTGATTGATGATTTATCGAAACAAAAATCATTTTGTTTTGATACAGAAACAACTGGTATAAATCCTTTTGAAGCAGAAATTGTTGGGATGTCAATTGCCTTTAGAGAAGGAGAGGCTTATTATGTTCCTTTTTCAGAAAGAAAAGCTGAAGCTACTGCTGTTTTAACAGAGTTTAAAAGCTTATTTGAGAATGAAAAAATTGAGAAAGTTGGTCAGAACCTGAAATATGACATTAATGTTTTAACCAATTATAATATTCAGGTAAAAGGACCTTTGTTCGATACCATGATTGCACACTATTTGATTCAGCCAGATATGCGACATAACATGGACTTGTTGGCAGAAAATTACTTGGGATATAAAACAGTTTCGATAGAAACATTGATTGGGAAAAAAGGGAAAAAGCAAAAAACAATGCGCGATATTCCTCAAGAAGAGATTGTGGATTATGCTTGTGAAGATGCGGACATTACATTGCAATTGAAGAATCAGTTTGAACCAAAAATGAACGAAACATTAAAGAAATTAATGGATGAAATTGAAACACCATTAATTCCTGTTTTAAGTGCAATGGAAAAGGAAGGAATCAACTTAGATGTTCCTGCTTTGGCTAAATTTTCAGAAGAATTAGAAGTTTCTGTTACTGATTTAACCAAGCAAATTTTAGAATTATCTGGTGAAGAATTTAATGTGGACTCTCCAAAACAACTAGGCGAAGTCCTCTTTGATAAAATGAAGATTGTTGAGAAAGCTAAGAAAACCAAGACTGGACAATATTCAACTAGCGAAGATGTATTGTCTAAATTGGCGAGTAAGCATGAAATAGTTCCTTTAATTTTAGAATATAGATCTCTCAAAAAATTAAAATCTACTTATGTAGATGCTTTACCAGAATTGGTAAATGCTGAAGATGGAAAAATTCACACGAGCTATATGCAAACTGTTGCAGCAACTGGTCGTTTAAGTTCTAATAATCCAAACCTTCAGAATATTCCTATTCGATCAGAAAAAGGAAGAGAAATACGTAAAGCATTTATCCCAAGAAATGATGACTATACGTTGTTGGCTGCAGATTATTCTCAAATTGAATTAAGAATTATTGCAGCTTTAAGTGAAGATGAAAACATGCAAGAGGCCTTTGTAAAAGGAGAGGACATTCATACTGCTACTGCTGCAAAAGTTTTTGGGGTTGCAGTAGAAGATGTTGATAGAGATATGAGGAGTAAAGCTAAGGCGGTAAACTTTGGAATTATTTATGGAGTATCTGCTTTTGGATTATCACAAAATTTAAACATACCAAGGAAAGAAGCGAAGGAAATTATTGACACGTATTTTGAACAATATCCTAAACTAAAAGCTTACATGGAAAACAATGTAGAATTAGCAAAAGAGCATGGATATGTAGAAACAATAATGAACCGTAGAAGAAACTTAAAAGACATTAATTCTGCTAATGCAATTGTTCGTAGTCATGCCGAAAGAAATGCCGTTAATGCACCAATACAGGGTTCTGCAGCTGATATTATTAAAATTGCGATGATTAATATTCATAAGGAGTTTGAAAAACAAGAATTCCAATCAAAAATGTTATTACAAGTGCATGATGAATTGGTTTTTGATGTTTATAAACCAGAATTAGATCAAATTAAAGCAGTTGTAAAAGACAAGATGGAGAATGCTGTAAAGTTAGCTGTTCCGTTAGATGTTGAAATGAATGCCGCAGAAAATTGGTTGTTGGCACATTAAAACGTTTTCACTAGTTTTGTAAAATCTAAACTTAAACAGATGAAAAAGCAATTTGCAATATTATTTTTTTCAGGCTTATTAATAGCTTGCGGAGGAGAAAGCACTAAAGAAAAAGCAATTGCTGTCGAAGTACCTGTAGTAAGTGAATTAACACCTGAAAGAGTAGAAAAGGTTCAAGAAGTTTTTTCAACAATTCCATCACCAATGGAAACGGCAGATTTGTTTTATGGGTCTGGAATTGAATATGTTGTAGAAATAACAAACCCTTCAGAAAACGTAAATAGTTATGTTACAAACGGACAGAAAGCATTAAATCTTGGGGTTTATGGTGCAGATTTAAGTTATGCAAATGTGTTTGATCAGTCACAAGAATCAATGATTTATATCAATTGTTCTAAAAAACTATCAGACGGCTTAGATGTATCTTCAGCCTTTGATGTTGCAATGATTGAAAGAATTGAAGAAAGTGTAAATAATAGAGATTCATTAATGGTAATAATTGATGATGCTTTTAAGGTTATTGAGGCTCATCTAAATGAAACAGGACAAGATCACTTATCTGCGCTTATTATGACAGGAGGTTGGATTGAAGGACTGTACTTGGGGACAAGAACATTAGATAAAGAAAATCCAGATGCTGAATTGATGAAGCGAATAGTCGCTCAGAAATCATCTTTAACAAGTTTAATGGACCTTTTGATTACTTACGATAATTCTGAAGTGATTGCTGTAGAACAAAAGATGAAACCTTTACAAAATGCTTATAGTAAAGTTGACGAGAAAGAAACGAATCAAGAAGTAATTTTTGAAATAGCTGAAGCAGTAAATCAAATTAGAGCGAAAATTATTCGCTAATTTCTCCTCTTAAAGGTTTTTGTAACCAATCTTTTATTTCTGAAATAGACAGGTCAGTACCTAATAAATACATTAATTTAGTTACAGCAGCTTCATAAGTCATATCCTTACCGCTTATTACACCTATTTTATTAAATGCAGAGCTGGTTTCGTATTTTCCTTGATCAACACTTCCACCTTCACATTGGCTGATGTTTAAAATAATAATATCTTTTTTAATGGCATCAATTAACAAGTTAATAAACCAAAGCTGTGTAGATGCATTACCAGCTCCAAAAGTTTCTAAAACAATTGCTTTTAAGCCTGGTATATTAATAATAGAAAAAATTACTTCTTCAGTAATCCCAGGATAAAGTTTTATTGTTGCAATGTGATTGTTAGAAAACTGATTAAGCTTTAATTCTTTTCCGTTTGGCTTATAAATGTTAGCTTTATTAAACTTTAAAGAAACCCCCGCCTCAGCTAAAACTGGATAGTTAGGCGAAGTAAATGCTTCAAAATCTTCCGCATCTGATTTAGTTGCTCTGTTTCCTCTATATAAATCATATTCAAAATAGATGGCTACTTCAGGAACAATTGCTTTTCCATTTTTTTGAGCAGCAGCAATTTCAATAGCTGTAAGCAGATTTTCTTTTGCATCCGTTCTCACTTCTCCTATAGGGAGTTGAGATCCTGTTAAAATAACGGGTTTGCTTAAATTTTCTAATAAGAAGCTCAACGCAGAAGCTGTATACGCCATCGTATCAGAGCCGTGTAAAACTACAAAACCATCATGTTTATCGTAATTATCAAATATAATTTGAGCAATTTTTAACCAATCACTTGGTTGCATGTTTGATGAATCAATAGGCTCATTAAAAGAGGTTGCTTCAATATTGCATTTCAGCTTTTTTATTTCAGGAATTTCATTGATTAATGAGTCAAAATCGAAAGCTTTTAAAGCTCCAGATCCTTCATCCCTAACCATTCCAATGGTTCCTCCTGTGTATATGATGAGTATTGAGTTCATTTAAAATCCAAAAACTTGTTTAGAATTTTCTGTTGTTATTCTAGCTACTTCTTCAATAGATATGTTGTAAATATCGGCAACTTTTTCAGCAATATTATATAAATAGGTGCTTTCATTTCTTTTTCCTCTAAAAGGAGTTGGAGCCAAATATGGCGAATCTGTTTCTAAAACAAGGTGTTCTAAATCTAACTGTTCAACCACTTTGTCTAAGCCAGAATTTTTAAAAGTAACTACTCCACCAATTCCAATTTTAAAATCACCATAGTTTATAATATGATTGGCTTGCTCAATGGTTCCTGTAAAACAATGAAAAATTCCACGCATTTTATCATCATTCAGCTCATTCAGTATTTCGAAAATTTCATCAAAAGCATCTCTACAATGAATTACAAATGGAAGGTCATACTTTTTTGCTAATTCTATTTGAAAACGAAAAGCTTCTTGTTGTTCTTTTAAGTGTGTTTTATCCCAATATAAATCAATTCCTATTTCTCCTACAGCACAAAATTTTTGCTTTTCCATCCAATGTTCAACAAGGGCCAATTCTTCTTTGTAATTATCTTTAACAGATGTTGGATGCAGTCCCATCATTGGAAAACAATTGTCTGGGAATTTCTTGCCCAACTTTAACATTCCGTCAATAGAGGTTGAATCGATGTTGGGTAAAAACAAGCGAGAAACTCCTTTGCTAATACAGTTCGAAATTACAGTATCAATATCATCATTAAACTGTTCTGAATAAAGATGAGTATGCGTATCGGTTAAAATCATTTGGTAAAAGTAAAAAAAGCATTTAAACCTTCTCAATTTTGAGCCCTATAGAATCTGAAATCTTTATTATCTTTGCTCACTTAAAATTTAGAAGAAAATGGCTCAGCAATTATCAGAACAAGAATTGGTTAGACGTGAATCGCTAACCAAGTTAAGAGAATTGGGAATTAATCCTTATCCTCAAGCTTTATACCCAGTAACTATTTTATCTAAAAAGATAAAGGAAAATTACGAAGAGGGAAAACAGGTGGTGATTGCTGGTCGTTTAATGAGTAGAAGAAACCAAGGGAAAGCTTCGTTTGCTGAGTTACAAGATAGCGAAGGAAGAATACAGGTTTATTTTAACAGAGATGAGATTTGTGAAGGTGAGGATAAAATGATGTACAATGATGTTTACAAGAAATTGTTAGATATCGGTGATTTTATTGGGATAGAAGGAACAATGTTTAAAACACAAGTTGGAGAAATTAGCGTAAGAGTAAAGCAGTTTTCTTTATTGAGTAAATCGTTAAAACCATTACCATTACCTAAAACGGATGCTGAAGGAAATGTACATGATGCATTTACTGATCCGGAAATGAGATATAGACAACGTTATGCTGATTTGGTTGTAAACCCTCATGTAAAAGAGGTGTTTATGAAGCGTACAAAGTTGTTTAATGCAATGCGTTCTTTCTTTAACGAAAGAGAGTATATGGAGGTTGAAACTCCAGTTTTACAGCCAATAGCAGGTGGAGCCGCAGCTCGCCCATTTGTTACGCATCATAATTCTTTAGACATTCCATTGTACATGAGAATTGCAAACGAATTATATCTAAAAAGATTAATTGTTGGTGGTTTTGAAGGTGTTTATGAGTTTTCTAAAAATTTTAGAAATGAAGGGATGGACAGAACACATAATCCAGAGTTTACAGCTATGGAAATTTATGTGGCCTATAAAGATTACAACTGGATGATGGAATTTACAGAGCAATTGTTAGAGCATTGTGCTGTTGCGGTAAACGGAAGTTCTGATGCTACTTTTGGTGAGCATAAAATCAATTTTAAGGCTCCTTACAAAAGAGTAACTATGCGTCAATCAATAATTGATTTTACTGGTTTTGATATTAATGGAAAATCGGAAGAAGAATTAGCGACTTGGTGTAAAGCCAATGGAATTGATGTGGATGAAACAATGGGTAGAGGAAAACTAATTGATGAAATTTTTGGAGAGAAATGTGAGGGAAACTACATACAGCCAACATTTATTACAGATTACCCAAAAGAGATGTCTCCATTGTGTAAAGAACACAGAGATGACCCAAATTTAACAGAGCGTTTTGAGTTAATGGTTTGTGGTAAAGAAGTTGCCAATGCTTATACAGAATTAAATGATCCAATAGACCAAAAAGAACGTTTTGAAGAACAGTTAAAATTAGCTGCTAAAGGAGATGATGAAGCAAGTGAATTTATTGATTATGATTTCTTAAGATCATTAGAATATGGAATGCCGCCTACATCAGGCTTAGGAATAGGAATGGACAGGTTAATTATGTACTTAACTGATAATCAATCAATACAAGAAGTATTGTTGTTCCCGCAAATGAAACCAGAAAAGAAAGCGTTGGAATTAAAAGATAACGAAAAAGTTATTTTTGAGTTGATGAAAACTGCAGAACGAATGGAATTAGCGGCTCTTAAAACAGAAGCGGCATTAAGCGGAAAGCAATGGGATAAAGGAATGAAAGCTTTATCAAAACTAGGACTGTTGAAGGTTGAGGTTGAAGGGGATGCTAAAACGGTGGTTTTGCAATCTTAACACTAAGAGATAGATAAAACATAAACAATGGAAAACCCTACCTTAACTAGTAGGGTTTTTTGTTTAAAATGATTTTACTCCAAGGTACATCATAGTAGAAATAATAACAGAAGAGATTGTTACTCCAATACTAACTGCTATTAAAGATTTTTTGTACTCCATGCCTAAAATATATGCAGCAATGGTTCCGGTATAAGCGCCAGTAATTGGAAGCGGAATCATAACAAAAACCATTAAGCCCCAGGCGCCATATTTTGCGATACTGCTTTTAGTTTTTCTTTTAGCATTTTTAGATAAAAAAACAGCACTTTTCTTGTAGAATTTATGTTTCCATAAAAAAGTATTCATCAAGTATATACACTTAAAGAAAAGAGGAAAAACTAACAAGTTTGCTGTTAAACCAATAAGGAAACTCCAATAAACTGGAATTCCTTTAACTACACCATAAGGTATACCAACACGCGCTTCTCCAAAAGGAGATATGCTGATTAAAAAAGTGTAAATAAATTCCATTTTCTTTTATTATTACTAACGGACGGCAATATCGTAAAATAAATTATTTGATTAACTGATTTTAAGCACTATTAACATAATTTTTTATTAATCAGATTTAATTGATCTTCTTTCAAAGAGAAACACCATCTTTAGCTATTATTTGAGATAATAATACTGCTATTACTCATTTTTTAAAACTTAAAGAATAGCTATATTTGTAAGATGGATTTTAATAAAAAGATAGCAGTTTTAGGAGGGGGTAGTTGGGCAACAGCTATCGTAAAAATTCTTACAGAAAATTTAGAAACGGTTAATTGGTGGATGCGTGATGAGGAAACGGTT
>Ga0206123_10003650_pt1 | contig 12600 bp, 14 predicted proteins | sample Helgoland_Spring_2_FD_160086 | JGI IMG/M metagenome (GOLD analysis project Ga0206123, IMG submission 160086) | Pelagic subsurface seawater microbial communities from Kabeltonne, Helgoland, North Sea - Helgoland_Spring_Bloom_20160316_1 | ecosystem: Environmental > Aquatic > Marine > Epipelagic ... | reverse complement strand
CAATTCCGCGGCCCGGCTCCGGTCGCTCGCGGCGACCGGCACACGCCAGTCGTACACCGGCTCGGGCGCGCCGATATGGGCGGCAAACGCTAGAAACCCATCGACCACGTGCCGGCTAGCGACCGGCACGATACGTTCGTCGACGAACAGCCGCTGGCAGTCGCGGGTGCGCCGGGCATCGAAACCGATGCGTCGATCCGACTTGACCAGACGGCTGATGCGATTGGCACGCCAGCTCGCGTGCATGTTCAGAAATGCATCGAAACGCTGGCCCTTGAGTTGCTGCTTGAGCGCCCGGATCGCGGGGCGCCCGCCCCGCTTGTCGAACGCGAGCACATCCACGCCGGGCAGGTCGCCGACCAGCGCGGCCTCGGCCTGATTGATGATCCAGGTCACGCGGATATCGGGGCGCGCCGCCCGCAGCGTATGTACCACCGGTACTACGTTGGCACAATCGCCCAGCGCCGACAGGCGCAGGATACAGACACGCGCGGGCGGTGTTGTCGAATGCTGCGCTGCCACTCAGGTGCGGCCGCTGGAATGACTGTCGTCCGCCTGACGTTCGGCCTCGATGAAGACACGCTTGACCCGGTCGCAATCGGCTTTGATTTCGGTGTCCATGCGCTCGATCGCGGTCTGAATCTGCTCGCCGGACAGACTCGGCTTAAAACGCACGCTGATATTCGCCAGGATGAATTGCGGCCCGACATGCATCGTGAGCACTTCGTTGATGCGCGCGACCGCTGTATCGTCATCCAGCACTGCGCGAATCTGACGTACCACGTGGGTGTTGGCCGCCTCGCCGATGAGCAGCCCCTTGGTCTCGATGGCCAGCCAGATGGCGGTCGCGGCGAGAATCAGACCAATACCGACCGAGGCCAGGCCATCGAACATCGCGATACCGGTCAGCTGGCCAGCCAGCAGTCCGGCGAAGGCCACAACGAGGCCCAGCATGGCCGCGCTGTCCTCGAACAACACCAGAAACTGGACCGGATCCTTGCCCCGTCGTATCGCCTGCAGCACCCCACTGTTGCCCTTCACGCGATTGAATTCGCGCGCCGCGATCGTCCAGGCCACACCCTCGAAGATCATGGCCAGAATCAGCACGGTATAGTTGATCCAGGGGCTTTCCACCGGATGCGGATGCAGAATCCGGTTCACACCTTCGTAAATCGAAATACCGGAGCCCACCGCGAATATCAGAATCGCGACAACAAAGCTCCAGAAATAGATTTCCTTGCCGTAGCCGAAGGGAAAGCGGGCATCCGGCGGGCGTTTGGCCCGTTTCATACCGTAGAGCAACAGCCCCTGATTGCCGGTATCGACCACCGAGTGAATCCCCTCGGCGAGCATGGCGGCGCTGCCGGTAAAGACGGCGGCGGTGAACTTGGTCACGGCAATCAACGCGTTGCCGGCCAATGCCGCAAAAATCACTGTTTTCGAGCCCGAGGCCATGGAGAAGTCCCCCTTGTGTCGACCGTTACCCGTCAGTGCGCGTGCAGAAACAGCTGATAGGCCGGATTGCCGGTTTCTTCGGCGTAATCGTACCCCAGCCCGTCGAGCGCGGCGCGGCACTCGGCCTGCTGTTCGGGCTCAACCTGCATGCCGACCAGCACCAGGCCGTGGGCATGGCCGTGATTGCGGTAATGGAACAACGAGATATTCCAGCGATCGCCGATACTGTTGAGAAACCTGAGCAAGGCGCCGGGGCGTTCGGGGAACTCCACCCGGAATAGTACTTCGTTGCCGGCACCGCGAGCACGCCCACCCACCATGTGGCGGACATGCAGCTTGGCCATTTCGTCGCGGCTCATGTCGTGCACCGCGTAGCCGGCGCCGGACAGATCGTCGATCAGCGCATCGCGCTCGGCCACGCCATTGGTGAGCTTCACGCCCACGAAGATCTGCGCCAGCGCATCGTCGGCGTAGCGGTAATTGAACTCGCTGATCGAACGGTCGCCGATCACCTGGCAGAACTCGCGGAACGAACCGGGCCGTTCGGGGATGGTCACGGCGAGCAGCGCCTCGCGCTGCTCGCCCAGCTCCGCGCGCTCGGCGATATAGCTCAAGCGGTCGAAATTGACGTTCGCGCCCGACTGGATCGCAACCAGATGCTCATTTTCGACGCCGGTCTCGTCGGCATATTTCTTGGCGCCGGCCACCGCCAGCGCGCCGGCCGGCTCGGCCAGGCTCCGGGTATCTTCGTAGATGTCACGTATCGCCGCGCAGATCTCGTCGACGCTGACCGTCATCATGGCGTCGACATGCCGGCTGCACAGACGAAACGGCTCTTCGCCCACCCGCTTGACGGCGACGCCGTCGGCGAACAGGCCCACTTCCTTGAGGGTCACACGCTCGCGGGCCGCCAGCGCCGCGCCCATGCTGGCCGCGTCCTCCGGCTCGACCCCGATCACGCGGATGCCGGGGCGCACGCTCTTGATATAGGCCGCCACGCCGGCCAACAGGCCACCGCCACCCACACAGACGAATACCGCATGGATATCCTCGGGATGCTGGCGTACGATTTCCATGCCGATCGTGCCCTGACCGGCGATCACGTCCGGATCGTCGTAGGGGTGCACGTAGACCAGACCGTCGCGTTGCTGCAATTCGGCGGCATGGGCCGCGGCGTCGTCGTAGCCGTCGCCGTGCAACACGATCTCGCCACCAAAACCGGCCACGGCACGCACCTTGATCGGCGGCGTGGTGCGCGGCATCACGATCACCGCGCGGATACCCATATTGCGCCCGGCCAGCGCCACGCCCTGGGCATGGTTGCCGGCCGAGGCACAGATGACCCCGCATTCGCGCTCCGCCGCCGAGAGCTGGGCGATCTTGTTATAGGCGCCCCGGAGCTTGAACGAATGCACGGGCTGCATGTCTTCGCGCTTGAGAAACAACGAGTTGCCGATTCTCTGGCTCAACTGCTGGGCGACGACCAGTGGCGACTCGATGGCCACGTCATACACACGGGCGGTATTGATACGCTTGAGATAATCGGCATCGCCGACATCCACCGCCGGCGCCGATCCGGCTTCGGCGGTCTGTTTCAGGCTGCTGTTCATGGCGTTCAACTGTTGGTACAGGCGCTTATGCTAAACCCTCTGCCGGCAACGATCCATGCGCGCGCGGCCATCGGCTCGCCACCGCGACATGCGTTCGCGTATCATGCCGCGAGTCTGTCGACCGGGGACTGACATGAACAGCCACATCCTATTCGTCGGCGGCGGCAATATGGCCACCAGCCTGATCAGCGGTTTGCGCAGCGCGGATTGTCCGGGCGAGCGCATCACCGTAGTCGAGCCGGACGAAAACAAGCGCACCACGCTCAACCAGAGCTTCGGAGTGAACACGACGGCCGCTGCCAGCGCCGACGACCTCGCGGCCGATGTGCTGGTGCTCGCGGTCAAACCGCAGGTGTTGCGCGACGTCACGCAGGATCTGGCACCAATGCTCGGCGACCACCGGCCGCTGGTGATCTCGATCGCCGCCGGCCTGCCGCTGACGGCATTGCGCGAATGGCTGGGCACGGATCTGGCCTATGTCCGCTGCATGCCGAATACACCGGCGCTGATCGGTGCCGGTGCGACCGGGCTGTATGCCGACGACAGCGTCGATAGCGCACAGCGCGAACTGGCCGAGTCGATTCTCGCGAGTGCAGGCATGACCGCCTGGGTGGACACCGAGGCGCAGCTCGATGCCGTCACGGCAACATCCGGCAGTGGCCCGGCTTATTTCTTTGCCTTCATGGAGGCAATGCAGGCCGGCGCCATGAAACTCGGCCTGGACAACGACACCGCACGCCAACTGGTCCTGCATACTGCGCTCGGCGCGGCCCGCATGGCGATCGAGTCCGGCGACGATCCATCCACCCTGCGCGAGAACGTCACCTCGCCGGGCGGGACCACCGAACAGGCATTGAACCAGCTGCGCGACGGCGACCTCGAAGCTCTGGTCGGGCGCGCCATGACGGCCGCCGCCGAACGCGCCGCCACCCTGGCCGACGAACTCGGCAACGATTGAGACCCCAGTAACGAACATGGCCTACAACCCCAACAACGCCCTGCTATTTCTGATCGATACGGTGTTCGCGCTGTATATCGTGGTGGTACTGCTGCGCGCCCTGCTGCAATGGGTGCATGCGGACTTTCGCAATCCCATCTCGCAGTTCGTGTGGCGGGCCACGGCCGTGCCGGTGGGCTTTCTTGCGCGCGGGATACCGCGCTGGCGCAACCTGGATATTCCGGCGCTGGTGTTTGCGGTCGCGCTGTGCTTTATCAATATCGAGATCGATCTCTTCCTGGCGGCGCCGGAATTCGGTGCCCAACCTGCCCTGGCACTGTGGTGGTCCGTGCTCAAGGCCCTGGTGCTGGTCTGCAATTTCTATTTCTTCACCATCCTGATCCAGGCCCTTATGTCCTGGATCGCGCCGGGCCAGTATTCCCCGGCAACCGCACTGCTGTGGACCATCAACGAGCCGCTGCTGCGCCCGGTGCGCGGCGTCATACCGTCGGTGGGCGGACTGGATCTGTCGCCGCTGGTGATCATCATCGGCCTGCAAGTGATCAGCCGCCTGCTGCCCCTGCCCGGCCTGTTCCGCTAGCGCACTGAATGGCGATATCAGACACACATTCGGTCGGACTCGTCGAACCCAGGACGCTGCACGTCGCCGAGTCCATGCCGCTGGATTGCGGCAAGCCGCTCGACCGCTTCGATCTCGTGTACGAGACCTACGGCACGCTCAACGCCGATCACTCGAACGCGGTGCTGATCTGTCATGCCCTGTCGGGCAACCATCATGCGGCCGGTTACCACAGTGCCGACGACGCCAAACCCGGCTGGTGGGACAAATGCATCGGCCCCGGCAAGATGATCGACACCGACCGCTTTTTCGTGGTCTGCCCGGCCAACCTCGGCAGCTACGCGGGATCGACCGGTCCGGAAAGCCGGCACCCGGACACCGGGCGTCATTACGGCCTCGACTTTCCCGTAGTCACCGTCGGCGACTGGGTGCGCTCGCAGAATATCCTGCGTGAAGCCCTGGAAATCGATCAATGGGCGGCGGTGATCGGCGGCAGCCTCGGCGGCATGCAGGTCATGCAATGGGCCATCGATTACCCGGACCGGCTCCGCCATGCCATCGTGATCGCCGCGGCGCCCAAGCTTTCGGCCCAGAACATCGCCTTCAACGAGATCGCACGCCAGGCGATCGTCACCGACCCGGAGTTCCACGGCGGGCGCTACTACGAACACGACGTGGTACCGCGCCGCGGGCTGATGCTCGCGCGCATGCTGGGGCATATCACCTACCTCTCGGATGAAGCGATGCGGGCAAAATTCGGCCGCGACCTGCGTGCGGGCCGGGTCAATTTCGGCTTCGACGTGGAATTCCAGGTGGAATCGTACCTGCGTTACCAGGGCGCCTCGTTCGTGGATCGTTTTGATGCCAATACGTATCTGCTGATGACCAAGGCGCTGGATTATTTCGATCCCGCCAACACCGCCGGCGGCGATCTGGCCACGGCATTCGCGCCGGCGACCGCGCGCTTTCTCGTGGTCTCGTTCACTTCGGACTGGCGCTTCCCCCCGGCCCGGGCGCACGAAATCGTGGATGCCCTGGTCGATGCCGGCAAGGAAGTTTCCTACGCCGAGGTGGGCTCGGACCTGGGGCATGACGACTTTCTGCTGACGCTGCCGAACTACGTGAACACCCTTCGGGCCTATCTCGATCGCGTGGTCGCGGAGGCCGGCACATGAGTAACGCACTCGACCATCAGCCTGCCGGCCTGCGCGACGATCTGGCGCTGATCGCGGAGTGGATCACGCCCAATGCACGCATTCTGGATCTGGGCTGCGGCGACGGCGCGCTGCTGGCCTATCTGCAGGACACCCGGAACGCCTCCGGCTACGGCCTGGATATCGACCCTGACAACGTCATCGCCTGCGTGCGCGCCGGCGTCAATGTCCTGCAGCTGGACGTGGAAGCCGGACTCGGACAGTTCGAGGACAACAGCTTCGATTTCGTGATCATGAGCTCCGCGCTGCAGGAGATTCGCCGACCGGACAAGCTGATCGAGGAAATGCTGCGCATCGGGCGCGATTCGATCGTGACCTTCCCCAATTTCGGCCACTGGCGGCCACGGCTGTCACTGGGCCTGCGCGGGCTGATGCCGATATCCGGCACGCTGCCCAACCGATGGTACGATACGCCCAATATCCATCTGTGCACGGTGCGGGATTTCGAGGCGCTATGTCAGGACAAACAGGTCGAAATCGTACGCCGTCACGTGGTCAATCATGCCCGCCGCAGCAGCACCGCCATACGCACCCTGCCCAACCTCCTGGGCGAAGTCGCGTTGTACCAACTGCGGCAAGGCAAGAGCTGACTGTCAGATCATGCGTTGTATCGCTGCTGATCGCACTCCTGGTGGCAATAGCGGCCGCCGGTACCGCCCAGGCCAGCGGCAGTATCGACAGCGGCGCATATACCGTGCGCTACAGCGCCGTGAACAGCACCACGATTCCGGCCACCGTCGCGCAGCAGAACGGTATCGAACGCGACGGTGATACCGCCGTGGTCATGATCACCCTGCAGAAACCTACGCCCGACACACCGCTGAACGCAGTCGATCTCCGGGTAACCGGCGTCGCCCACGACCTGATGAGCAACAAGCGCACACTGACGTTCCGGCCGGTGGAAAACGCCGGCAGTCGCTATGCTCTGGCCGATGTCCCGATCGAGGACGAACAGACACTGACGTTCCGGTTGGAGGTGCGCGCGGCCGACGGCAGCGCCGTGATTCCGGTCGAATTCAATCAGACCTTTTTTACCCGCTAAGGACCCTCTGATTTAATCCGACGCGGGTCGCGGGGGATTAAATCAGAGGTCCCTAAAATCACTCGCCTGTCACGGCCAGTTTGGCGCGGATGAACTCGCTGTGCGGCAGATAGAGCAGATCCGCCAGCTCCCGGAGCAGACCTTCCTCGTAGGCATCCAGATGGCGGTCCGCATAGGCGACTCGCCACAGCATTTCCAGAACCTGGCGTTTTTCCGCCGGCTCGAGACCATCGTTCAAGGTTCTGAGGAACGCATACAGCGATATCGACTCCCGGGCGCGCGGTTGCGCGGCAGCCATCAACTCCTGGGTTTCGTCGTCGTCCAGGGCGAAGTGCGTCTGTAGCTGGCGCCGGATTTCAGCGTACTCCTGATCGTCGTGGCGATGATCGGCGTGCGCCATTTCCAGCAGCAGCACCGCAGCCGCGATCCGTTTGGCCTGTTCCGGATCGCGTTGTTCGTCGCTCTCCGGGTTCAGTGCAGTCCGCAAACGCTCGAACAGTCCCATCAATCATTCCCGTCGGTCCAGTGCGCCACCACCTGCTTTCGCAGGTCCGTCAGGCGACCGTGCAGAAAATGCCCGGCGCCTTCGAGTACATGGACTGCCACAGCCGGCTCGAGTTCACGTACGTCAGCCATCGAGGCCTCGACATCGATCACGTCGTCGGCATCCCCGAACAACGACAGCCAAAGGCTCTCCGGGCGGGGCAGTCCGGCGTCGAAATATGCGGATGGCAGACCCACCGTGACCAGCGACGATGCGCCGTCACTATCGGCCAGACGCAGGGCAACCGCAGCGCCGAACGAGAATCCGGCGAGCGCTTCGATGGCGTTGCCCGAGGCCTCGGCGGCCCAGTCGCGCACCGCACGGGCATCCGCCACTTCACCGATGCCGCCGTCGTATGCGCCTTCGCTGTCGCCCACGCCGCGGAAGTTGAAGCGAATCGCCGTCATGCCTGCCTCGTTGGCCGCGCGGGCCAGCGTATAGACGACCTTGTTATCCAGGGTGCCCTGATACTTCGGATGCGGATGACAGATCAACGCACAGCCGTCACCGCCACCGCTCGGCCGCCGGACCTCCACTTCCAGCGATCCGGCCGGACCGTCGATCAGGCCGCGGCTATGACTATCGGGATCGGGCCAGGCCAGCATTGTCATTCCTCTTGGCTCGGGGGTGCAGTCGCCGCGCGCCCGCTGACCGCTTCCGCGCGTTCCGCGCGCGCCTTGCGCCGTTCGTCCGAGCGTTTCTTGGGTGCGTAATAGATGACGGTGTCGCCCTGCGCCGGCCGATTGCCGCTAGAAGCCGCATGGAACAACAGGGTGCTATCGGCGTGCAGGGTCGCGACCATGATGGCGTCCGGCGGGCAGTCCCGGCGGAACGCCTCATAGTTGTAACTTTCCGTGATCCGGGTCTTGTAGAACTGCCAGTTCTGGAAATGCCGACGCCAGAGTTCCTCGTACTGGGCGGTATCGTGAAACGCCGGGCGGCCGCGCAGCGGGCGGGCCACGACTTTGGACTGGTTATCCTCGTCGGCGGCATACATCGGCAACTGGAATACGCGATCGTGCTCCAGGCTGGTCACGAAATGGGAACATACGAGCGCGTTATAAGCGTCGTTGCTGGTACCCGCCAGCAGACAGGCAATTTCGTTGAGCTCCAGCGACTGCTGAACCTGTTCCGAGAGCACTTCCCCATAGAGCACCCGCACTCCGGCCAGGCGCGCGGCCCTAAGCCGGTGCCAGCTGGAATCCACCAGCAATACCTGGACATTGAGTTCGTTGGTGAGTGCGCGCGCCAGCTCCGTCGACCACGGCGAAGCGCCGACAATCAGTACGCCGTTGGGCTGGGCCGACAACCGCAGCCAGCGCGACAGACGCCCCAGCGAGAAACCGTGCAGGATGACGGTCGCGAACACGATCGCGAATATCAGCGGCAGCAACTGCTCGGCTCCGGCATAACCGGCCTCGACCATACGCGGACCGAATACACCCGCCACCGCGGCAGCCACGATGCCGCGCGGCGCGATCCAGGCCACCAGCGCACGGTCCCGCCAGTTCATGTCGGTAAACGCGGTCGACAGCAACACGGCCGCGGGCCGCACCAGAAACAGAACCGCCAGCACCAGCGCGCCGGCGTGCCAGTCCAGATGCAGCAGCACGTTCGGATCCAGATCGGCGGTGAGCACGATGAACACCACCGAAACCATCAGAATCGTAATGTATTCCTTGAATCGGCGCAGCTCCGCCATGCCGGCGATCGACATGTTGCCCATCACCATGCCCATGACCGTGACCGCCAGCAGCCCGGCCTCGGCAAAGATTTCGCTGGCCAGGCCATAGATCACGAGCACACAGGCGAACGTCAACGGCGCCTTGAGATACTCCGGCACCCAGGTGTGGTTGAACGCCTGCCCCAGCAGCCAGGCCACACCGCCGCCCAGGGTGAGCGAAATCAGGATCGCCCAGGCCAGATCGACGAATACCTGAGCGCCGGCATCCGCGCCCGCGAACACGAAATACTGGAACACCAGCACCGCCAGCAGCGCGCCGATGGGGTCGTTGATGATGCCTTCCCATTTAAGATAAGAGGCGGTGCGGCGATTGAGCCCCGCCTGCCGCAGCATGGGAATTATCACTGTCGGCCCGGTCACGATCAGAATCGCGCCGAAGATCAGTGACACCGGCAGGCTGAGCTGCCCGATATAAAACGCGGCGAGCGTATACAACGCCCACCCCATGGCGGTGCCCACGGTCACCAGCCGTTTCACACCGGAGGCCGCTTCCTTGAATTCGTGCAGGCGCAGGCTCAACCCGCCCTCGAACAGAATCACGGCCACGGCCAGCCCGACCATCGGCGTGAGTACGGCGCCGATATCCTCCGTCGGATTGATAACACCGAACACGGGGCCGGCGAGCACACCACTGACCAGAAACATGACGATCGCCGGGATGCGCACCGCCCACGCCAGCCACTGGGAGAAAACGCCCAGCGCGACGATGGCGATCAGAATCAGGGAAAGATGATGTTCCATGCGTCAGGCGGGGCGTCCCTCGGGTTGTGTCACCTTAGACACATTGGGCCCCGGCGACAATCGCGACGGGGCCGCGGTAGGGCCGCGTCAGCGACCGCTACAGCGAATCCCAGCTGCCCTTGCGGTTGCGGCGCCGGAACAGCGGCAGGATCAGGCCCACCACGATACCGCCGAACAGGATGAGCGCGCCGATCTTCATGCCGTCCCTGCGGCTCTGCAGGGATTCGTTTTCGTGCCGCAGACGCTCGACATCGCTACGCATCGACATCAGCTGCTCGCGGTACTTCTGATTCTCCTTGCTGATTCTGACGGCATCGGCCGAGGTTTCGCGCAACTGTTGCAGCTTGGACTTGAGCGACTTGTTCTCGGCCACCAGCTCACGCTTGAGATTCCCCAGTTCCTCCGAGCCGTTCAGCGCCTGCGAAAGCTCGCTCTTGAGATCCGCGTTCTCGCGCTTGAGCTTTTCGGTCTGCTCCTGCGCGTCCGTGATACGCGTACGCGCCGCGGGTTCATCGGACAAAAACCGCGTCAGCACATAGCCGGTGCCTTCACCGGAAACGCGCACCTGGGTCCAGCCGGCGTCTTCGGACAGCGTCTCCACACGATCACCGGCATCCAGCAACGAAAGGATACGGTAATCCGTACCCGGTCCGCGCCGCATGTTGATCGACAGCTCGTCGCTGATATAACGCGTTGCCGCATTGGCGATCCCGCTGAACACGATCAGCCCGATCAATCCGGCTAGCAGTCCCGCTCTGTAGCGCATTCCTGGCCCTTGCTGGTGAGGTTTTTCGAATGAGCCGCACACCGTGCGACTCGACAGGCCGGCGAGTGTAGCAAACCCCTGCGGCCGCGCCGATAGCCCTTCCAAAGACACCGAGCACTTGCCTCACCGGGCTAGACTATCGGCGTGATTCATTGCCCGGACCTGCCATGACATTGACCGATATCGGCGCCAATCTCACCCACGACAGCTTCGACGCCGATCGCGATTCGGTGCTCGCGCGTGCGGGCGACGCCGGCGTGTCGCGCTTGGTCGTGACCGGCAGCGACCTCGCCAGCAGCCGCGCAGCGATCGACCTGGCCGCTCATCAACCCGATTGCCACGCTACGGCCGGGCTGCATCCGCACCACGCCCGGGACTGGGGCAACGAACTCGCCGCGTTGATGCGCAATGCCGCGCAGCAGGGAGACGTCGCCGCACTCGGCGAAATGGGGCTGGACTTCTTTCGCGACATCTCGCCCCGGGACGCTCAGGAAGACTGTTTTCGCGCGCAACTTGCCATTGCCTGCGAACAGCACATGCCGGTATTTCTGCATCAACGGGAAGCCCACGACCGCTTCCTGCCTATCCTGCAGGAATACCTGCCGGACTTGCCCTGCGCCGTGGTGCACTGTTTTACCGACGACGCCGCGGCGCTGGATGCCTGCCTGGAGCACGATCTTTATGTCGGCATTACCGGCTGGGTCTGCGACGAGCGCCGCGGTGGCGCGCTCTACGACATCATCGACCGGATCCCTGACGACCGCCTGATGATCGAGACCGACTGCCCCTACCTGTTGCCGCGCAATATCCGCCCGCGCCCGAAAAGCCGGCGCAACGAACCCGCCTATCTGCCCTGGGTACTCGAATCCGTGGCGCGTGCGCGCAACCAGAGCCGGGAACATGTCGCCGCCGTCACCACAGCCAACGCACAGCGGTTTTTTGCCCTCCCGGCATCCGCGTGATCCCGTGATTTACGGATAGTCAGCACGCCGCCAAGCGGTTATGCTGATTTTTCCGTTCAATATCCCGAACAAGAGGAGATCACATGAATAACGCTTCGGAAACCGACGCACTCAAAAAAGACATGGAGCAGCTCAAGCGGGATCTGTCGACGCTCAGCGACAGCGTCAAGCAATCCGCGAGCCAGCGCGCCCAGGCCGGCGTGGATTCCGCGCGCGGCACCTATGACGACCTCAAACGCCAGGCCGACCGCCAGGCCCAGGATCTGGGCAGCGAAATCGAGGCGCGGCCGTTCGCCAGTATTTTCGTCGCTTTCGGGGTGGGCCTGGTGCTCGGCAAACTCGTCGGCCGTTAAGAAGTGAATATCAAAGGGACAGTTGCTCAGGCACTGAGCCTGAATGTACTGATCTGGCTGACCATGCTGACGTTGTTCGCCGGGCTCATGGCCTGCGCGGCGTCCGCCTACCTCGCGATGGCACCGGTGGTGACACCGGCGCTGGCCGCGCTGTATACCGGCTTGGGTCTGCTCGCGGTCTTTGTGCTCTGGTTGCTGGTCATCCAGCGCATTCTGCGCACGGCCCCGAAACCGGCCGCGGATACCGGCGAGTCACGGGACGGCGGCGCCCTGGAACACAATCTGCGTCCGGTGCTTGGTGACCGAGCCACCGATTGGACACGCGACAACGCAGGTGTGGCGATCGTCGGGGCGCTCGCTCTGGGCACGGTCATCGCCGCGAGTCCGTCGACCCGACGTTTCGTGGTGCGGGCCGCCGGGCCGATCTTCACCCGCAAGCTCATACGCTCGGTGCAGGACTTTACCGACAACTGAAAACCACGGTTGCCGAAATCGCCCGCCCGGGACACGCCGGGCGGGCATCACTCGTGCTATACGAGCATTTGACGGCAGCCGGTGCGCCGTCAGTCCGACTGATCGGTCACCGCGCCGATACTCGCGCTACTCACCAACCTCGCGTACTTGGCCAGCACGCCGCGCGTGGCCCGCGGCT
>Ga0206123_10003648_pt1 | contig 12602 bp, 8 predicted proteins | sample Helgoland_Spring_2_FD_160086 | JGI IMG/M metagenome (GOLD analysis project Ga0206123, IMG submission 160086) | Pelagic subsurface seawater microbial communities from Kabeltonne, Helgoland, North Sea - Helgoland_Spring_Bloom_20160316_1 | ecosystem: Environmental > Aquatic > Marine > Epipelagic ... | reverse complement strand
AATTTCTTGCTGATTTTTGCCCACAGCAATAAATAGCCATTTAATTTTTTAGTTTCCATTTGTTATTCCAAGCTTGTTTTTTTGGATAAAATATTGGTTCCTTTGTTATGATTTACTCAATCAATAGAAATAAAAAAGATGAATATAAATAGTAGAATTTTAATTTGTGGGTGGTTGTTTGTAATGGGGTCTGTCTCTTTTGGGGTCTATGGAAAGAAGGACTCCACCGTGAAAGATCCATGGGTGGGATGGCACCGCCCAGTTGATGATAATGTATTTACAAGCACCAAGGGAAATAATCATGATTCCGTTTTATTTGTGGAACCGGAACTGGATTATCCTTACTACCTGATCATTAGTCATACACCGCAGTATGCTCATTTATGGCGGAGTAAAAAGTTTTCCTGGAGCAGTGCTGATTGGGAACTGGTTACCGATCAGTACAAAATTGGTAATTTCTACGAATATGATGATGGCGTAAAAGTCGATGGCGTGTACTACATCTATGAAGGAGGGAAAGTATATACTTATTCGGGTCCCCTCGAGAAATCCAGTGGTAAGTGGAAAGTCTCCGGTTCCTTTCCGCATAAAAAATGCGATGATATTGGGATCTTTTATGAAAATGGACTTTTTCATATGTTTGGGGAGCACGGTCATTTTCCCCATGGGCCCGACGGGACCAGCCTCGCTCATTTTACTTCCAGAACCGGTCTGGGTGATTGGGAAATGGTAAACCCGAAGACTGTGGATCCAAACCCCAATGGCGGACACAAGTATGGGGTGGGGGATGCGACCATTGCTAAAATTCAGGGAAGTTATTACATTTTCTGCGACCGAGAATCTAAGGGTAGTCCGTATAAGGTGACTGCATGGCGTTCAGACAGTCTCAGTAAACCTTTTCAATACCTGGGGTTGGCGATTACTCCCCGCTCAGACGAAGTGGATGACTGGGATAATTATCGTATCCAGGATCCTGATATTGCCTTTATTCCTGAACTCAACCGCTATGTGATGACCTGCAATATGATGGATAAGGATGGAAATCCAGGGGGTGATTTTTCCCGATCCGGATTAAAGGGAAAAGATACCCGGGTGATCGGAGTTTTTTATTCGGATAAAAAACTTAAACGAAAAGAGAAATAAGACTTATTCAGGTCGACTTTTCTGACTCTAGTTTTAGCCCCATCTTATTGCTTAGTTATTGATAATTTTAGGATTACACTACTTCTTAAGAAGAAGAAAATTTACATTTCAAAAATAGCCCTTTTAAGTCAATAATATCAACCATCTGCTGAGATAACCAAATTCACCCAAACGGAAATGGTGATTTATAGATCGTTCCGATCGGCGCAGGCATTTTAAAATTTGATTCTTTAATAAGTTGGTGCGTCTGAACTTTTCGTTGATCCCAAGTTAGTTGGCCCGGTTTCGTTTTGGGCTGGAAAATGTTTCTCCTTATTCTTTCTTGCTAATTAAAGAGGGTAGTGGTCGTAATAATTTTACTTAGACAGAAATATGTAAGTGAAACTTTTTCGCTTTAAACGCGTTTTGAATAGTAACCACTATCCTTGGGTAAGCACTTCCTCACTCTTCCTTTCTCGCGGATTGCGGTTTTACTCCTCGCCATATTCAAACTACTTAGCAGATAAATTTAATAACTTATGAAAAATAAAAATTTCCACTTTTTGATAACACTCCTTTTAACCGCAGTGGTTTGTACTTCCGTTGCGAGTGAGAGTGCATTGGACAATCAAATCCTGAAAATCAAACCGCAGGCGGATCTAAATGGAGACGGTAAATTGTCCGATGCTGAAAAAGCAGCGATGAAAAAGATGATCATTAAACGATTCCCAAGGTCGGACTCAGATCGGGATGGGGATCTATCTGAAAAGGAGTTGGGGGTGGTTGTTCGTATTGCTACAGTTAGAGCCAAAAAGCAAGGATCCCACGGGCAAGGCAAGAAGACTAATCAAGGGAAAGAACGAAGAACACCCACTCATGCCAATGTGAAATACGGTAAAGATGAGCGTAATGTTTTCGACACCTGGTTGGCGGAGAGCGACAAGCCAACCCCGTTGGCGATCTATATCCATGGCGGAGGCTTTCGTGCAGGCAGTAAGGAAAAATTGAGTAATGATATTTTGAGCCAGCTCTTAAAGGCTGGTATCTCCGTTGCGTCGATTAATTACCGATATCTGACCATCGACACGCCGTTGCCCACTTCCCACCATGATGCCAGGCGTGCTTTGCAGTTTATGCGTTCCAAGGCCGAGGAATGGAATCTGGATAAGTCCCGGGTCGCCGCTTTCGGTGGCTCGGCAGGTGCTCAAATTTGTATGTGGTTGGCCTACTCCGACGACATGGCAAAACCCAAGAGCAAGGATCCCATTAAGCGGGAATCCACCCGGTTGACCTGTGTGGCTACCACCGGTGGGCAGACTACGAACAAAACCGAATTCTGGAAAGAAATGATTACCGATATCATGGGATCCAAAATCGAAGCGGAAGGATTTGTTCGGCCTCTTGATGGACTGGTCGATCCCGAAAAAATACGTATGGCAACCTGGGGTGCCAGTACTCTTGAGGAGGCTAGCCGAATCGCTTCTCAGCACTCTGCTCTTTCCCTTATTTCCGAGGATGATCCACCCATCTTTATGAGTTACGGCATGGATCCATCAGCGAAGCCTCCTACTGACAGGAATCGATTACGCGGCTGGATCATCCATCATGTCAACCTGGGCATTGCCCTGAAGGAAAAGACGGACGCTTTGGAGTTGGAAGCACATTTGAAATACCCCGGTGCTGAATTGAAATACCCGTCGCAGGTCGAATTCTTGGTGGACAAATTACTCAATTGATTTGTTTTTAGAGTACAAGAATGCTCTTAAAAAATCTATGAAGACAAATCTAATCCTCTTTTCCTTCCTGTTGGCTGTAATCAACTGTTTTGCCGGTAAGACTCCCAATATTATTCTTATCTTAGCCGACGATATGGGCCCGGGTGAACCCAGTCATATGGGTGGACTCGTACCGACTCCCGCACTGGACCGAATGGCAAAGGAGGGTATGCGCTTTACTGATGCACATACGACTTCTTCCGTTTGCACACCCACTCGCTATGGAATTCTTACAGGTCGCTATAACTGGAGGAGTCGTCTCAAAAGAGGTGTGCTGGTCAAAGCCAGTTCACAAGCTCTAATGGATCCAAATCGGGTCAACCTGCCCAATTTCCTTCAGCAAAATGGATATCATACGGGTATGGTGGGAAAATGGCATTTGGGGGCGGATTGGGAACTTTTGAAAAAACCTCCCGCGAGCCCGGATCGAAAAGATGATTCCTGGCGGGTTGATTACAGTAAACCTTTCCGTAATGGACCGGTGGATGTCGGGTTTGACGAAGCCTTTTTCATTCTTTCCTCCCTGGATATGGCTCCCTATTTATACCTCAGAAACAATAAATCCCTGTCGATTCCGACCTTGAACGCAGGGTGGCCCCATAACGAGTATAATGACTACAAACGGGTGGGGGCAGGTGCTGCTGACTTCGATGCCCATACCTGCCTGGCTGACTTTGCCCGTGAATCCCGAGAGTACATCAAGCGTCAGGCTTCGGATAAGGATAATCCTTTTTTCCTCTATGTGCCATTAACATCGCCACATACTCCGTGTACACCCGGCAAGAAGTTTAAGGGTAAGTTTCCACAATACAGTCTCTATGCCGATTTGGTTGCGGAGACGGACTGGGTGGTGGAGGAAATCCTTGAGCAAGTGGCTGATTCAGGCATCGATAAGGAAACTCTTGTGATTTATACCTCGGACAACGGATTCGCACCGTATGTGAAGATTCCTAAAATGCTGGCTGCCGGGTACAAGCCTTCCGGTGACTGGAGAGGTTCCAAAGCAACGATTTTTGAGGGTGGACACCGAGTTCCTTTTTTGGTCCGTTGGCCGGGTAAGGTTAAGGCGGGAACAACCAGTGATGTTACCATCTGTACCACTGATTTTTTCGCCACCTTTGCCGAAATCCTGGCTGCTTTAAAATCAATTCCGGTAAATGCGGCGGAAGACTCCTTTTCCTTTCTCTCATGTCTACGGGGTGAAAAGCAAGCGATCCGGCCATTTACCATCCATCATTCCATCGGGGGCACTTTTGCCATTCGCAAAGGCGACTGGAAACTCATCCTGAGTAAAAGTGCCAGAGGCGGTTGGAGTAAAACTTCAGGTGCCACAGGAAAAGTTGTGCAATTGTACAACTTGGCCGATGACCCTGCCGAAACCAAAAACCTGGAAGATCGTCATCCCGAAAAAATAAAAGAACTTGTTACTGATTTAGCTGAGGCTTTTCGAAATGGACGCACCACTCAAGGGCCAATTCAGTCCAATGAAGGCTGGCCCTTCCTCGATAAGAAAATGATGCAGCATTTTCCCAAGTTGGCCGAGGTAAAGTAGAGGTAGCTGTACAAAGGATTTGATATGAGGGATAAACTGAGCCGGCGTGTTGCAATTAAAACAACAGCTGCGGCAAGTATTGGAATCGCTTCCGGAGCATTCGGAGATCCCAAAGGTTCAACCAAGGATTTGATCCGGGAGGAAAATGCGAAAAAAGGAACGCGGGACTGGAGGTTGACCGAAACAAAAACCGTGCCGGGGAAGATCAATAAGATTCTGGACAACGGACGCTCCAAGGCCATTGAAGGTTACTGCAACGCGAACAGCCTGCGGGCTGGCGAAAAGCTTAAGATCATGGTCAGCGCAAACCCGGCTTCCGCTTTCAAGTTGGAGATCTTTCGTACCGGTTACTACGGCGGAACCGGCGCGAGGTTAATGAAGAGCTTTGATTCACAAAAAGCCGGCACGCAACCCGAACCTTCAATCGGTGAAAACTACCTTCGTGAGTGCCAGTGGGAACCGACCGTGGAATTGGAAATCCCCAAGAGCTGGCCAAGTGGTGTTTATCTTGGAAAGATGACCGCTGAACGAAGCGGAATCCAAAGCTACGTGATCTTTATCGTTCGCGACGACCGTCCGTGCGATTTTCTTTTTCAGTGCAGTGATCTGACATGGTCGGCTTACAACCGCTGGCCCGCGGATTATTCGATCTATACCCCTCATGAGAAGGACCACACCTCCATTGGCGTACCAAGTGGAACGGTGAGCTTCGACCGTCCGTATGGCCTTTTTACCCACCCGGTAAACAAAATGAAGAAGTCGGGTGGCAGTGGCGAATATTTGCCGTGGGAATTCCCTCTGGCTTTTTGGATGGAGAAGGAAGGATACGATGTATCCTATATTTCCAATGTCGATACGCACGCCGATCCGCAAGGTTTGCTTAGAACGAAGGGGTTTATTTCCGTGGGGCACGACGAGTACTGGACTCTTGGCATGTACGACAACGTCCGCAAAGCCCGGGACGAAGGTGTCAACCTCGCCTTTTTCGGAGGCAATTCCGTTCTCTGCGTCGTTCCCCTTTTGCCCAATGCCACCGGAACCGCCAACCGGGCCACCCGCCGCGAAGGCTGGTTCATGCCGGTGCAAGATGAAATTCCCGAAGCGGTCAAACGAAGGCTGCTCAACCGTCGCAACTTTGAAATGAACATGGGGCCGGATGGAGCGCAGTTGATGGGAGGACGGTTGGACAAAGATCAAAAGACCGGTCGCGGCATGGGGTGTGGCGATTGGACCTGCGCCATGCCCGAGCATTGGCTTTTTACGGGTACGGGAATGAAGAAAGGAGACTCCATCAAAGGTCTCTTGGGATGGGAGTGGCACGGTGCCCCTGCCATGGACCTGCCCGGCATGAGCATCGTCGCGAAAGGCGATGCCACCATCAATGGAAAAACCGTGGGCCAATACAGCTCCACTCTCTACGATGGGCCGAAGGACAACATCGTCTTTAATGCCGCCACGATTTGGTGGGCCAACGGATTATCCAGTCCTCCCGGACATGTTAATCCATCGAGGCACGGGGTTGTGCAACAAGGACCTGACAAACGCGTGCAGCAAATTACGCGCAACCTGTTTCAACAGATGATCGTATGAAGTATTTAGTCGCTTTTGGGCTTTCATGAAAATGATGAAAGAATCTCGCGGGAGATCCAAACTATACAAAGGTGAAAAAGGAAATGTTGAGAGGACTGACCTTACATCATCAGTCATCTGGATCTACTCATGTGCCGCCAGCCCGAACACACATTTCTCCTTAAGGAAATCGGCTGCCCTGAATATTTACTGTAAGAAATAATCAAGCATAGACATTTACTTTTTTGTGGCCCTTCAGTACTAAAGTCACTGAATAAAACCACTTGTAATTTATGAAAAAAGCCTTCCTCCTTATCCACCTTTTCTTTGTACTTATCTGCGGAGCTAAAACTCCCAATATCGTTTTGATCCTTTCGGATGATCAATCCTACACCGATTATGGTTTCATGGGGCATCCGCACATCGAAACACCTCATCTCGATCAGTTGGCCTCGGAGAGTGCTTTGTTCCGCCGTGGGTATGTACCAACCGCCCTGTGCCGTCCGGCTCTTGCCACACTTGCGACCGGACTGTATTCCCATCAAAACAAGATTACGGGAAATAATCCTGCTAATACTCCTGAGAATTTAGCTCATGCCAAGAGAACGGGTAAAGACCCGAAGGAATTGATTATTTCTAATATCGACAAACATGGATGCCTTCCGCATTGGCTGGGAAATAAGGGATATGTCAGTCATCAGAGCGGAAAATGGTGGGAAGGACCTTACCAACGCGGGGGATTCACGGAAGGCATGACCCGTGGTTATCCGAAACCCGGGGGTAGACATGGTGACGACGGACTTAAAATTGGAAGGGGAGGAATGGAACCGGTCTTTGACTTCATCGATCGGTCGGTCAAGCAGGAGAAACCTTTCTTCGTCTGGTACGCTCCCTTCCTTCCTCATACTCCGCACAACCCGCCCGAACGTCTCCACAAAAAGTATCTGGCCAAGGGTGTGCAGAGCCGGGTTGCTCAGTACTACGCCATGTGCGAATGGTTTGATGAGACTTGCGGTGCCTTGATGAATCATATCGATCAGGCAGGTATCGCTGAGGACACTCTGGTCATTTATGTCACGGATAACGGCTGGGTTCAAACCGAGCAGGGTGGGTATGGTCCCCGCTCCAAACGCAGCCCTTATGAAGGTGGTACCCGTAACCCCATTATGTTCCGTTGGAAAGGTACCATTCCACCTGCCGACCGGACTGAACTTTGCTCTTCCCTTGATTTCGTTCCGACGGTACTGGCAGCAGCGGGCACAAAGGGGCCTCATGATTTTCCCGGACTCAATCTGCTTCCTCAGCTTAAAAGCGGGAAGAAGATTAAGCGGGACACCCTCTTTGGGGAGTCCTTTGCCCATGATATTGCTGATGTCAAAAATCCACAGGCTTCTCTTCTTCACCGTTGGGTAATCAAGGGTCACGATAAACTTCTTCTCACCTACGATGGGGCTCCCGGAAAGATGAAATACGCACCGGAAGACGGGAAACCCCAACTTTTTGATCTCAAAAAAGATCCCACCGAAAAAAACAACCTGGCCACAAAGAATCCAAAGCGGGTCAAGGAGTTGAGTGCTCTGCTCGATGAGTGGTATGTGCCCGAACAAAGAACAATGGGAAAAGTGTCTCCGGTGACTACCGGACCAAAGGCGGGAAATAATCCTAAAAAAAGGCAAAAAAGAAAAGAAGCTCCCGCCAATAAACAGTCGGCCAATCCTGCAGAATCAAAGCAACGCCCCAATTTTCTTTTGCTCTATGCGGATGATCAGCGCGACCATACCCTTTCTTTCCCATGAATAAAAAGAATATAATCCTCCAGACAATGGTATTCGCCTTCATATGCATGGTATCCTTTGCCGAGGAAAAGCAGAAACCCAATGTGGTCTTTATTATTGTGGATGATCTCAATGACTGGATTGGGGTGATGGGTGGACACCCGCAAAGCAAAACTCCGAATCTGGATGCACTGGCAGAAGATGGAGTCTTGTTCACCAATGCCCACTGCAACGCTCCCCAGTGTGGACCTTCCCGGGAAAGTCTTTTGCATGGTCTTTATCCGAAGAGTACTGGCAGGTATTTCAACAGTCCAAAAAGGATGCCTTTTTATGGTGATCAACCGACGCAGGGGATCACTTCTCCCAACGCACCGAAGAATCCATTTGTTTTTCACCAGCATTTCAAGGAACACGGATACCGGGTGGTATGTGGAGGTAAGGTCGCTCATGGAAACTCCAGAGATATCATAAAAAATGCGGATGAGTACTTGACTCGTCCACCAGATGTCCGTGGTAACTTTACCGATGAGAAGCCCAACCTATGGGGAGAAGGAGGGCCTCACAACCATGCAGACGAGAAAACCGGAGACTACAAGGTTGCCCAATGGGCAATCGAAGAATGGGGGAAAGGACTGAAAGCCGATAAGCCTTTATTTATGACGGTGGGCTTCTATCGGCCACATCGTCCGTTCAACGCCCCCAAGGCTTTTTTTGAAAAGTTTCCTCTGGCAGATATTCAGTTACCGCTGGTTCGGACGGATGATCTTGATGACCTGCCCCCTTATGGAAAGGCACTTGCCCGCTCCAATGCTCACAAGGATTTATTCAAGCCAAGGACCGTGCACGAACAGATTCTGCATCTCGGGGGCGAGAAGGAATGGAAGTACATGGTGCAGTCCTACCTCGCATGTATCAACTATGTGGATGTTCAAATCGGACGCTTGCTGGTGGAGCTTAAGAAAAGACCAGGGAATCGGGATACGATTATTGTGCTTACCAGTGATCACGGCTGGAACCTTGGAGAGAAAACCCACTGGTGCAAGGCAGCCATCTGGAGAGACACCACCCGGGTTCCCTTTATCGTTGTCTCTCCGGGAATTGCCAAAGACGGGCTTCGCAACAACCAGCCAATCTCTCATGTCGATATCTATCCAAGTCTTTGTGATTTTGCCGGTATTCCCAAGCCCACTCATTTGGAGGGGCGTTCCATTCTGCCACTATTGAAAGATCCATCAGCAACCCGGGATTTTGCTTTTCTCAGTTATGGCCCGGAGAACACCGCTGCCCAATCCGAAAGATATCGATACATCCGTTACGAAGATAGTTCCGAGGAATTGTACGATCATAAAAAAGATCCCCATGAATGGACCAACCTGATTGGGAATAAGAAGTATCAAAAACTTACCAAGAAGATGCGTGCCCAAGTACTGGCTTTTCAGAAGAAGTAGTAAGACAAGTAATTATGTGTAAGAGAAGAATTTTATGAAGACGATCTATCCTATATCTATATGTTTTCTCCTGCTCGGTTCAATCCTTTGGTCCAAAACAGGCAGCCCCAAGCCAAATGTACTCTTTATCTCCATTGATGATCTGAACGACTGGGTGGGTTTTATGGATGGACACTCTCAGGCAAAGACGCCTCACATGGATAGGTTGGCCAAGAGTGGCCGCAATTTCACCAACGCTCACTGCTCGGTTCCGGTGTGCACTTCCTCCCGTGCCTCGGTGATGTCGGGAATAGGTCCCATGACGCATGGCAGTTATGAAATCGGGCCCAAGTATGAGGAACTACCTGCTCTTGCCAAGGCACCCACCATTCAGCGTTATTTCAAGGATCACGGCTATTACACTCTCTCGGGTGGGAAGGTTCTGCACCATAACTTCGGGGGTCGTTTGACTGATGATATTGACCAGTCGTTGGGCCGGGCTCGCAGTCCGCGTCCCAAGAAGCCGATGAGTCGCCCGGCAAGCTGGAGCGGAGCCTGGGATTGGGGTGCCTTTCCGGAAACGGATGCGGAGATGGGGGATATTCAACTGGCCGAAGCAGCGGCCATGGCTCTCAAGGAAAAATATGATAAACCTTTCTTCATGTCGGTCGGGTTCTTTCGACCGCATGTTCCGCTATTGGTTCCACCCAAATGGTTCGAGCTATATGAGAAGGATAAGATCATTTTGCCCAATAACCCAAAGAGTGATCTCGACGACCTGCCCAAGAATTTTCTCACCATCAATGACTACGCCGTGGCTCCGACTCATGCCGAGGTTACGGGGAGTGGCAACCAACGAAGCCTGACCCATGCCTACCTTGCCTCGGTCAGTTTCGTTGATCATTGCGTGGGGATTGTATTGGCCGCCCTGGAAGCAAGCTCGTATGCGGATAACACCATCATTGTTTTGTGGAGTGATCATGGTTTTCATCTCGGTGAGAAACAGCACTGGGCCAAGCGTACCCTCTGGGAAGAATCGACTCGTGTGCCTCTTCTGATCAGTAGTCCCGGAATTAAACCGGGCAAGAAATGCAAGGAACCGGCCAGCCTGCTCGATCTTTACCCAACACTGGTGGACTTGTGCAAGCTGACCAAAAATGATCGGCTTGAAGGCATTTCCCTGGTCCCTCAACTCAAAGATCCAAATAAAGCCAGAAAGCATCCTGCCATTACATCCTCCTATTTTGGCAACCATTCGATACGGACCCGTGACTGGCGACTTATCTCCTACGAGGATGGATCCATGGAACTCTACGATCACCGAACCGATTCCGATGAATTTGTGAACCTCGCCCAAAATCCCAAGCATCAGAATGTGATCAAGAGATTGGCAAAATGGCTGCCTTCCAAAGCCGCTCCTGAGTTCAAGGAAAAGTCGGAGCGTCTGCGTATGCGCAAAAAATGAAAAGTTTGATTCCTTTTTTACTGACTCTTTTTCTCGCCATTTTCTTGTGGCTGGAAGGGCAGGCTAAGGATACTGAGCGGCCCAGCGTACTTTTGATCAATGTGGACGACTGGAATGATTGGAACTCCGTACTGAAAGGGCATTCGCAGGCGATTAGTCCCAATATCGAGCGGTTCGCAAAAAAGGGGCTCACTTTTAGCAATGCGATTTGCGCTTCTCCGTCCTGCGTGCCCTCGCGTCCCGCTTTCTTTAGTGGGATTGCCCCGTCCCGTTCGGGAAATATTTCCAATGACAGTGGAAAGCGTCCGTGGCGCTTTTATGCCGGCCCGGAAACCATCACGATTCCGAAGTTGTTTTCTCAAAATGGATGGACCAGCATCGGTATTGCCAAAAACTTCCACCGGGGGGATGGCCCTGAATTTGATACTTACATTCCACCGTTCAAAACCCCGAAAAAACTAAAGAAGGTGGGTCTTAATTTAAACTCCTCTGCTATTTGGGATATTGCAGATATGCCTGTGTCAGAAATGGGCGACTATAAAGCCGCCAGTGCGGCGATAAAAACCATACAGTCACAAAAAAGTCCGCTCTTACTGTCAGTTGGTATCTACCGTCCTCATGTGCCATGGATTGTGCCGCAAGCCTATTTTGATATGTATCCTTCCGAATCGTTACAGCTTTCCGAGCGACGTGAAGAAGACTTGGATGATTTGCCTGAACGCCTGAAGCTTGTGGCTGGATTGGAAGCTAAGTTTGGAAAGGGGTATCATGAAAAGCTGGTCGAAAAGGGGTACGATAAGCAATTTGTGCGGGCTTATCTGGCGAGCGTAACCTTCGCGGACGAACAGGTCGGACGGATTCTCGATGCATGGTACGCCAGTCCGTATGCCGAAACGGGCTATGTGGTCCTGTGGAGTGATCACGGTTATATGCTTGGTGAAAAGAACGCGTGGTCAAAAATCAAACCGTGGTATGATTCGTCGCACAGCAATTTCATGATTGCAGGACCGGGCCTGCCCAAAGGTGCGGTTTGTGGAAAAGCGGTTTCACTACTCGATCTCTATCCTACACTGATCGAACTGCTTGATTTGCCAAAGCCGCCACAGGCACTCGATGGGAACAGCCTGGTGCCACTTCTGAAAGATCCTGATGCCGAGTGGGATCATCCTGTACGGATGACCAGTCAGATGGATGGTGTCTTTTTTGAGTCCATTCTCTCCAATGATTTCCGGATGACGCGTTTAGCCACCGGAGAAACTGAGCTTTATAAACTCGCCAACGATCCGCATGAGTTTACCAACCTTGCCGGGAATCCGAAATATGCTCAGGTGATTGAAGAACTTGAAAAGCACTTGTCGTTCAGTTATCCGGAAATTCCTGCGGACGGATGGATTGAAGCTGAACTGATCCCCGCCCAGACATCGGCTGATTATCAACTCCGAGGGAATTGTCATTACACGCTTGCGGATACGGAAGCTTCCGGGGAACATCTTGTAAGTGCTCTCTTGTATGCGGGAGCCGGAAGTTACATTGAGTTTATAATCGACCTGCCAACTGCCGGGACTTACCACCTAGAAGGAACGATCGCTATGGGCGGGACATGCACGGTACTTTTTGATGATGTGAAAAATGATGCGGCTCAGGCAGATGCGGGTTATCCGATGAAACGAATCGGCACCCTGAAGCCGTCCAAAAAGCTTACAGTTGTTTCAATAGGGGAAATTCACTTTGATCAGCCCGGGCTTAAAATCATCCGCTTTGCGACGGAGAAAAAACAGGAGGTGAAATTTGATCGATTACGCCTGCTCAAACGGGGAAAATTAATTTTCCAAAAACGATGAAATTACAACTGTTTCTTTTTACTTTTGTCATAACGCTGTTCGGTATTCTTTCGCTTCAGGCAGAGAATAAGCGGCC
>Ga0206123_10003644_pt1 | contig 12606 bp, 7 predicted proteins | sample Helgoland_Spring_2_FD_160086 | JGI IMG/M metagenome (GOLD analysis project Ga0206123, IMG submission 160086) | Pelagic subsurface seawater microbial communities from Kabeltonne, Helgoland, North Sea - Helgoland_Spring_Bloom_20160316_1 | ecosystem: Environmental > Aquatic > Marine > Epipelagic ... | reverse complement strand
TTGCCTATACTGCGCGTCTTGTTTTTGCATTCGCAAGCAAGAGTCCGCTCGTAGCTCAGCTGGATAGAGCACCAGGCTTCGAACCTGGGTGTCGGGAGTTCGAATCTCTCCGGGCGGGCCATCTTTTGCAAGAAAATCCAATAAAATCAGTAGTCTATTTATACATAAGGCTTGCCTGCGTATACATCACCGTATACATTTCAAAGTAGATTTGCTATGACTACTCTGAAATTAGGACTATATGAGCTGGCTGTGAAGTTTCTGCACCTTCCCAAAGGTAGAAATATCTACCTCTATCGACGTCAAATCCCTAAGGGTTTGCGGCATCATTATTCGTCTCCTCAAATCCTAAAGAGCCTTGAGACGAGTAATGAAGTTCAAGCTATTAAGCGCTGTCGTGAAATTAATCATTCGGTTGAACAAGAATTTAGTCGTTTAAACGCTGGGTATCCTAGAAAGCCTGAACTGAATTACTTTAGTGAGGCTACGGCGTTGTTACTCAAATTTGGTTTGAGTAAGAGTGCTTTCGACAATCACGATGAAGGCGCTGCTATGAGGCGAGACGTTTTTCACGACTATTTAGATGATGTTATTCGTAATGGGACTAGCAAAGAAAAATACGAGGCGTTCTTCTTCTCTAATGAATCGGCCTATCAGTATCTGCCTGACGTTGAGAGGACAGCTCTAGAGCTTTTAAGGGGAGACTTCAGCCTGAGTGCAAGCCAGTTCCTAGATCAGCATGTTGAGTTGCTTGGACGAACCTCTGATACCAAATTCATTCAAGGAGTGGCTAATGCTAAGAAGTTTTTGCTGAAGCATTTAAACGACAAACCCCCATCACAATACGACCGAACAGAAGTAAGACTTTTGATGAATGCGGGGATTGAAAACGGTCTTAAGACACAAACTGTCAAAAGATACTTAACCACGATACGCGCGGCCTTTAACAATGTCGCTCTTGAGCTTGAGCTTGATTCTGAAAAACATCATCCGTTCACAGACTTTAAAGTGCCTCAGCTAGGCGATGATTCTAAGGATAGGGAAGACTTCACTTTTGAAGAGCTTCAGCAAGTAAGGTGGATGAAAGAAAAAAGAAAGCCTGAAATCACGTGGCTGATTCAACTGATGCTTGAAACGGGGATGAGGGTTAATGAAGTCTGTGGATTGCAAGTGGGAGATATCAATCTTGAACATGATTTTCCGCACTTAGCTATCCACAGAAATACATTCCGACGATTAAAGACCAAAGGAAGTCAAAGATTTATTCCGCTCATAGGGATTGCGCTTGAAGCTGCAACAAAAGCTATAGCAGGATCCAAAGGTGTTTGGTTGTTTCCCTCCTACATAGATTTTGAAAAACAGACTACAAAGAACAATCAAGCTTCAGGAGCAACAAATAAACAAATCAGATCTGTTTTAGGTCAGGCGGCACCCACTGCGCATTCTTTTAGGCATACGATGCAGACAAGATTGAGGCAGGTGGACTGTCCAGAGAGTCTCCGCAATGAATTAGGGGGTTGGGTTAAAACGGTTTCCGAAAGTTATGGGTCTAGTAAAGATCTTAGGAGGAAGACAAAATATTTGCGTAAAGTTCTGGATCAGCAGCACCTATCCTAACGATCAAAGAATTAGGAAGTTCCAATCATTTATTTTTTTGATCATTTATAAACACGTTCACGAATCACAGCTATGATGTTTCTCAATCGGACACGATAGTTGCTGAGCATTGCTTGGCTCATAAAGTTGGTAATGTGACTGAAAGGGCTTATGCCAGAGGAGATATGCTGGAAAAACGGTTTGATATGGTGAATATTTGGTCTGACTACGTAACGAGTATGGTACGCAAAGATGGCTCTCCCTGAGCGAAGACATTTTAATATTGACTCTGCTGCCGAATATCTAGGCTGTAGCATAAGTGATCTTAGACACTATTTGGATGAAGAGCTGCTTCGCTGTGCTTTCCCTACAACAGAGTTTGAGGCTGTAGACGCGCGTGATAGTGAAAAACTACCGCAAGAACTGCGAGCAAAAATAGACCAGCTCCCTGATGCTCCTGATCAAGACGACTTTGCGAAAATAAGACGTAGAATTCCTGAAGTATGTCGCTGCCCAGAGTTCTTATATGTAAATAGCCATCACCGAAAAACTGTACTTACTGCTCCCAATGAGCTGAGAAGAGCGATCTATTATTTTGAAAGCTTTGAAGGTCAGCCTCTCAATATCTGGTTGGATGGAAGCTTAAATTATCTTTGGGCAGAACGCGGAGAAGATGGTGAGCTAAGAGATACAGTATTATCAAAGGAAGAGTTGGATCGTTTTTCTGGAATTAGTTCGGAAGGCGCAACCATTGAGCCAAAGGTCGATAGGACGGATGCTGCCCTAAACCCTAAGCAGCACATGTTTAATTACCCTAATTTAGCTGATGAAGTTGCCCGGTTAATGACTGATCAGATGAATCAGTACATAAAGGAAAATGGCGTAGTTGCTTCCGAAAACATCCTGCGTGATTTCATTGTTGAGCGAACTTATGCCAGCTACGATCATAGAGACAAACAAATAGAAATCGGCGATGAAGAAGACAGGCCGGTCTACCTGTCTTTTAAGTCCTTCAAGCGACGCTATAACAACTATTTTGGTCCGAATTAGCCAGATCTGTCCCGAACTTTCCAAATCCCAAAAGCCCTAGTAAATCAGCTATAGGATTCGTGTTCCTTTAAACAAACAGGAACGCAAACTATGGTAACTCAATTACAACTCTTCATCCGCCTCCCAGAGGTCCGCCAGAAAGTAGGCATGAGTAAATCTCATATCTATAACCTGATGGGTTCAGGTGACTTTCCAGCGCAAATCAAAATAAGCCAAAAGATCAGCGTTTGGGTGGCTTCGGAGATAGATGATTGGGTTGAAGAAAAAATAAAACAACGTGATGAAGAGGGGGCTGCTCAATGAGCCAAAAACACCTTCTCTCTGATGCAAGTAAATTATTATTTATCAATCATTTATATAATTTTTTATCGGGTACAAATCAGTGCTTTTTAGCTGATGATCTTTCGGGGCCTAAAAGAAAAAGAAGTAATAAAAATATTACCAATAGAGTCTTTAAAGTCTTAAAGACTTTACCGACCTTCATACGAGCCAAAAACTGATGGTTAGGTTTAGCCATGAATTAATCGGTTGGGGGTACTGGGATTGGTCAGTGCCAAACGTTAGAACTGAGAAACAGCGTAAAGCTCTGTCGGCAATTCTTGCGAATGTAAGAGAGTACAAGCGACAGCCCATTTCCTTAAGTTTAAGAAACCAGCGGAACAGACCCTCTCGCTATAACTACTTCCGTATTGGACAGAAACCTCTGGTTGCTGTGTTGAGGAGGCTTGAGAGTGACAAGCTGCTTAAGATCACGAAAGGTACTCCAAGGTTTTCAAGAGGGCCAGATGGAGAATTTCTTCCAGCGAATCTATCAAGCTTTACAGCCTCGCAAGAACTACTTGATAAGGCTTATGACTGGGTAAGCGATGAAGAGGTTATACGCTTGGATCCCTTGTACGTAGAGTTGCGAAGCAATGATAAAGAAGAATATCTAATTCAATTTGAATGGGATGCATACACAGAGCATGTGCAGAAACAAATGTCTGAGTATTGCGATTACATGAATGAACAATGGATTGAGATTGAAGGAAGGCCATTAGGAGAGTTGAAGCTTGTAAGGCACTTTAAAGATTGGGCAGGTGATGGATCTTTCCTCTTCGGTGGGAGAGCTTGGCATCCGTTCATGAGCCTTTCAAAAATACAAAGAAGAAGATTTAGGATTAACGGAAGTAGGGTTGCTTGCCTTGATTACCCTGCAAGTGTCCCTAACCTGCTCTATCGCATGATGACAGGTAAGAGACTAGCTGAAGATCCTTATTCAATTGATGGGCTAGACCGTTTTGTAGGTAAGCAGGTGATGAAGTTTCTAATGAATACTAAAGGCTTCCAAGGCGCTGAGCAGGCTTTAAAGAATTGGCTCAATGATGCAGGTAGTTGTCCGAAGGAAACGATGATGATCTTCAGAGCGATAGAGAGTTTGGGGTCAGAGAGAAAGCTACTAGAGTTAGTCGTTGCTAGAAATCAGCCTATTAAATCTTGTCTGATGTTGGGCGCTGCAATGGGACAACACTTTCAGTGGTTAGAAGCTAACCTTGTTTTCCATGTGGCGCATCAGCTGAGTCTCAGAGGTGTCCCAGCGATAACGGTGCATGATGAGTTTATTGTTAAAGAGGAAGACAGGGAGGTTGCCGAGATGCTGATGTATAGCGAGTGGCCAAAGGATCTGCCTGTATTAGCTGAGGCTCCGTGGAATAGGTGCTGTGAGACGCAATCTGAGGGCTTCTGAGGCAGGTACGGGAGGTAGTAGTCATAGTGGTATTGATTGAAGCTGTGGACTGATGCGGACTCTCAGATTGTGAATTTATTGAGCGTTTCAAGTATGTTTGAAATATTGAGGAAAGGGCTGTCATGCAATATGCTATCAATATGAGGCATATATTTTCATTCCCTTCAGGTTACGCTGCTTCTCTTTCAGCCATCATCTTATTGGCGACAAGCGTGAATGTACTGGGTTCTAATTCTGACGGTGACGTTTTTCCGGATGATGCGGATAATTGCCCACTCATCACAAATGATGATCAGCTTGACGATGATCTTGATGGTATCGGTAACTGCTGTGATGATGATTTTTTTGGTTTTTGTCAGCCTCCAGACTCTGATCAAGATGGTATTAACGACTCTCTTGACAACTGCCCCATGGTTTCCAACTCTGGTCAGAGTGATAACGATAAAGATGGTGCTGGCGACGCGTGCGATTCTGATGACGATAACGATGGTGTAATTGATACTGCTGATGGGTTTCCGCTAGTCAGTCTCGGTTTACTGACTGATACCGATGGTGATGGCCGTCCAAACGACTGTGATAGTGATTGCCAAGCTACAGGTATGACCGTTGATACGGATGATGATGGCGACGGTGTTGCCGATGACTCGGACTTCTTCCCATTAGATGGGACTGAGACAGTCGATACGGATGGCGATGGTGTTGGTAATAATGCTGACATTGACGACGACGGTGATGGCGTACTGGATGAGTCGGATGCGTTTCCACTCATTAGTATAGGTTCACTCGTTGATACGGATAGTGATGGCCGTCCAAATGACTGTGATAGTGATTGTCAATCTGTAGGCATGACCGTTGATACTGATGATGACAATGATGGTGTGCTTGATACTGCTGATGCGTTTCCGCTGATCAGCCTGGGTTCTCTGACTGATACCGATGGTGATGGTCGTCCCGATGATTGCGAGAATGATTGCGAGACGTTGGGCATGACGGCCGATACGGATGATGACAATGATGGTGTGCTAGACGCAGATGATGGCTTTCCATTGCTTTTTGGTACTTGGACTTACCTGAGTAGTGGTGACGACGCCGTAATTATTGGGTGTACGGATGGTTGCCCCAGTGATTTGGTTATTCCGTCAAAAATTGGTGGGCTCAGAGTTACGAGTATTGGTCAATATGCTTTCGATGGGAACCAACTAATCAGCGTCACCATCCCAGACAGCGTGACGAGTATTGGTGAGGGTGCTTTCAGGAATAACCGACTAACTAGTGTCACTATTGGCAACGGTGTTGCGAGCATTGGTAGTAATGCTTTCAGTGGTAACCAACTAACCAGCGTCACCATCCCAGACAGCGTGACGAGCATTGGTAGTACTGCTTTCAGTGCTAACCAGCTAACCAGCGTCACCATCCCAGACAGCGTGACAAGCCTCTCGGGTTTCAATGGTAACCAACTAACCAGCGTCACCATCCCAGACAGCGTGACGAGTATTGGTCAATATGCTTTCAGTGCTAACCAACTAACCAGCGTCACCATCCCAGACAGCGTGACGAGCATTGGTCAATATGCTTTCAGGAATAACCAACTAACCAGCGTCACTATTGGCAACGGTGTTACGAGCATTGGTGAGAGTGCTTTCAGTATTAACCAACTAACCAGCGTCACCATCCCAAACAGCGTGACAAGCCTCTCGGGTTTCAATGGTAACCAACTAACCAGCGTCACCATCCCAGACAGCGTGACGAGCATTGGTCAATATGCTTTCAGGAATAACCAACTAACTAGTGTCACTATTGGCAACGGTGTTACGAGCATTGGTAGTAGTGCTTTCAGTAATAACCAACTAACCAGCGTCACCATCCCAGACAGCGTGACAAGCCTCTCGGGTTTCCATGGTAACCAACTAACCAGCGTCACCATCCCAGACAGCGTGACGAGCATTGGTCAATTTGCTTTTGATGGGAACCAACTAACTAGTGTCACTATTGGCAACGGTGTTGCGAGCATTGGTGAGAGTGCTTTCAGGAATAACCAACTAACCAGCGTCACCATCCCAGACAGCGTGACGAGCATTGGTCAATTTGCTTTCAGTAATAACCCACTAACTAGTGTCACTATTGGCAACGGTGTTACGAGCATTGGTGAGGGTGCTTTCAGGAATAACCAACTAACTAGTGTCACCATCCCAGACGGCGTGACGAGCATTGGTCAATTTGCTTTCGATGGGAACCAACTAACCAGCGTCACCATCCCAGACAGCGTGACGAGTATTGGTAGTAATGCTTTCAGTAATAACCAACTAACCAGCGTCACCATCCCAGACAGCGTGACGAGTATTGGTATTAATGCTTTCAGTAATAACCAACTAACCAGCGTCTCCATCCCAGACAGCGTGACGAGCATTGGTCAATTTGCTTTTGATGGGAACCAACTAACTAGTGTCACTATTGGCAACGGTGTTGCGAGCATTGGTCAGGGTGCTTTCAGGAATAACCAACTAACCAGCGTCACCATCCCAGACAGCGTGACGAGTATTGGTGAGAGTGCTTTTGTTGAAAATCCAATAGCCATCTTATTATTTCGCGGCGACAGGCCAAGAGTAAACTTGGGGCTGAGTTTTACTTCATCATCAATTGTAATGATTGCTTATTGTGAAAATAACAGCGGCTGGCCGGGGTCGAGTATAGAGGACATTGCTCCCGTCGCTGACTGTGATCTAGATGGTTTAATAGACCCGCAAGATACAGACGACGATGGTGATGGTGTCGATGATAGCGACGATGCTTTCCCCTACGATGCAACCGAGACTGTAGACACTGATTCTGACGGTGTTGGTAATAACTCTGACAATGATGATGACAACGATTCGTTGAGCGACGTAGATGAAGCGTCTATCGGCACAAACCCCCTGTTGGCGGATACTGATGGAGATGGTGTTTTTGACGCGGAAGATGCGTTTCCTTTGGATCCCTCTGAGTCGGTAGATACGGATGGCGACGGCGAGGGTAACAATACCGATACCGATGACGACAATGATGGCGCGATAGATTCAGAGGATCGGTTCCCACTGGATCCTAATGAATCAGTAGATACGGATTTCAATGGCATTGGTAATAACGCTGATACTGATGATGACGGTGACGGTGTTCCTGATAGCTCCGATGCTTTCCCATTAGATGATAGCGAGTCGGTTGATACTGATTCAGATGGGGTTGGTAATAACGCGGACGACGATGACGATGGGGATGGCCTTGTTGATGCTGTCGATTTGTTCCCTCTCAATGACTTCAGAGAATTATTTATCGAGTCTGACATCGAAGGCGACCCAATTGGAATAACAAGTCTTTCAAGGAGCGGGATAGATGATCCCTTTCTGGAAATCCTTGTTTCCAGTCTTTCATTTAACCTAGACCGGGAAGGGGTTTTTACCAAGTATCAAGTAAGCAAGCGAAACACATCGGGTCTTTGGGAGAAGATAAACGGTGGGTTTCAGTTGACTGAAGATATGGGGACAGACTCATATCTGGAATTTAATGGGGATCAAGAGGGCGGCTGGAGGAACATTGATTGGTCCAGTCCCCTAATCGATGAAATCGCTAATTCTAATAGTGGTGAGGTTGTCGATAAGAGTACTTACAGGTTTGGTGTTACGGAGAAAGGAAGTCAGTTCTGGAAAATCGCTTATCAGTACGTTAGGGAAGTCTACGCAATTAATGATACTTCTCAGCTGGTATTGAAACCCAATAGTCCGATTAAGATAAAATCGTCGGACGTTTTTATACTCGAAGTTTTAGCTCCAAACATCTCGTTTGAAGGTTTTACAGTCCCCGAAATAATTGGAACTTGGCTCATTGATGGGGTCAGCACTAGTAGCTCTGATGGTCAATTTAAATGTGGTGAGCGACGTCTTAATTGCGGAGGGTTAATCAGATTCGACCCCGATGGCTCTGCTACAGATACTTTGGCAGATAGGTCTTTGACTTGGAGTATCGATGCTGCGGGATCTTTGGAGCTTACCTTTTTGGATACAGGATCCACATTTAGTGTGCAACGATTTAAAAAGGGGGTAGAAACTTCGTCGGTATTGATTACTAGCGCCACTGCGGACAGGCCCGTTAAGAATGTGCAGTTAATGGTAAAACAACAAGAAACTTTACCTGCCCGTGAGGATCTCCTTTTAGATGAATACATGAATGCTGGCTGGCTGATAACGGATCCTTTAAATCGTTCGGCAGTGGATGGTGCCCCAATTGAGTTGTGGGGGTTTAAGTTGTTACCCGATGGTTCTGGTTTTCAAACAACCGCTTATGATCCTAGTTATTTAGATTTAGGGTATGTCCTTCCCCAATCAACGTATGTACGAGAATCCCCAATTACGTGGGTTTATGATCAGGGTATTTTGAAGATAATTAACTGTTATTATCCTTATAACGATGGTGACGGCTGTAGTGGCGCGACAGTTCGATTATGGCACTTGGTTTCGGTCACCGATACGCGCATGTATATGTTGGAAATTCGTCGTCGCGAATATGAGACTGATCCGGGGGATGCTGGAAGCCTAAAGGTTCAGACTTCGTTCGTAAGACCAAATTTTTATCAATTAGCTCCGACCTTCAATCCGATAGATCTTGATCGTGATGGGTTTATAAACGTCGAAGACAAGTTCCCTGTCGATCCCTTGGAATCAATAGATACAGATTCGGACGGTGTTGGTAATAACGCTGACATCGACGACGATGGTGATGGCGTTATGGATGAGTCAGATGCGTTTCCGCTCATTAGCATAGGCTCACTTTTTGATACGGATGGTGATGGCCGTCCAAACGACTGTGATAGTGATTGCCAAGCTACAGGTATGACCGTTGATACGGATGATGATGGCGACGGTGTTGCCGATGACTCGGACTTCTTCCCATTAGATGGGACTGAGACAGTCGATACGGATGGCGATGGTGTTGGTAATAACGCAGACATCGACGACGATGGTGATGGCGTGCTGGATGACTCGGATGCATTTCCACTCATTAGTATCGGTTCACTCTCTGATACGGATGGTGATGGCCGTCCAAATGACTGCAATAGTGATTGCCAATTTATAGGCATGACCGTTGATACTGATGATGACAATGATGGTGTTCTCGATCCCGCTGATGCATTTCCGCTCATTAGCTTAGGTTTACTTTCTGATACTGATGGTGATGGCCGTCCAAATGAGTGTGATAGTGGTTGCCAGGCTATAGGCATGACCGCCGACCCTGATGATGACAATGACGGTGTTTTAGATGATACGGATGCTTTTCCGCTCGACGTGAGTGAGTCCGTTGATACCGATACAGATGGCACGGGCAATAATGCTGATGCCGACGACGATGGCGATGGTGTTTCCGATAACGTTGATGCTTTTCCTTTAGACGCGATCGAGGCAGTCGATACGGATGGGGACGGCGTTGGTAACAACGCTGACACCGACGATGATAACGATGGCGTACTTGATGCTGCAGACGCCTTTCCTTTGGACAAAGCAGAATATCTTGATTCCGACAATGACGGGGTTGGAGATAAAGCGGATGCGTTCCCAAATGACCCTTTAGAAAGTATAGATAGTGATGGTGACGGTGTTGGAAATAATGCTGATGAGGATGACGATAACGATGAGGTGGAAGACTCAGAAGACGATTTTCCACTTGATCCAAATGAATCTTTGGATTCAGATTCAGATGGAATTGGAAATAACGAAGATAATGATGACGACAATGACGGCGTAGCTGATCTTGAAGATGCGTTTCCTTTAGACTCAACGGAAACGCTGGACAGCGATGCTGACGGGTTTGGAGATAATACGGACGTATTCCCTCTTGATTCCTCGGAGTGGCTAGATACAGATCAGGATGGTATCGGTAATAATTTTGATGGGGATGATGATAATGATCTTGTGGTAGATGATCTAGATGCTTTGCCGTTAGATGCTTCCGAATCAGTTGATAGCGATTCCGATGGTATAGGCAACAATGCAGACACCGATGATGACAATGACGATGTCCCTGACTCGTTGGATGCTTTCCCTCTTGATGCTAGCGAAACCCTAGATACTGACTTAGATGGCACAGGAGATAACGCTGATATCGATGATGACAATGACGGCGTTGCAGACAGCGCGGATGCCTTCCCTCTAATCAGTCTTGCTGAACGAACTGACACTGATAGCGACGGTTATCCTGACGATTGCGATGAGAATTGTGTAAGTGAAGGAATGCTTGCTGACGTAGATGACGACAATGATGGTGTGGAAGACGTCTCTGATGCATTCCCTACAGATGCGAGCGAAAGCAAAGACCAAGATCTAGATGGGGTGGGCGATAACGCTGATGCCTTCCCGCTGGACGCATCGGAGACTTTGGACACAGATGGAGATGGTGTTGGAGACAACGCCGATGCTTTTGACTTGGATGCCTCTGAGTCAGTTGACACTGACGGTGATGGTATAGGCAACAATGCAGACACCGATGATGACAATGACGATGTCCCTGACTCGTTGGATGCTTTCCCTCTTGATGCTAGCGAAACCCTAGATACTGACTTAGATGGCACAGGAGATAACGCTGATATCGATGATGACAATGACGGCGTTGCAGACAGCGCGGATGCCTTCCCTCTAATCAGTCTTGCTGAACGAACTGACACTGATAGCGACGGTTATCCTGACGATTGCGATGAGAATTGTGTAAGTGAAGGAATGCTTGCTGACGTAGATGACGACAATGATGGTGTGGAAGACGTCTCTGATGCATTCCCTACAGATGCGAGCGAAAGCAAAGACCAAGATCTAGATGGGGTGGGCGATAACGCTGATGCCTTCCCGCTGGACGCATCGGAGACTTTGGACACAGATGGAGATGGTGTTGGAGACAACGCCGATGCTTTTGACTTGGATGCCTCTGAGTCAGTTGACACTGACGGTGATGGTATAGGCAACAATGCAGACCTTGATGATGATGATGACAACTTCACAGACGAGCAAGAGCTTGTGGATGGCACTGATCCTTTAAACCGTTTCTCCTGCAGATCAGGTTGTTTCAGCTTTGATGTAGATGAAAACCTAGAAGCTCAACCGTTGACTGACGGTCTATTAGTTATCCGGCATCTGTTTGGATTCAGCGGCGATTCATTAACGTCTGGAGCTGTCTCAGGAGGCGCAAGCAGAGACTCCTCAGATACCATTGCGAGCTACCTAACAGACGCTGACTCTCAACTAGACATAGATGGAGATGGTGAGTCTAAGCCGCTCACAGACGGTCTGTTGTTGATACGTTACTTGTTTGGATTCTCCGGTGATTCGTTGATCTCAGGTGCTATTGGTACTGGGGCTACGCGTGATACCGCTGAAACTGTTGAGGCTTATATTAAGGAGCGTGTTCCAGCTGAATAAGCTGTGTCAGGCTGTGTGCGTGTAGGTTCAGCTGCTGCAATATTGACGACCTTAAACAGGGTCAAAATCCTCACCCACCTGTTAAACACAGGGAGTGGTGGCATGGCCTCCTGCGTACCCTTGCCTTTACAGCTTTTAAATCCCCTCAACCTCTAATCACACGCTCTGTGAGCAGCTGGCGCAGCGGATGGAAGCTTTAAAAAGCCAACGGTTGATAAAAAGGTAGACACTTTACTGCCTTTGACAGTGAACTGAAATTCCTTAAACTCTACAAATATAGACATTTCAGGCAGGGATGGCTCCCTAACGCGGCATCAGTCTCTTGGTGGGCCCACTAAATTCTGTTGTTAAAGCTGTTTACTATATTGAAAAGTCTAGGAATTTTCCGAAACGCATCAATTGGGGTGGACAAAAATGAAGGCCCTGAAGCCGGCTTCTTACACCGATCGGAAAGGGCGCGTGCGCGACGGCTTTTACCCATCGCCCCATAACAAAATCACAAGGCCAAAACCGGCTGACGCCTTTGCTCCGCCGCTTTTGATACCCGGCACCACAACAAGATTGCTGGGTATGGTTAATCCAATATCCTCAATCGCTGGAGCTGACCCGCAGTCTGACGGTACCATGGGCGAGCCACAGGGGCTCTAAACTTGGAATGACCACATGACCATACTGCACCCAATGTTCGCCATGATCGCACTCACCGCGGTGGTTTGTTGTTTGCTCCTCGCCTCTAGAGTGCCGTCGATTATTCGACACTTCGGGCGCCTGCAAGGCGCGATGCATTCTGATGAATTAAGGCCT
>Ga0206123_10003639_pt1 | contig 12613 bp, 13 predicted proteins | sample Helgoland_Spring_2_FD_160086 | JGI IMG/M metagenome (GOLD analysis project Ga0206123, IMG submission 160086) | Pelagic subsurface seawater microbial communities from Kabeltonne, Helgoland, North Sea - Helgoland_Spring_Bloom_20160316_1 | ecosystem: Environmental > Aquatic > Marine > Epipelagic ... | reverse complement strand
CGATAAGAATCAACAACAAGAAAAATCAATCAAAGAAATAAAAGAAGCCCACAACTTAGATAAGAAGTTTGTATTTTTTTGGAATAACAGAAATGCTCGTAGAAAACAATCTGGTTCTTTAGTTTTTTGGTGGAAAGAGTTTCTGGACATAGTTGGGCACGACAAAGCAACTCTAATTATGCACACTGAACCATACGATCCTCACGGTCAACCTATCCCAACTTTAATGGATAATCTTGGTCTCACTCAAGAACAACTTTTCATTTCTGTACAAAAAGTACCGCCTGAACATATGGCGCTTTTCTATAAAATGTCAGACTGTACAATAAACATTTCAGACGCTGAAGGATTTGGTTTGGCGACACTTGAATCACTTGCCTGTGGAACACCAATCATTGTGAACATGACAGGGGGACTCCAAGAGCAGGTTACGGACGGTGAAGAGTACTTTGGGATTGGTATCGAACCATCCTCAAAAGCAGTCATAGGTTCAAACCAATGCCCTTGGATCTGTGAGGATAGAATTTCAAAACAAGATTTCCTCGATGCCTGCCTTAAAATGTACAATATGTCGCAAGAGGAGAGGGATGTTTTGGGAGAAAAAGGTCGCCAACATGTATTGAAAAATTATAACTTCGAAACCTTCCAAAAACAATGGGTTGATTTTATGACTGGGATATATGAGAATAATGGGTCCTGGGAAAAGCGTAAGTTTGACAATAATAGGTGGGAGTTAATAGAAGTATGAAAACAGTAGTTGTAAGAGGACCAGTCTTTAGTAAAAGCGGGTATGGTGAACATGTAAGGTGTATCTTGAGAGCCTTAATGTCGAAAGAGGAGATGTTTGATGTTTATTTGATGCCTACAGTTTGGGGAAATACAGGCTGGAGGTATGACGAAACAGATGAAAATAAAAAGTTCTTATTTCTCTGCAACAAAGCACAGAGTTTTTCTGGTAGGTATGATATATCTTTACAAGTTTGTATTCCTAATGAATTTGGCAACTTGGCAGAATACAATATTGGAGTAACTGCTGCAATAGAAACAACAAGAGCAAGTTCACAGTGGGTTCAATACTCTAATTTTGTAGACCACCTTATTGTTGTATCGGAACACGCAAAAAGTTCTCTTACTACTCCAATATTTAAGTTACGGGGTGAAAATGATGAACCAGTTGGGGACGAAATAAAGTGTGATACTGATATCGACGTAATTGGTTATCCCATAAAAGAATATGAAAAGATCGATCTTAAGTTAGATCTCCCAACAGAGTTTAACTTTTTGACCATTGCACAGGTAAGCCCCAGAAAAAATATATCTGCTACTGTCAGAAGTTTTATTAATGAATTTAAGGACGATGATAGGGTCGGACTTGTGATGAAAATCAACAAGGTTAATGATTCGCTTATGGACAGACACACGGTCACCCAGGAAATCAAAAATATCATAAAAACTGAAAACTTAGGTGATATTAAGTGCAAAATATACATCTTGCATGGACCTATGTCAGAACAAGAGATTCATAGTCTATATAAACAGGAAAATATTCATGCTTATATAACAACAACTCATGGCGAAGGTTATGGATTACCTATATTTGAGGCAGCATATAGCGGACTACCAGTAATGGCACCAGCATGGTCTGGTCACATTGATTTTTTATACATGCCTGAAGAAAATAAGGTTTCAAAAAAAGTCAAGAAAGTTCCAATGTTTACAAAAATCAGGTACAAGTTAGACCATGTTCAGGAAGAGGCATTAGTGGAAAATATGATTATTCCAGAATCAAAATGGTCTTTTGTTGATATCGAAGCATGTATGAAGATGATGAGACACATGACTAAGACACATAAAGCACAGAAATCAAAAGCATTGAAACTTAAGGAATATCTTCATGAAGAATATTCTTCTAGTAAAATTAATGAAAAGATAATTTCAAGCATTACAAAGAATTTTAAAGAAGAAGAGTTCTCTTTAGATTCTTGGCTCGAAACTATGGAAGAAGACATACAGGTAAATGAGTAGTATCTATTTTGTTGCTGATTTTTTTGCAGAGGAAGTTCTCGGTGGAGGAGAACTGAACAATGAAGAATTCATAAATCTTGCTAGAATGGCTGGGTTTACGGTGAATAAAATAAAATCTACGGAACTAACAAAAGAGCAGATAAATAGTGGCTTTGTAATAGTGGCAAACTTTATAGGACTTTCGGAAGATAGAAAAGAAGACTTAAAAAATAGTGGCAACTATCTGATATATGAACATGATCATAAATATCTAACTACTAGGGATCCTTCTGGTTTCAAAAATTATGTTGCTCCACAAGAATTTCTTTGTAATATAGAATTCTACGAAAAAGCAAAAGCAGTTTTGTGTCAATCTTCTCTACACTCTACAATATTGAAAAGCAATATTCCCGAAGCAAATGTAGAAAACTTATCAGGAAATCTTTGGGGGCTTGATACACTTAGGTTTATATCCTCACAGAATAAAAAAGATAAGAAAGACAGAGTTTCAATTTGGAATTCTAGTAATCCTATAAAAGATACATTATCTGCAAGAAAGTTTTGCATTGCAAAGAAATATCAATATGATTTAATAGGTGATTTGCCATACCGTGATTTTTTAGCCGAAATATCTAAAAATAATTGTTTTGTATTTTTTCCAACAACAGTTGAGACATTATGTCGAGTCGTGGTTGAGGCGAGGATGGCTGGGATGAAAACTATAACTAACAAGAAATTAGGTGCTATCGGCGAGCCCTGGTTTGAATTAAAAGGTGATGATCTTGTGGAAGAAATGACAAATAAAAGAGTAGAAATCACGCAGAGAATTTTATCCTATGTCTAAAGAAATTGTATATATAAAGAAACATGGACCATCGACCGGCGCAGGGTTCTGGATATATCAAGGTTATTATAAAGCCTGGGAGAATCTAGGGTATGAGGTAAAATGGTACGAAATACCATCAGATATCAAGACAGATAATCCATTTTACATAATGACAAATGATTCTTTGATTAGTGAGACAATGATAAACCTGTTTTCACAGTCTGAGAAAACTTTTCTTTTTGTTCAGCCAGGAGAATTTCCTAAACCATGGGGAGAGCATCCAAATTTTGTTTCTGCATGTCAAAAGCAGTTTGTTGCTAAAATTAATGAGATGGAGAATGTCTTCAAATGGACTTGGTGTGATAGTAAGAAATATCACCAAATGTGGAAAAACGTTTATACTATGCCCCTAGCATTTGATAGTATAGGTTATAGGGGTGCTAGTTACCAAGAAAAATTAGATTTTGATGTCTGTTTTATTGGTGGTCTAGCCAACAATGGGTTCAACGAAAAAGTAAAGATAATGAATGAGGTTATGGGATTTCTAGAAAAATCAGAACTTAAGTGTGGGTTCTTTATTAATAAAAATGTCCCTCATAATCTGGAGAGAGATATATTATTTTCTAGTAAGGTTTGTTTAAATGTCCACGATAATTACCAAAGAGTTCTTGGGTTTGACACAAACGAAAGAACATTTAAATCTTTAGGTCTCGGCGGGTGTCTGATCTCTGATGAGGTTGGACAAGTAACAAATATCTTTCCCGATGTCTATACAGATAATAGCCCTCAAAATTTATTAGAGCAGATTAGAAAAATTATCAGAAACCCAGAAGTTTTAGAGAAAACAAAAATAAAAAACAGAAAAACAGTAGAAGATGAGCACACCTACATCAAAAGAGTCGAAAAGTTTTTAAGCCTATGATAAATAAGATCTTACTTGTAGCACCCAGAAGCATTTCAAAACATAATATTTCGGATGATCCATTCCGGTTTGATTACTCTTTTTGGAATTTTTATTTACCACTCAAAGAACTGGGATACAATGTTGAATTCTTTGATACTAGTACCAAGGGAGATAAAGAGTTAAGAAAGAAAGTTTCTTCTTTTAATCCAGATCTGTTATTTTGTATTATGACGGGGGATAAAAATTATTGCCCGCTTGAGCCTTGGGAAACCATAAAGGACCTTAAATCTTCTTTAGGAATAAAGACCTATAATTGGTTTTGTGATGATACATGGAGGTTTGATTCTTTTAGTTCAAAGGTATGCCAAATTTTTGATATCTGTTCTACAACACAAAAAGATTCTCTAGACAAATATAAGAGCATGGGATATAACAATATTTTTCTAACAAATTGGCACGCTAACGATAGCCTGTATGGACAAGTCTCAGGGGTTAAAAGTGCAGATGTAACTTTTGTTGGAGGATTGCACGGACAAAGAAAGCCCTATATTGATTTTTTGGTGAACAAAGGCATCTCGGTAAATAATCCTAAAAATTGTTCATTTGAAGAAATGGTGTGGGAATATAAAAGAAGCAAAATATGCTTAAACTTTTCAAGATGTTCAGTAGGGAGTCAGAACCAGATGAAAGCAAGATTGTTCGAGGTTGTTGCTTCTAAAAGTTTGTTAGTGTCTGAAAGAGTTCCAAATCTAGAAAGTTACTTTTTAGAGGATAAAGAAATAGTTTTGTTTTCTAGTGCTGAAGAGTTGCATCAAAAGGTTAAGTTCTTGCTGGACAATGAGACACATCTTAATAAAATAACTGAAGCAGGATACAATAGGTATATTGATGATCATACCTCCAAAGTGCGACTACAAAAAGTCATAGAAAAGATAGAACAAGTTACCGTATGAGTTCAAAAAAAGTTTCAATCATATTACCTTGTTATAATGCCGAAAAGTGGGTCAAAGAAGCAGTGGATTCTGCCATTAATCAAACTTATGAAAATATCGAAGTAATTGCTGTGGATAATGAAAGTACAGACTCTACTAGAGATATTTTAAATACGCTAGAAAAGAATAACTCAAAATTAGTTGTTTCTTCCGCAAAGAATGTTTACCCATACTGTTGGGATGAGGCTCGTGAAGAGGGTTTGAGACTATCAACCGGGGATTACCTAACAACGTTATGTTCAGACGATTTTTTAGAAAAAGACTATATTCAGAACTGTGTAAAGATTTTAAACTCTGTAGGAGAAAAATACTCTCTAATACAAAGTCCTATTATGGGAGTTAATGAGAGCAGTACAAAAACAGGAAAAATTTCGCACTCCTATAAAGATATCGACGAGTTCAAAGTTCTGGCTGCAACACAAAAATGTCCTGTCACGAGTCCTACAGTATTTTACAAAAGAGAATTGTATGATGAAGGACACATAAAGACAGACCCAGAAAAATACAGCGGTGCGGCAGACTATGATTTATATTGCAAGTTGGCAGATAATGGTTTTTATATTTTACCAGTTCCTCATTGGATAGGATATTGTTATAGGTGGCACCCAGAACAAGCAACTTGGGGTATGCATAAAAATCAGATAGATTATAATTCTCTTATACAGAAAAAGTGGAGTGAAAAATGGACTCTTTAAAATCTATGAAAAAAAGAATTTTAGAGATTGCTTATAAAAATAAACTTTCTCATCTGGGAAGTTATTTTTCTTGCCTCCCGGTGATAGATGAAGCATATTCTAAAAAAAACCTAGATGATGTTTTTGTGTTGTCCTGCGGTCATGCTGCCTTGGCGCTTTATGTCGCATTGGAAAAATACGAAGGAAAAAACGCAGAGACTTTATTCAACAAACATGGCGGACATCCGCATCGATGTGAAGAGGATGGTATATATTGCTCAACAGGTAGTCTTGGTATGGGGCTCACTGTGGCCATCGGCAGAGCATTAGCAGATAAAGAGAAAAAAGTTTATTGTGTTATAAGTGATGGAGAATGTGCAGAGGGATCCATATGGGAAGGGTTGAAGTTTATATATGAAAACAACCTTAAGAATATTGAGGTATATGTATCGGTGAATGGTTACGCCGCCTACGATTCTGTGGATGTAGAGTACCTTGTAAAAAGATTGAAAACATTTCTACCAGATATCAATATAAGGTATACAAGTGTAAATGAATTCTCTTTTCTGAAAGGTCTCAATGCACACTATCACATAATGAATGAAGAGGATTATAAAGAGGCAGTAAGGGAAATAAATGAGAAAACAGTTTAGCCAAATACTCCATAATGAGATGGGCAAGAATGAAAAAATATATCTTCTGACTGGAGATCTGGGATACGGATTATGGGACAGAATAAAAATAGACTTCCCCGATAGGTTTTGCAATGTTGGATCATCCGAGCAATTGATGATGGGTATGGCAGCAGGGATCGCAGCCAGCGGTAAAATACCAGTTGTGTATTCTATCACTCCGTTTTTATTATACCGTCCATTTGAATTCATAAGAAATTATGTTAACCACGAAAAACTCCCTGTTAAACTATTGGGAGGCGGTCGTGACCAAGACTATGGGTATCTTGGATTCTCTCATTGGGCTGAGGACGATAAAACGATTATTAAGTGCTTTGAAAACATAAGACCATACTGGCCTAATTCGGATGAAGAATTAGAAGAAGTATCGAAAGAATTTTTAAATTCAAGCAGCCCTTGTTATTTGAATTTAAAAAGATGAAAAAAATACTCATAACTGGTTCAAAAGGTTTCTTAGGAAAATCTTTAGTAAACAGTTTACCAAAAGAAAAGTATCAAGTTATAGCACTCCCTAGAGAATTGCTAGATATTTCGAACAATCACCAGGTAAACGAATGGTTCTCGAAAAATAAAGTTGATTTTATTATTCATACTGCTGTCAAAGGTGGCAGAAGAGGTCAGCCAGATAACCTAGATCAGTTTGTAACAAATATTAATATGCATAATAACTTATGTAATATCTCAGACAAAGTGGAGGGGATATTTGTTTTTGGATCAGGTGCTGAGTTTGACCGCCGCACAGATATATCTAAAGCAAAAGAAGAAAGTATATATTCTCAGACTCCACAGGATTTTTATGGATTAGCAAAAAGTTTAATAACGAAAGACGTGATAGAAGAAAGAGAAAATTTCTTTAGTTTTAGGTTGTTTGGTTGTTTTGGTGCGTTAGAAGCAGAAAATCGACTCATAAAATCTTTAATAAGAGGAATAAGAGAACAGTCTGTGATCAAAATAGATGGAGACAAGGAAATGGATTTCTTTTACGTCGAGGATGTATCGAGAGCGATACAATTCTACATCGATACTATTAACAGGAAAGAACTCCCCAGGGATATTAATCTTGTATATGAAAAAAAGTATACACTAGGAGAGATATCTGATTTAGTTGAGTTGGAACTAAGTAAAAATAAGAATCTTGTGATAAACAAAAACAAAGTAATGAATTATACTGGTGATGGAAGCCTTCTTGGGAAAACATTTCCTGAGAATTTGTTTCTTGGTTTTGAAAAAGGATTAAAGACAATGTGCGAGGAGCCAAAATGACAACTGAAAAAATGCAAGTTATTCTAGACCTTGTGGAAGAATACATTAAAGAAAACGTTATTAATAATGAATGGAAAAAGGGTGAAGACTGGGTAACATACTCAGGTCCCAATCTTAGTGAAAAAGAATTCTCTGCTGCCGTTAAAAGCCTTCTTGGCGGATGGCTCATCTTGGGAGAAGAAGGAAGAAACTTCGAACTAGAATTTGCCAAGCACATGGGAAAAAAGCATGGTTGCGTGACTAACTCTGGAAGTTCTGCAAATTTACTTATGATGAGTGCTTTTACTAGTAATCAAAAATCTGTTAGTAAATACAAGATACCAAAAGGTAGTAAAATTATTACACCTGTTGTTTGTTTTCCGACAACAATTAATCCTATTATCCAATGTGGCTTCGAGCCGCTATTTGTAGATGTAGACCTTCCCAGTGCTAATCTTAATTTAGACCAAGTAGAGGAATTGCTAAAGAACGACAAGGATAGGGAAATTCGAGCAATAACTTTTGCACACGTTCTAGGCAACCCTCCGGACATGGATAGGTTGATGAAACTTGTAAAAGAGTACAATCTAATTTTCCTGGAAGATACTTGTGATGCTCTTGGGTCAACTTATGATGGAAAGAAACTTGGATCATTCGGACACGTATCAACTTGTTCTTTTTTTCCGGCACATCATATGACAATGGGCGAAGGCGGATTTGTTGCCACTAGTGACCCTAGGCTAAGGCGAGTGATCGCTAGTTTCCGTGACTGGGGTCGAGCGTGTTACTGTAACGAACAAAAGCCTGGATGTGTGGTAGAGGGAACCGCTTGCGGCGACAGATTTCAAGAGTGGCTTACCGATGGAGAGGAAAGAATCACCTATGATCATAGGTATGTCTTTAATGAAATCGGTTACAATATCAAGCCCCTAGAGTTACAGGCTGCTATAGGTCTTGAGCAGATCAACAAGTTACCAGAAATGGACCAAGCAAGGAGAGACAACTTCGAAAAACTAATGGATATTTTCAGACCATATGAAAAGTATCTCATGCTTCCCGAAGCAACTCCTAATTCTGACCCTTGTTGGTTTGGGTATCTGATTGGAATCCGAGAGGATGCAGGATTTAAAAAGAGAGATTTAGTATCATATCTTGAGATGAATAAAATTCAAACAAGATCTTATTTCACAGGCAATGTACTTTATCATCCAGGATATCGTCACTTGGTACAGGATGGTGAAAACCTAGTTAAAAAGTATCCGAACGCCAACTTTATCACGAGAAATGCTTTCTTCTTGGGGACCTATAAGGGGCTAACAGATGAAAAATTAGAATATATTAAAGAAATAATCGATCAATTTTTCGAGGAAGAAGTGTGAAAATAGTTTATGTTACAGGGTGCTTGGGGTTTATCCCATCATACTTTACCAGAAAAGCCCTTGAAAAAGGGTGGAAAGTGTTTGGCATAGATAAGGTAACATATGCTGCTGACGAAACTCTTTTGGAAGAATTTTCGAAATACGATAATTTTAAATTTTTAAAAAAAGATATCAAAGATTTGGAAATGCTGTATGACTGCGATTATGTTGTCAACTTTGCTGCTGAGTCCCACGTCGGAAATAGCATTATAAACAGCGATGAATTCATAAGCACTAATGTCGTCGGAACAAAGAATCTTCTTGAATTAATTCGACACAAGCCAGAAAACTGTGGAGCACGTCCTGTTTTTCTGCATATAAGCACTGACGAGGTTTACGGAGATATAACGGATGGCGAACATATAGAAACAGACCTGTTACATCCAAGCAACCCATACTCGGCAGCCAAGGCTGCTGCTGATATGCTAGTTCTTGCGTGGTCTAGGACTTATGGTATTAAATATATGATCGCCCGGCCAACCAACAATTATGGCATCAGGCAATACCCAGAAAAACTAATACCTTTGTGTGTTAAAAACCTACTGCGAGAAAGAAAAATACGTCTCCACAATAATGGAGATCCTGTTCGCAATTGGTTACATGCTGATGATACTGCTGAGGCTATAATGACTCTCATTGAAAGCGGATCTGAAAATGAAATATACAATATCTCTGGAGACTTTGAGCAGAAAAATAAAGATACTGTGCAAAAGATAATCAAAGAATTTTATGGATCTGATGATAACTGGGAGAGGTACATAGATTATTCTTATACAAGAGTAGGACAAGATGTAAGGTACGCTCTAAATGATAACAAGATAAGGAATTTAGGGTGGAAGCCAGTTAAGATTTTTGATGAGGAAATAACAAAAATAGTTTCTTGGTATAAGGAAAATTTTCGATGGTAGATGAAAAAGACATTAAAAACATAACAGACGATTATGAATCAATCTGGAAAGATAAAACTCTAGATTACCTTTCAAATTTTGAATACAGCGCCGATGGAATATATGAAGATTTTCAGGAAGGTCTTCCTATATATGCCGATAAAATGTGGCAGAAAATTTTTATTTCCTGGTTTAACTGGCAATTAAACGATAAACTAAAAGTAGAAGAACCGTTAGTTACGCTCGATATCGGGTCTCATACGGGGAAGTGGACCTCTCTTCTCGCCAGCGTATCAAAAAAGGTTATATGTGCAGATGTTTATAAAGAATCAGAAGACATTATAAGAATGCGTTTTGAAAATACAATAAAGTCTAATAACAAAGAGTTAGAATTTAAATTAATAAATGGAAAGAATCTTGATGTATTTGATGATGAAAGCGTTGGGCTTGTTTGGAGCGTTGATTCTTTTACCAGATTAAACACATATGAAATCACGACTTATATAGAAGATATTATAAGAGTTTTAAACCCAGGCGGACTAGCATTTTTGCACATTCCTAGACATGACAAAGTTCAACAATCTGGGGTTATGGGAGTTCCTTTTCCCAAATTTGATATTTTTCTTATGTCTAAACTTCTGCCCGAAAAAATATGGAAAGAACTAAGAGTAAGATTTACATTTTCAAATGCTTATACTATTGAACAAATCATAGGTTCTGGACCTTATTTCAAACCTTATAAAAATTCAAATGGACATGAAGGCGTAACAAATATTATGATCCACCAATACGGTGGACCAGGATTAATTGAGTTGCCAGGATTTGGTCAATTTATAATGATAGAAAAGCCAAAACAAAATGAATAATATCATCGGCATACCCCTTGCAGATAACCCACCCGAGTGGCAATCATCTACGCCAACACCCGAAGACCAACTTAGGGATCTTGGTTCTCGTGGTCCTTTCATTGATCAGTTCGAAGACTATGAGTTAAACGAAGAACTAGAGTGCCTACTAGAGGGTAAAAGAGTTGCGTTGGTTGGACCCTCTCCGCATCTTAAGGGACAGGGGAGAGGACAAGATTTTGAAGATTATGATGTGGTGTGTAGGATAAATCAGAATTTTTCTATCCCAGAAAATATGCAGGAAGATTACGGCAAAAGAACAGATATAAACTTTAATTGTGTTAACATAAACAAGATGAAACACCTTATAAAAAACATAGAGTTTGCCAGATCTATGGATTACTATGTGGTGTCACATTTATCAATGTGGGATATTGAGAGACAAGAGAAGTTTTTAGATTTACTCGGTGTTCCGTGGCACAATCCATCCGATGGATATTATTTTAAACTTTTTAGGGAAGTGGGCACAACCTGCAATAGTGGGCTGAACGCTGCAATAATTCTACTGAACTATCCCGTTAAAGAACTGCATATTACAGGTATGACTTTCTTTAACATGAACAAAATGGGAAAAGTGTATAATGACGAGTACCATGACCAAGCAAAAGAGCACAACGGTTTTATCTCTGGTGATAATAGAGAGCCTACACCTGACTCTTTAAGAATGGATATACATCACCAGCAGCCACAGATAGATTATTTCAAAAAGATTGTGGATCACCACTACGGCAATAAACTAACACTTGATGATTATTTAATTGAAAATTTTGTTAATAAGGATTAGGAAAAAATGAAAACAGTTGCAATGATACCTGCTCGTCTTGGTAGTAAAAGAGTTCCCAAAAAGAATGTAAGGCTTCTCGATGGAATTCCTATGATATCTTATATTATAAGGGCAACTAAGGCTGCTGGGTGTTTTGATGAGATATATGTTAACTCTGAATCTGATTTGATTGGAGAGATAGCGATGAATGAGGGTGTGGAATTTTTCAAGAGGGATTCTTCTCTGTCAACAGATAGTGCTACAAATGACGACTTTGCTTTGGATTTTATGGAAAAAGTAGAATGTGATACATTGGTACAGGTGTTAGCGACATCACCATTTTTAACTCCCAAAGAAATAAAAGAGTTTACCGAGGAATATACTGGTACAGATGCCAAGACATTAATTTCAGTTAATGACCAAAAGATAGAATGCATCTATGGGAATGAGACAATAAATTTTAATAAGTTAGAGCAGACACCACCATCACAACTTTTGACACCCGTGCAATCTTACGCTTGTGGGCTAATGGCATGGGATACAGAATCATTTAAAAACAATATGCAAAAGTATGGCTGTGCATACCATGGTGGCGATCAGAAAATAAATTATTACACTCTAAAAGGTTTATCCACGGTTGATGTAGATACAGAGGATGATTTTCAATTGGCCGAATTGATCGCTGAGTATCTAAGGACTAAAGAAAACAACGTGCAGCCACCAAAATATTATGGTGATAAAGAGAGAATAGAAGTAGATGTCCCTGACATATTGGTCAAAGATGGTGTCGAGGAAAATGATTTACATGATTGTAACAAATTAGTTGTAAACTTAGATGAGATTTTATCATCAAATGATGAAACAAAGTCTTGGAGCAAAAGACTGGTCAATACAGAGAATAACAGTGCAACCCTTATCCACCAACAACCAGGAGAGGGAAATCGTGAACACTATCACCCAAATTGGAATGAATGGTGGTACATTGTTCAGGGTGAATGGGACTGGATGATTGAGGGTGAAGTGACCCGAGTAAAACAAGGGGATGTTGTTTTTATTCCAAAACAAAAAGTTCACAAAATAACAGCCGCAGGGGATAAACCAGCCGTCCGACTTGCAGTCAGTCGTGAGGATGTCGCACATATCTATAAAATTGGTGATGAATGAATTTCACAGGAAAAAAAGTCCTCATAACAGGGGGCAGCAAAGGGATAGGTTTATCTACGGCAGAAGAGTTTCATCTTTTGGGGGCAGAAGTCCATATAACAACTACAACAAAGAATAAAACAAAATTTGAAAAATTCAAAGT
>Ga0206123_10003635_pt1 | contig 12620 bp, 8 predicted proteins | sample Helgoland_Spring_2_FD_160086 | JGI IMG/M metagenome (GOLD analysis project Ga0206123, IMG submission 160086) | Pelagic subsurface seawater microbial communities from Kabeltonne, Helgoland, North Sea - Helgoland_Spring_Bloom_20160316_1 | ecosystem: Environmental > Aquatic > Marine > Epipelagic ... | reverse complement strand
ACCTGACTGATCCCCTCCAACCGACTTAAATCATCCCTGACCATCTCGGCATAACTACGGATTTCCTGCTCTGAATGGCTTCCCGCCACAACGACTGTAATGACACCAAATTTTCTCTGCGCCAGACTAATGACCGGTTTCTCTGCTTCGGCAGGAAAGGTATTAATTGCATCAACCCTTGTTTTTACCTCATCGAGTACAACCCGGGGGTCGTTGCCGTCATCAACTTCAATGTCGACCCTGGCACTACCTTCTACCGAGATGCTGGTAATTTTTTTAACGCCGTCCAAACCATCAATTGCCTCTTCAATTCGAACTGCCAGACCAAGCTCCGCATCCTCGGGGGTTGCCCCTCGCAGTGGTACCGAGACCCTGATTATTTCCGGTTCCGAGGAAGGGAAAATTTCAATCGCTGTTTTGTAAGTCAAGGCATAAGCGCCGCCGACCAATACAGTAATCATCAGCAAATTAGCTGCAACATCGTTTTTCGCAAACCATGCAATCATTGTGCTACACCCCCACTTTTTCTTTTAGTCCTGGCAATTGTTTGAGGGTTTTCACCCGCAATTCTGACGGCTGTTCCCGACGTTACCTGGCCAAGCGGTGTCGTCACCAAAACATCACCCGGTTCTATCCCCGAGGCGATGATTGTATCGACACCATTTTGCCACGCTATCTCAATGTCTTTACGCAGTAAATGGCCATCTTTCACGGCGTAGACATAAGTATTCTGATATATGGTTTCGGCGGGGATTACCACTGCATCTTTCAGAGTTACCCCCTTGATTTGCGCTGTCACGTATTCCCCGATCTTTAACGGTCTGCCAGAGGCATCAACGACATCAAAGGGATGTTTAATCTGGGCAACCACGTGTAGTTGCCGGGAAGTTTCATCGATCGCACCTTCGGTACGAACAATTTCGCCTTCCCATTTTCTTTTGCCCCCAAGCTCCGAAGAAATTGTGACCGTCGGTCTAACGGACCGATTTTCTTCAGGTAGACTTACAAACTCGAGATCAGTATTTCGCAAGGGTAAACGTACCTCAACAAGATCGGTAGCATAAATTTCCGCGAGCTGCGCACCGATAGAAACTACCTGCCCCCGATCAACCATCTGACGAAGTACTCGCCCTGCAAAAGGTGCCTTAATGATCGTTCGTTCCAGATCCAGTTGCGCTTTTGCCAGCGCTGACCTTGCCGATAGCACCCGGGCATTGGCTGCCTGTAACTGCGGTTCGCGCAGCACAAGGGCGGAGGGTTTCTCATCGGGGTTTCCCAGTCGCTGCCAATCATTTAACGCTTGTGCCGAGCGGGCAACTTCCTGCGCTTCCGCCTGCAAGGCATCCATAAGACTCGCCTCGGCAATATTCATATTTGCTTCATAGTCACGGGGATCTATATCAACCAGCTTGTCACCTTGCTGGAAAAACCCGCCTGGTCTGAATTTTTGATCTATTCCTGTGATCTGACCACTTACCTGGGAAACCACCATAGACTGTGTTCTAGGCTTAACTGTACCGTAGCTGTTGACCATCACCTGAAAATCGCGCGGCACAACCTCCAGGGTTTCAACCACTGTCTGCGGTCCGGTCGGTGCACCTCCCCTGTCAAGCTCAGGAGGATTTTCCAGAATCAGAAAGCCCGCAGCTACGAGCACCAGAAGAATAACAATGGGTACAACTATCCTAATCACAGTTCTAATAATCTCCGCCGAGTGCCAATAATAAATTGACCCGGTTTTTCAGTTGTTGGTTTCGAAGCTCTATCAACGTTGTTTGAGCATCAAATGCCCTACGCTGAGCCTCTAGCACAGTTGTGTAGTCAACAAGTCCTCGCTGATATTGATCCAGTCCCAGTTCAAGCGCAGCAGTTGCATTTTGTTCAGCTCGAACGAACGCATCATACCGGTCGCTGAGTGCTTGTTTCCTGTTCAGTTCAACCTCGACTTCGGAAAATGCAAGGTAAACCAGTTCCAGATACCGCCTTTCCTGTTGTTCCAGCACTATTTTTGCCTGCATTTCGAGTGCTGCAAGCCTACCACCCTGGAATAAAGGTTGTAGAAGGCTAGCACTTAGACTCCACGCCAGAGACCCGCCACTGAGTAACTGGCCGAGATCCTCGTCCGAGTCCGTTAGCGAAGCGGAAAGGTTCAGGCTGGGAAACCTGTTCTTGTGAGCAATAGCGACCCCCGCATCCGCGGCCATCAAGTTAAGCCATGCTTGCTGGATGTCCGGCCTTCTTAATAACAGTTCGGAGGGAATCCCGGGACTCAGGGGCTCTGTCGGCAGCACCATGGGTCCCCCTGCAATACTGATGGCACCCGCAGGATATTCACCCAGCAATAATTCCAACCGCGTCTGCGCCTCAAATTTAAGCTGTTGCTGATTAGCAATGCCTGCGCGCTCCTGTTCAAGCGTATTCCGGGACAGGTAAACATCCAACGCGCTATTCAGGCCACTTCTGTAGCCACGTTGAATAACATCCAGCGATTCCGTCAGGTTTTGGGCACGTTGACTTAATAGCCCGAGCAACTGGGTAGCGGTACTTGTATCAACACTGGCATTGACGACATCTCGCACCAGAGTGCGTTCTGCCAATTGGTAACTTGCTTTTTGGCTGGCTAAATTGAGCGTCGATTGTTTCTGGTTGGCATTCAGCTTGCCCCAGAGGTCCAGCTCATATCCAGCAACCAGAGCGAGGTCGTAATCACTTGCCTGAACTGTACCGGAATCCGCACGCTGGGCGTTGAGGGAAAGATTGAGGGTTGGAAAAAGGCTTGCTTTCGATATTCGAACATTTTGTTCCGCCAGTTTCACCAGCAAAGCTTGCTGAGCCAGACTGTGGTTATTGTCAATTGCGCCCTTCACGAGGAGATTTAATTCAGGAGAACCAAAAGATTCAAGCCATCGGGTGATTGGAGCATCCACGCTCGTATCGGCCTGCCCCGGGTTCTCCATTACACCGGTCCCAAAACGTTCCGGCAAAACTTCAGGCGCGAGGACTGAAAATACATCCTGCTGATCAAGTTGCGAGCTGAAGCATCCACTGAGAAACAGGAAGCTCACACACACAAGCGGGAGTTTCATCAGGTATTTGGCCGAACTGTAGGTCGATGTCACTAAATATAACTTCCGGGAATCATGATTACTTTATGCGATGTATCGAATGGTACGGCCTGTAAGCTAACCTTTTCACGCATACCATCCACAGCATTATACTTATACGGGGATCGCAATATTATCCGTCGATTTACTTCAACAAAAGTTAATTCAGAGCCATGAGGGGTTAAACCCGCTCGCAACGGGAATTTTCTGTCGAATTTCAGTTAAAGATTCAGGATCCAGTCTACAAGTTAGCACTGATTCTCCTTGCCGCGCCCGGGCTATCACATCACCCCAGGGAGCAACCACCATGCTATGGCCATGGGTGATCCGGCCAGAGTCATGAACCCCGCCCTGACAAGCTGCGATTGTATAACTGAAATTTTCTATCGCCCTGGCTCTCATTAACACTTCAAAATGCGCTTCCCCGGTTACCGTCGTGAAGGCCGAAGGGATAGCGAGGGACTGGGCACCTTTCAGGAATAGTGCTCGGTATATGTCGGCAAACCTGATGTCATAACAAACACTCAGGCCCACGGGACCTACCGGAGAGTCGACCACAACAAGGTGGTCGCCTGGCTCAAAGGTATCTGATTCTGCATATTTGATCTGGTTGTCCGCAACCTCCACATCGAACATGTGAACCTTGTCATAACGGGCGACTTCATTTCCCAGACTGTCATAGACAAAGGACGCCGCCCTGACCCGGCCATCAGCGATTGTCGATTGGTCAGGTCTAATGGCAACGGGAAATGTCCCGGCAAAGATCCAACAGCGATGTCGTGCAGAGATCTCCGCGAGAAATGTCCGTATAGGTCCATTGCCTGTTATTTCTTCAGCCGCTATTGCACGGGTATTGCTACTGCCCAGGGCAGCAAAGTTCTCGGGCAGAAACACAGCCTCCGCGCCTTTTGATACTGCTTCCGCTATCAGGGCCTCAGTTCGCTGCAGGTTAAGATCCACCGACTGGCTACTGACCATCTGGACCACACCAATGCAGGGCGAACCACTGGCATCGATCCCGGAAGAACTCACCTACAACCCCTCAAGCATTTCATTGTGTTCTTCCTGCGGGGTCACCGCATCTTCGGATTTTGTCTCTTCGATGGAATCAGGTTCCGACATATCCCTGACCGAATCACTGAATATCGAAACAAACTCAATCACCGGTTCTTCAACAGTCCCGGAGACCTTGTACTTGGCACTGCTGAGCTGATCAATCTGTTTTTCAAATACTTTCTGGGCAACCCAAACGCCTGCACCAACCAGCGGACCTGTGGCTATCGCAGAATAAGCGGCGTACCAGGGCAAATTCTGGCTAAGTGGCAGGGTCACAATCATATCGCTGTCGAGTTGCTGGGTGACCAGACTCACCTGTCCACCCACGCGGAAACTACCGCTGGATCCTTTCACTTCTATGGGGTCAATTATCTTGATATCACCGGCCCTTATCCTTGTAGCGCCACTGACCTCATTAAAACTGAACCCCTCATCAACAATATCGGAGAAATCAAACCTAAAGCGTCTTGCAAGTGATGCAAAATCAAAAATCCCTAGTACCTTAAGTGCTCCCGCACCGGTATCCGCTTGCACAAATCGACCTTTTCCACCGTGCAACTTCACGCTACCGTCAATTTTCAACAGGTCCACCATAGCAGGCGAACCTGCCCAGAACACATCCGCTTCGAATTCAAAATTTTCGCCTTCAATACTGGAAGCGTAACCCCATTGCTCGAGTGCCTGATCCAGTTCGGGGATAAGCACTCGTCCCTTATAGGTACTTTTTTGTTGGCCTGCATCGTCCAGCGTCCAAAGGATTGTTGAGTCGTCCAGCACCTGCAGCCCTCTTACACTGGCACTGAGCTTCTCCAATTGCCCACCACTATTCGTTGGCCTATAACGGAAGGACCACATGCCATAGTGCTCATCGCCAATCATTAGCTCATCAGTCTTGAAGTCTATCGCTACGAGCTTTGCAGGATCCTGCCCGGCTAACGGATCTATTGGCTCCTGGCCCTCGACCAACTCATCTGCAGTAAAGTGCAAATAGTCGAGCACAATCGAGAGAGGTTCCGTTTCAAGATCAGACACCTCTACAATTCCCGAGAGCAATTCATTCCGGAGGCCGATACTCCACGCACCCTCTTTCCTCGTGATGTATGCTTTGACATTCTCCAATTCAAGATCAAATACATTTAGATCAACAATCTCAAGTTCGATAGCGCGCAGTTGATTGGCAAGTTCTGATTCTATAGAAACCGCACTTTTGCTTTGAATCGATTCAATCAGCTTTTCCCAATCGCTGTAATCTACACTTTCCAGCTTTCCAGAGACGCCTATCTTGTCAAAAGTCACAACACCGAGAGGGTCAGCACCAAAATGTACCCTGCCGCCACTGAGTTCGCTGTTAACAATCTTAAGCGTGGCGACAACATCTTCTGCGTACTTCACATCCACCCTGTCTCCGGTGGCTAGAAAAGTTTGCACGTAGCTCAGGTAAGCGCGCTCGTCGGCGGATTTGCGCATAGGCGGGGGCAGGTCAACCGCTACCCCCGATAAATCAGAAGTGGCCTCAACCCAAATGGGGGCTGATTCTTGCCCCACAGGAATGTGCACCTTTGCATCGTATGCCAGCAATCCATCAAGCTGGGTTATCAGCACCTGATTTGACCACTCATACAGATCCGGGGTGCTGACTGCCCCCTCAACGGCAACTTCTATTTCTCCACGACCGTCATTGGCTTTTGTACTGATCGCCCCACTAACCGGTTCATTAAAAATTCTCCCGGTAAAACCAGCGGAACTTAGTCCAGGCACCGTCTCATATTTAACGATGCCATTTAGTGCTTCAATTTCCAGATTAAATAGCGGCATGGACAATCTGGAATCCAGCAAATCCACTTCAACTTCTACATTTACCTCCTGCCCGGCGCGCTTTCCGATTGGGAAATCGAGACTAATATCCCCCGTTAGTAATCCTTCGCCCAACCAGGTTTCGGCCATATTTTTGGTGGCATCTGCAATGGGGGTATTGTTCAGCATGTAAATTCCACCCGGAACCGTTCCACTGAACTTTCCATTAATCAATATTGAATCGGTAGAGCCATCGGGATACACGGGAACCCGAAAACTGCCCGAGGTGACTTTACTGTCAACCACGCGCCCGACAATACCATCGGAATGAATACTGTTATAGCCGATGAACACCGTTGTGTTCAGATCGTTGACCCGGGGCCAGTTCGGGTCATAATCAAATGCGGTGTTAGAAGTCTTGAAATAAAGTTCATGCAGCTTTCGATTTCTGGGTTCCCCACGGTAAAGTGACCCATGAAATACCATGCCACCCTCGTCAGCTTGCCCGGAAACAAGGGCCCGGTTAAGCCAATCCTGAACTTGCTGGGGTAACACCTTCGGCAGGTATCGACCGACATCTTTCAGATCTCCATCTGTCAGTCCAACTTCGAGTCCCCAGGTCTGATTTTCCCGTTCAGGTGGCAAATTGAGTTGCAAGCGACCCGATGCGCTTAAGTCTCCATCTGTCACACGAACCAGTTCGCTGCTTATTCTAACGACGCGAGTCTCCGGTGTATCTCCCTGAATTTGATAGTTCAGTCGCGCATGGGCATTGTCAAAGGTCCATGCCTCGGGGAACATTGCTGCAAAATCAAGACTGAAAGGTTCAGTGTTATTTAGATCGAGATAACCATCGGTCGCGGAGGCCAGGACAAACCCGTTGAGTGAACTTATTCCGGGAATCCCGTGATATGGATTAATCCGAATATCTTTCAAATTTGCTGAAACCAGAAAACTGGAAAAACCCGTCTCCAGATTCATCGTTAGCTGGATGTCTAACAGTTCCCCCGCCGGGTTCAAGCCTACCAGCAAGGCTTTTGTTGAATCATCAAAAAGTCCACTATCATTTCCAAAGGTGGATGCCGTTGCAACCAGATTACCTATTTGCAGACTTGGCAGATGAACAGCCAACTGCCGATAGGCATGAGTCCCTGATATTGCGATGCTGGTACCAGACAGAGACCATTGTCTTCCGCCAAATTCAGCATCGAAGGAGCGAATAAACAATTGAAGGTGATCCAGGGATCCACCTTTAAGAATGAACTCAGACCGAAGGTTCTCGACGACCTGGGTCGACCCTGTCTTATTCGTGGCCTGGATAGACCCGTCTGCCAGAATCCCAAGTAACTCCACCTCATCTGCACTAACGCTAAGCCAGAACTCGCCCTCGATATTTGATTCGGTCAGCTTTATCGATCCCAATTGGACATCGGGAATCAGATCGAGGTATTCAATGGATGGCACCTTCAGATAGAGTCTGGTTACGATGGTTTCAGGTTCTCTGGGATCGCCTTCAAATAATCCAATAAGATCGAGATCATCAAGCTTCCTGTTTTTATTGGTCGACTCGACTTCAAGTGGCATTCTGAATCTTTTGTCGTCGTCTTCTGCCACTAATGTAAAACGCTCATCGGCCCTGTTTCTTATCACCAGTCGTTCGCGAACACCCTGGACAGTAATATTCAGGTTACGTGCAGATATGTAGTTAATGTGAGCAAATGAATCGAGAAGAAATGCCAGATCAACCGGCTTGTCAGAGACAGGCAACCCCTCTACCTGCCATGTGCCATCACTGGCCTGGATGAGGTTTAGCTGAAAACCATCAACCTCGATCTCGTCGATGACAATACTTCTCTCAATTATGGAAGCGACAGTATTGAGTCGCACCGACATATTTCGAATAAGCACACCGGTGGATTGCTCGTCACCTATCTGCAAGTCCTCAATGCTGAGACGGGGATCAAGATACATCCAGCTTCCGCGAATTGCACCCAGCCTCACATCCGTGTTGGCAGCCCCGGCAATTGCTTCGGCAATCTGCTCATCTATAAGATGAACAGATTGCATTGCAATTCTCCCGATCAAAACGTATGCAGCCGAAACAACCAGAACAAAGATCAGTGCTCGTTCCAGTATGGCAACCAATACATATTTGATCAGCGGGATTTGCATGGCTAATTCACGATGGCACCGAAATCACTACATCAAACTGTTCCTGGGTATAGCTCGCCTCGACTTGCAGCCTGATATCTGCTTTTAGCATTTTCGAAAGCTCAGACACATTTACTGAGTCTTCATCCAACAACCGGTCAATGACGGTCTGGGATGCCCGGACCTGACAACCTTTTTCATACATGCGGCGGAACTTACGTTGAATTTCACGATATATTTCAAGGCAGACAGTTTCAGGGCTTTTAAGGAAACCACGGCCATTACACGCAGCACAGGGTGCACAAATTCGTCGAAGCAAACTTTCCTGCGTTCGTTTTCGAGTCATTTCGACCAGACCTAACTCGGATATTTCTGTGATATTCCACTTGACCCGGTCAGACTGCTGGCCCTTCTCAAGCATTCGCAAAACCTGTCGCTTGTGCTCCTCGTTGATCATATCTATAAAATCAATAATCACGATGCCACCAATATTGCGAAGGCGCAATTGTCTTGGGATTGCAGCCGCCGCCTCCAGATTCATGCGAAATATTGTTTCATCCACGTCTTTTTTACCAACAAAGCCACCGGTGTTTACATCCACGGTTGTCATTGCTTCTGTTTGATCGACGACCAGATAACCGCCGGATTTCAAAACGACATTACGATCAAGCGCTGTCTCAATTTGTTCCTCCAGATTGTGGGCATCGAATAGCGGTACTTCCAGGGAAACCAGTTCAAGATTGGCGACTTTCTCAGGAATAAAGTCAGTCAAAAACCGCTCCATCGCGCCGTACACAGTTTTGTTGTCAACTAGAATGCGCTGGGTATCTTTATTTATGATGTCTCGCATTGCCCGGAGGTGCATGGGCAAGTCCTCATAGACCAGGGTGGCTGGTTTGGCCGACCGGCCTTCGTCCCGAATCTTTTTCCACTTCTCTCTCAGCAATTCCGCATCTCTTAGAATTTCCGCTTCACTTGCACGCTCACAGGCGGTTCGGACAATAAAGCCATCATTTGCTTCTGGTTCGCAGATCCTGGCCAGCAGTTCCGTCAAACGTTGTCGTTCCGTTTCGTCTTCTATTCGCTGGGAAATTCCAATGTGATTACTTTCCGGCGTATAGACAAGAAAGCGGGAGGCAATTGAGATACTCGATGTTGCCCTGGGGCCCTTTGTGCTGATGGGTTCCTTGGTAACCTGCACAAGCAATGACTGCCCATCATGCAGAACATCCTGAATGGGTGGATAGTTTCTCTCACTGGTTTCTGTAATGGAGTCGAATTTAAATTGTGGATCAACAAGGTCGGTGATATGCATAAATGCTGCTTTTGCCTGACCAATCTCGACAAAGGCACTTTGGATCCCCGGTAAAATTCTTGAAACTTTACCTTTGTAAATGTTGCCTACCGTCACCCGGGCATGGACACGCTCGATAAAAATCTCCTGTAACAATCCCTGCTTAACGACAGCAACTCTTGTTTCCAGAGGCGATACACTGACTATGATCTCTTCACCCATCCCGGGTTTTCCTTTTCAATAATTCTATTGTTTGAACTGTTCTTTTAACTGTGGTCTCAAGGAAGAGATCAGGGGTTCAGGCATTGATCGACCCTGAAAATTGTCTCTTGAAACTAATGGGTTGTTCATATGTTACTGGTAAATTTATATCCCGTTATAAGCAATCAAGACTTTCAAGCACCTGTTCAATTAACCTCAATTTGCCGCAAGACAATCGATACCAAAGCACTTCAGTTGACTTGCGGTCTCTGCCAAGGGTAATCCGGCAACATTACTCGGACTGCCTTGTATACTTTCCACAAAAATGGATCCCAACCCCTGTATACCGTAGGAACCAGATTTATCGGCGGGTTCCCCGGTTGCCCAGTAAACTTCACACTCGAGTAAACTAAGACATCGAAAAGTCACCAGGGTTTCCACTATAAATGACTGTTCCCTGTCAGATGAGGATTCGCTGATCGTCACGGAAGTTAACACCTGGTGTGTCCTCCCGGACATTCGCTGTAACACCGCCACAGCATCCTCTCCACTGGTTGGCTTTCCTATAATTTCATCATCAAGCACAACAATTGTATCAGCACACAGAATCACCTGATCTGCTGCTGACTCAATCCGTTCCCTGGACCTGCCCATCTTTGATTGGGACATGCGGTTGGCATAGCTTCGGGGAGACTCACCCGCGTTAACGGTCTCATCGATTTCCGGTCTGAAGACCCCAAAAGTCAAACCAATTTGCCGAAGCAGGTTTGCACGTCTGGGTGAACCGGAGGCGAGTATCAGTCTCTCGTCCATTAGTTTACGCCAAACAATCTACGGAGATAACGCAGCACCAGAAACACCCACGGCCAAATAAATGCACTCACCACCGCCGGCATCAGATACCACATGTTCCAATCCGCTGATCCGACAACGCTCTCGATCCAATAGTTAATTATCTGGTGTACACCAATTGCCGCAAAAACGATCAGGCTCTGTTGCCAGACAGTAAACATTCGCAGCCTTTGGTAGAAAGTAGCGCCAATATAGGCAACCGCCATCAGCGCGATGCTGTGCTGCCCCAATAAACCACCTAACAGGACATCAACTATTAAACCCAGTATCCAGGCAATTACCACTCCCACCCGATGAGGCAGGGCAATTGTCCAATAAAAGAGCACAAGTGCCACCCATTCCGGCCGCAGGTAACCCATGTCGACAGGTATAAACTGTGGTAAGGCGACGATGCTCAGTACCAGCGCAAACAGAAAGCTGATAGCAATAATCAAGCTATTATTACTCTCCATCTTGCTCATCCTGATCGTCGGTTAAGCCGGGGATGCCAGAAAGCCCTTCATCGGTGAAAACCAGCAAGACATAACGGCTTCGATCCAATCTTGCGCTCGGCGTTGCGGTGACAGAGGCAAATGGCTGACCGGGGTCGTGCTCCACCTTGTTTACAACACCAACCGGATAGCCAACTGGGAATCTATCTCCCAGGCCAGAGCTGACAAGCAAATCACCCACCCTGATATCTGCGGTATCCTGCACGTGCATTAACTCAAGCTGACGGGTAACGCCCGAACCCCGTGCAATCAAACGCAGATTACTGCGATTGACCTGAACTGGTACTGAATGGGTCTGGTCACTAATCAACAAGACTCGACTGGTGTACCGGCTGATTTCGATCACTTGCCCCATAAGCCCCTGGGCATCCAGTAATGGCTGGCCGACAAAAACTCCGGAACTGGTTCCCTTATCAATTGTCACTTCATGCCGCTCGGGATCAGGGTCAACCCCAATGAGTTCAGCAACCAGCACGTTATCCTGCAGTTTTGCGGCGGAGCCTAGTAGATCACGAAGCCGGTTATTTTCGGCACTTAAGGCTGCCATTTTCTCGGTTTTAGCTTTGAGTAACAGGAGTTGTTCCTGAAGACCGGTAATATCGGTTTGCAGGTCAGAACGGGATTTAAACGTTTGTCTGACACCTTCTGCTGTGCGGTTGGGATAGTCAGCAAGATACACTACCGGTGTGACAACGATAGTTAACCCTGCGCGGAGTTCGTTTGTGATGGAAAATAGACGGAGATGGTCAAAAACAATCAGTAGCAGGGAGAGCAGTGTCAGGCCAATGACCTTATAGCCTGTTGTTTTTTCCTCAAGAAATAGTGATTTTATGAGTCTAACCTCGATGACCAGTCAGCAAGGTAACGAGCAAAAGCCCGTTACCTTATTTGAAACCACTTAATCACTCTTGTGTATGACGTTTATCTGGCCTGATTACTGAATAGAAAGTAAATCGCTATCACCGCGATCATCCATAATTTCCAGCGCCCGACCTCCACCTCTTGCTACACAGGTCAGTGGATCTTCGGCAACAATAACGGGTAGTCCTGTCTCATTTGACAGCAGTCGATCCAGCCCTCTCAGCAAGGAACCACCGCCGGTCAGTACCAGTCCACATTCAGCGATGTCAGACGCAAGTTCCGGTGGCGTTTGTTCCAGCGCACCCTTGACAGCCTGAACTATAACAGAGAGCGGTTCCTGGAGAGCTTCAAGAATTTCATTACTATTCAATGTGAAGCTCCGGGGTACACCTTCCGCCAGGTTACGACCTCGAACATCGATTTCACGAACTTCGGAACATGGAAATGCAGTTCCAATTTCCTGTTTGATTCTCTCAGCGGTTGCATCTCCAATCAAACTACCCTGGGTTCTGCGAACGAATGCGGTAATCGCCTCATCAAACCGGTCGCCACCTACTCGAACCGACTGTGCATATACTACCCCGTTGAGGGATATAACGGCAATTTCAGTAGTCCCGCCGCCAATATCTACCACCATGGTTCCAACAGCTTCGTGCACAGGTAAGCCTGCCCCGATTGCCGCCGCCATTGGTTCTTCGATTAGCCTGACATCCCGCGCACCGGCACTGATAACCGACTCCCTGATTGCCCGTCTCTCAACTTCTGTCGACTGACAGGGCACACAGACCAGGACCCGCGGACTCGGCCTGATAAAAC
>Ga0206123_10003625_pt1 | contig 12636 bp, 2 predicted proteins | sample Helgoland_Spring_2_FD_160086 | JGI IMG/M metagenome (GOLD analysis project Ga0206123, IMG submission 160086) | Pelagic subsurface seawater microbial communities from Kabeltonne, Helgoland, North Sea - Helgoland_Spring_Bloom_20160316_1 | ecosystem: Environmental > Aquatic > Marine > Epipelagic ... | reverse complement strand
GATCTTTTCTTACGTGTAACAATGCCCCAGGATTAGTCGTCCCTATCCCGACGTTGCCGTTTTGTTTTACTACAAGATTAGTCGCTGATGCTGTTCCAATTTTATAACCATCAACCCCAGCGTCATATCCAATTATGCTTTTAACACCAGCGCTATTAGCAAATTCTATAAGGGAACTTCCTGCAGCATCACTTCTAGTAAATTTTGCGCCATAAACAGAACCAGTAAAATCAACTTCAAGTTTTCTACCAGGCGAAGTCGTCCCGATACCAACGTTGCCGCCTGTGGATATTCTCATTTGCTCAACTAAATCTTGAGCCGCGCCAATTGCATTTTTTACTAAGAATGTTAAAGCACCTGTTGAGTTGCCAGTTACTCCTGTGTTTACAGCGCCTATTGCTCCATAAGCGGCTATAGTAGTATCTACAGCACCTCTTTTTCCTCTAAACGTTATAAACGGTCCTATTTCATCCCCGCTTGCCCCAGTTTGCGTATTGACCAAATCAACTTGCCCATATGTGTTATTACCTGTGCCTGAAATACCTAAAACGTCATTTATTGACAATTTTGTAGTAGGACTAGCCGTCCCAATCCCAACGTTGCCGTTTTTTAGTACTAAAGCAGGGGATAGAGCCCCTGATATTCTTTGATTAAAAGTGAATATACTTCCATTACCTGCACCATCTCTCTGTGATATTAGTTGCATTTGGTCAACAGAATATGAATCGTGCCACGAGATATAAGCTCCCATATTTCCAGAGTCTGCAGTATTAGTCAAGCGTAAGGCTTCATACTGTAAACCACTTGACGCTTGTGATATTTCCACTTTAGCATCAGGCGAAGTCGTTCCGATCCCAACATCGCCGTCAAAATACGACACACCACTTGAATTAACATCAAATATTGGTACGCCTGATATATCCGCTACTGCAAATATGCTTCCGCTAAGATCATTTGTAACCGAGAATAACTGACCCTGTGATCCTTGTACATCAAAAACTGTGTCACCAACAGATACTGTTCCGCCAGTTATAGTTGTTTCACCTGTAGCAGCTATCTTTAACCTTGTGTTAGTTCCTAAATCAACATTGTGGCTATCTGTTCCCCCTGATATTTTAAATGAATCACCATCTGAGTTGTCAACACCTGTCGTCCAATCATATCCACCATTACCTATGTTATATGATACGGTTGGATCATTTGAACCTGTTTCACCAACTGATACTTCCAATTTAGCAGAAGCGCCAGACCCATTGTTATTTTGTATTATAACAGATGTTAAGGCTGCTTGATCTTTTCTTACGTGTAACAATGCCCCAGGATTAGTCGTTCCGATCCCGACGTTGCCGTTATTTTTTATTGCAAAAAAGTTGTCAACGTTAGTCCCGTTCATATTAGCCGCGCCTGTATCAAAAGAAGTTGTTGTGTTTTGCCTATTTATAGAAAACATATCACCGTTGGTATAAGGCGTTCCCATATACCAACTAACATCAAGCTCTTCATTGTATGTAAAATAACCTTGACCTCTATAGCCAGGAGAATCTGTTGTTGAACTTTGAGCGACAAAAGCACCTTGCACTAAATTAGCTCCTGTACTTATAGATCTAATAAAACCTCCAACTACGTCCAGTTTTTGACCAGGATTAGTCGTCCCGATCCCGACGTTGCCTTGAAAAATAGACCTATTATTACCACCATCTAGCGATAAAAGAGTAGTTCTCCCTGTAGCAGTTGTATTACAAACTTTAAATTCAATTTTACATTGGGAAGCTCCACTTCCTGTCTGGGATGATATATGATTCTCATAATTTCCATTAGCTTGGTCTGAACGACCGAGTTTTATAGAAGGCGATAATGTGGCGCTTGCATTTGCTTTAATTTTAAGGGCGCCACCTGATACCTCTAATTTATCCTCTGGTTCAGTCGTCCCGATCCCGACGTTGCCTGCAAAATAACCATTACCATTAACGGATAGTTTCATACTTGACAAAGGAGTAGAGCCTGGGCTGGTAAATCCTATACCGACGTTACCGTTTGAAGATATACGCATTTTCTCGGTTTCACTATCTTTTAGATAGGTGTTATGCATTGTATAAAATGCTAATGCGGGTTGTAAAAAGCTTGGATTGTTACCTTCATATATTGTAGCTATTTTTGTAGAATAACTACCGTCTACACCTATACCTATTCTTATAGCTGCTCCTTTATTCTGAGCTGTAGTTCCCGTTACGGAATTATAAACTCCAAGAACATCATAAAGGCTTTCGTTTATTCCTGCAAAAAGGCTAAGTCTTTGAAGTGGAGCATCCGTCCCGATCCCTACGTTGCCACTGTCAACTAAAGACATAACAGTATTTGTTGCATCAGAATCATCAACAGTTTTTGATGTTGTTTTGAAATCTACTCTAGTCCTTGGAAGATTACTTCCTGGGTCTGCATAATAAGATAATCCTATAGCAAACGTTGAACCTTTATTGTCCGCTGTAACAGCTCTATGAAGCCTCAACATATCTACAGTTGCACTGTCAGTTCTGGAGGTAGCTGCTACACCGTATATATCTAACGTAGAATTATTGCTTAATGTGCCACTTGAAGCTTTAGGTCCGTCTGCTACCACCAGCCTAACATTAGGATTAGTATTTCCTATACCAACGTTGCCGTCATATCTAATACGCATCAACTCACTTCCAGATTCTTGAAATATATGTGAGCTATTACCGTTATTATTGCTATCTACGTTATAAGTTATATCACCTAGTGATTTTAAAATAAGGTTACTGGTACTTACTCCGTTTAATTGTCCTATACCAAAGTCTATAGAATCAACACTAGAAAGCGTACCTGAATTCATATTTATATTAGCACTTGCATCCATTGTCCCACCAGCTAGTGGTAAGTAATCACCAATAGGTATTGCTCCAGCCGCCGCATCTGCATAAGCAGTTGTTGCTATTAATGTAGAGTTATTACCAGCTGTTTGTGTTACACCTGTAGTTGCTGTGTTTATAGTGCCTTTGTGGTCTCCATCAAAAATAGGTGCTGAAACAGTTCCTGCGTAACTAATATTTACTATGTTCGTACCATTAAACTGAAAAGAAAAAGGTGTGTCAGTAACATCATCTCCCCAGTTTATTACTGGTCTAAAATGCCCAGCAGCATAAGGTATAATACCAAAAAATGCTCCATCAGAGTTTGCTTGGTATTGTGTACCATAACCACCTGCTATTGTTGAGGTTGGAAAAGATTGACCATTTGGCAAGTCATCTGTTTTACCTGTAAATATTCTTGTATCCCAACCAGGCCCTGAAGCGTGGTCATCATACATCATATCTATTTTAGGAGTTTCTCCATCTGCTCCTAAAAATAAATGACCATCACCGTTTACTGTAAGTAAATCAGCAGCCGTAACTGTTCCTGCAAAAGTTGCCGTGTTGTCACCATCTAATCTTAAAGCAGCCGAGTTACTGGTTCCGTCGTAAGTTTTAAATGTTAAACTATAATTGTTAGTTTCTCCTTCTATTATTTCTGCATCTCCATTACCCCAAGTAATAGCAGAACTAGAACTTAAGTCTAACCCAGCCCACTGCTTATTACTTAAACCTAAGCTAGCTGATGCATTTGTAGCGGGGTAAACAGCTCCACCAGCTATAATATTACCTCCAAAAGTTGCAGATTTATCATCACTTATTGTTAAAGCTGTTGTGTAAGCATTAACCGTTGAACCACTTGAACCAACCGGAGCTACTCTAAATATAATATCTCCACCAGCGCCTGTACCTTTACCTGCACCACCTGCTAAATATAAATGACCACCAGCTATATTATTTGTTGTTCCAGCTGTAGGTGAGCCTGCATATAAAAGAGTAGTGTAACCAACTACGTTATGTGCGGAGCTAGAAACTCCAATATCTACATTAGCATCAGATGTAATATTATTATATGCTGTACCTGTTAATTGTAAAGAAGCTCCACCAACTTCAAGGTTACCCGCAAAAGTTGCGTTACCACTTGATGTGATTTTAGCGTATTGCCCGCTTCCTCCTATTTGAAACTCACCATCAGTTCTTAATATACCAGTTCCACAATATATACCACTTCCAAAATCATTATCTTCATTTATTCTTAGCCATCCATCACTGTACCTAAACATTTCTTTTCCGTCACCTTCAATAAACGCGCCATTAAAATATTGGTTACCGTCAACTGTAAGACTGCCTGCAAAAGTTGCAGCTCCAGCCGGTGTTATACCCCAGCTTGTTCCAGTTATTGTACTACCTCTAAAAAGAACATTATCACCAGTTGTGTTTCCTAAATACATATTTGTTGCGTAATTGTAATAATTACCAACGCTACTTTGTATATAAAAGTCACCAGACCTAAAAGCAGTACGCCCTGCTGTATCACTATAGAAATAACCATCTGTTCCATCGCCTACCCTCATTCTAGGAGCAGTTAAATAAGTTCCATCGTATGTGAAATTATTATTAAATGATACGTTTGATGTGCTACTCCAAAAAGTTACTTTACCTGCAGATCCTGCGCCTGCCAAACTAGAACTATTATCCACTTTTTGCCAAGCATCTGTACCTGCTCCATTGTCTACGTATATAGCCCAATCACCAACTTCCCAGTCAGTAATACCTGATAGGTTTGTTGAACCCGCTACACTAACAATCCAAAACTTTCCATTATCTTGTGTTGTTCCAGCAAGAGTTGGTGTGTCTGTAGATGCATTCCAGTTTCCTTCAAAAGCTAACCCTGAAGGTATGTTTCCTATTTCTGTGTCTACATAATTTTTAGTAGCCGCGTCTTGTGCGCTTGATGGATCTACAAGATTTGTTATTCGAGCAGTTGAATTAAGATTTAACTGCGTAGCATTTGTTAGTTTTAGTATACTATCTGTTGCATCATCTACAGCATTTAGATACATAGTCGCTGTACCAGTAAATACAATACCTTCACCTGGATCAGATATAACAAGCTGATTTACTCCACGTATATCATAATTAGAGCCATTTATACCACCATTAGCTAATGTTAAACCGTCAATACCACCATCAGCACCTATTTTACCGCTAAAACTTTTAACACCAGCAATACTTTGTGCAGTAGCTGTGTTGACGTAATAACTTCCTTGTTGACCATCTAGTAAATCTGCATCTAATCCTGAACCGGCTCCATCGTTACCAGAATTCCATATTTCATCCCAATCATACCAAGTTGACCCACTGTCATTCATTCCTCTTACATACATCCCAGCACCGGTTCTTTCATGTGCTATTTGTAATCCAAAAGTTTGACTTTGTTTGTTACCGCCAACTACAATCATAGTTCCATAAGTTAGTGGAGGCGAATTTGTAGATCCACTAGAGGTGTTATATAAATTATAAAATCCACTTCTTGATATGTTATCAAAGTTTTGAGCTCCAGATAATAATATAGAATCACTTTTGAATCCAGCATCAAAAAGTATTTCCCCGGTTGAAGTATCTGCTGCATCGCTTCTTAAAAAACTAGTAGCTTGTAAACCATCTAGTAAATCCGCGTCTAAGCCTGAGCCAGCACCGTCATTGCTTTCGTTCCATACTTTATATTTATTAGCCCCCATTGACCAACCACCTACAGATAGTTGATTGTTGTCTGCATCTATACCAAAATAAAAAGCAAAATCATTTCCAGCGTGAAACGTCATAAAAGCATCATTCCCAGAACCGGTATTATAAATTTCTATACCACCTTGACTTCCAGCTGATGTAGCAATTGTGTCCCAATTGTTTGTTGCATTTGCGCTAAATACAATTCTTTGTGAGGCAGTGTCAGTAGCATCATTTCTTAAAAATGAACCAGAGTTTAAGCCATCAAGTAGATCGGCGTTCATGTTAGTCACCAAATTGGTGTTAGCCATTGTGCCACCAACAAGTGGTAAGAAAACTCCTGCACCTGGAGTAAGCCCGTCTACATAACCTTTTGTTGTTAAAGTAGTTGATGCGTCAGAAGTTGTTGTTGCGGCAGAAAATCCTTTTCCTACAAAAGTTGCGTTACCATTTTGGTCAAAACTTTGTTTACTTGATCCATTAAAATCAAAACTAAATATATCTGCACTTGCTTCGGTATGAAATAAACCATAAGTTGTAGCTCCATTTAAAACAATCATTGGCATTTTAGATGCGCTAGCATAAGGAATTCTTACTGCGCCTCCAGCGTAAACATAACTTGGTGTTGAAATAAAACCAGAAATATTTGTGTTACCCGCAGCGGTTATTGAGAATTTACTAGTTCCACTTGTTGAGCCTGGTTGTGCGCCAGTTCTTATATAAAAAGTTCCATTACCATTAAGTAAAGCAACACCTTCAGAAACAGTATCTGTACTAAAAAATAGTCTACCACTATTGGAAGTAGCTGATGTATCTTCACTTATGTCTATACCATTAGCACCACTTGATGATACCTGTAATCTTGTAGTTGGTAATGAGTTTAAACCAATATTAACATTGTTATCAAAATATCTATTACCTGGCGCATCTACTCTAACTGCTTTCCATCCAGAAATATAACATGCTCTCGTTCCTGATGAGTTTGTATAATTAAATAAAGCTTGAGGTGTCCAGTATTTAGTAGCTAATTCAAATTTACCAGTTTGGCTTGAATCAAAACCGCCTATATAACCAGATACTTTAGTCCAGCTTGTTCCAGGGTTTGTATTAGACATTACCCAATAACCAAAAGAACCCGGGTTTCCACCAGTACTTGTAAAGGTTGCGTTAAATTCGTTACTACCCATGTAGTGAGTATTTGTCCCTACATTTTTAATATAACATTCCATGTAGTAAACACCATCGTTATCTACTGGAATATATGGAAAACCAGAACCATACACGCCGCCTACGCTTACACCTCCATTTATATAGATAGCGTAACCGCCTGGAGCATCTTGAGCTATAGAGTTTGTGGACCAAGATACATTGTTGTTATTGAATAATTCTTTTAATTGCTTATCTGTCCACGTAGGATCTATTTCCCATATTGTTTCACCTGGAGTATAATGTCCTGGTGAATATTTTTGGCCTGTAGCTACTCTTGCATTAGAAACAAGCAATGTTCTTGTATCAAGCATATCGTTTGTAGCATCCCACAAAAACGCTTCATCTGAAGCTATGTTACTTCCAGTTGTCCAATAAGCTACTCTACCAGCAGAACCACCACCAGTAACATTACCGCTTCCTGTTCCTGCGCCTATATCACTTCTTAATTGAGCACCAGTTCTATATTTAATTACACTACCATCTGACACTAAAAATCTATCTGTATCAGTTGTTGCATTTGTAATTGAACCTACAGATAAGGTTCCAGCAAAAGAAGCTGCTGTATTACTTGTTAAAGTTAAATTACCAATTGAACCACTACCCCCTAAATTTAAATTTCCTTGATCATCAGTTACGCCGCCTCTAAGTCTTGCTAAACCATTTGAATACATACCTTGTGATGCGGCTACATAAAAATAATTTTGAGTTACAACTACCTCTCCTGTACCTTGAATGTATAACTGGTTAGTTCCCGCTAAGTTATTTACTCGAAGACTATTATCACTACTGGCATTTCCAGGACCTGTTATAAGATTTTGTGTAGACGATTGTGTAAATCTTGAAGTGCCTAAAGAAGTTGTACCAGTCCATAAAGGCAATGCATTAACCGTACCTGCTCCTGAAAGTGTAGAAGTGTTATCTACTTTTTGCCAACCATCTGTTCCAGCACCTGTAGCTACATATATAGCCCAATCCCCAACTTTCCAGTCAGTAATCCCGCTTAGATTTGTTGAACCAGCAACAGATACAATCCAAAATTGACCATTGTCAGGAGATGCTCCAGATAAATCCGGTGAATCTGTATTAGCGTTCCAGTTTCCTTCAAATGCCAAGCCTGAAGGTATTGTACCAATAGCTGTATTTATAGCTGTTTGTATTTGAGCGCCTGTAGCTAATTCTGCAGAAGAAGAACTTACTGCGGCTGTATTAGCCGCTACCTCAGGATTAGCCGTAGTGCCTCCTATAGTAATTGTATTTGAATTACCTGTTCCAACACTTTGAACCACGCCAGCTGTAAAAGTACTTGAAACAGTACCTCCGTCTTGCTGGGTTAATGTTATTGTTTTTGTTGTTGTTCCTGTAATAGAAACTGCAGTAACCATATTATTATATGCAGTGTTCCAGTTTGATATATTAGTAGTACTAAAATCTTGTGTACTATATATTTGATACCACGTTAACCAACCTGACCCGTTTCTTCTTCTATGCCATAACTTACCTGTATTAGTAGTCATAGCTATTTGAGCCATGTAGTTACCACTATGTGTATTAAAACTTAATAAGCCATTTCCGTTATGTAGCCCTGCGCTTGGCGTGTTACTGGAACCAGAATCAAAAGTAGTATAAGCCCAGCCTCCTTCTGTGGTCCAACTTCTACTGTTTAAGTCTGTACTAGATCTATGTCCTAGAAACTGTGGTAGTATTGAGCTACCTCCTGATTTAAAATTTAGTAACTCATCTTGCATTACTATATCACCTAGCATCGTACCACCAGCAAGAGGTAAGTAAACTCCTGCACCACCATCGTGAGCATCAACATAAGCTTTATTAGCGGCATCTGTTGGATCACTTATTGTATCAACACCTTGTATTCTACCAGTACCTCCTAATGTAATATCACCACCCGATACTGTTACATCCCCTGCAAAAGTTGCGTTACCTCCAGCTGCAATATCGAATTTAGGGCTCCAACCAGGCGTGCCAATAGTTCCTCCATTTGATGTATAAATTTTTAAACCACCACCTGCGATACCTTCTATTAACGCGCTGGCTTGTGGATCAGTTGCTGTGCCAGCGAAAGCTAAAGCGGGTGTACCTGTTCCTTTTTTAAGTGTTAAAGTATTGCCACCACCTTCAAATGTACCTGTACCTGCAAAAGTTGCGTTACCAGTGGTAGTTAACGTTCCTTGTACTTGTGTGTTTTGTTGCAAATCAATTAAAGTAGTTGCAACTAACTTAAGCGTGTTACCTTCAGCTCTTATAGAACCACCTGGCCAAACAACACCTTTATTACTTGATAAATTTATTGTACCTGCAAAAGTTGCGTTACCAGAAGTGTTAATATGAACTTGTCCTGTTGTTGTTGAATATCCGTTTGGTCTTAAATATACATTTCCATTTCCAGTTGCTGATAAAGTTGCATTTGTGTCGCTAGACTGGAAATGAGTGTCAGCCATGACACGCCCTGCAAAAGTTGCGTTTAATCCTGATAAAGTTAAAGCTGTATCTACAGAACTTCCTGTAGAAAATACTAAATCTGTTGAATTTGAGTGTGATATTCTTGATACTTCTGTTCCTGAGTGTTTAAATATAATTGCCTCTGTACTTCCTGAAGCACCGTCAAGTTGTAATAAAGCATTCCCAGTTGTATCTATTTTAATCCCACTTGCACTTGTAGTTGTTATTGAGCCTGAAAAAGTTCCGTCACCGGCAACTTGTATACCTGTGTTTAAAGTTGTTAATTTAGTAGTTCCAGCATATTTTAATGAAACAGCTGTACTCCCTACCCCTACATTAGCTACTCCTCCTGCTACTAATGAGACATTGTCAGCTGAGGTTCTAAGCATGCCAGTGTTAATGTCATCGAAAAACGCATAATCAGCTTTAGCTACATTACCACCAGACTTTACAATAACTCTACCTATTTTAGATCCATCACCAACAACAACATGTGTTTGATTTTCTGCTACAAAATGCCATGAAGCACCACCACCTTGTGATTGACTATCAGAATGTTTATAAGTTAAATCACCAGGTTGGCTACCACCAGATGTATCTATAAACCTAATAGCTACACCACCACCGTTTGTTGTATTGTGTATAGTTAATAACGGATCGGTAGTTGGCTTGGTTATAGTTAAAGAACCAGTAGATGAAATGTTATTTAATAAATTAATAGCCATATACTATATTAGATTTAATTATTACTATCCTACATATGTAAGAAGAGCTTCATAAGCACTATCTGATACTGTTCCCGTAAACTTAACTGTAAGTACAGATCCTGATCTTGTTACATCTGCAAATACAGTTGTCCCGCCAGAACTCATTATTTCAACCTTAACATCTAAAGCACTTGCTCCAGTAAAAGAACTAGTTACGTTATAAGTAAAAGTTGTAATTCCACCAGAAGTTGAACCACCTGTTAGCGCAACTCTATCACCAAGCGCCATTATAGGATTGTCAGTACTTGTTATTGTAAGCGTGTCACCAGCTACTGCAGTAGTTATTCTACCAGCACCAACAACTGTTAAAGTATCGTTGTTATTGTCTGCAACCGCTGTACCTGAATCAGATGCAACGTTTTTAAATATGTTTTGAGAAGAACCTTTGTCTGTATTTGTTAAAACAGCTTGGCCCGTTGATATGTTTGAAGTTATACCACTTCCAGTTGGGTTTATAAACATTAACCCAGGTGTCGAGTTAGTTGCGAGATCTGTATCAGATTGTACAACTATAAAATCTGCTTCAGTAGCGTTACCTGCTGTTTTAGCAGTTTGACATATAACTGAATCTCCAGGAGTTAAAGGTGTTGCTGTGTTTCCAAAGAAATTACCAGCAGTGGTTACTACATAGTAATCACCTACTAATATAGCAACATCTACATATAAATCGCCAGTAAGCGGGGAATCTAAATCCCCAGTGTTAGCATTGAAACCACCTTTAAATTCTAGTAAACCGGTAACAGCAGTTTGTACAAAAGATGTTGTAGCTATTTTATCTGTACTATCTCCAGATGGAGGAGTTTGTACATAACCATAACCACTACTATCCCTAGCTACAAGTCTAGAAGCTGTCTTAGCTTCAGTTCCTAAAGCGTTAACCGTAGGCGTTGCTGTATTAGGATCGTCTATAGATATATAAGTTCCAGCGTCAATACCAGTAACATCTCCTTGAGGTGCTAAAGCTATTAAACTAGATATAGCTATTTCTTTTACTGTTGTATCTGAAGCGTCTTCGTATAATATTTTATCTACAGTAGCTATATTACCACCGTTAGGCGCTGAATCAATAATGTTATTTGATCCAATATAATCAATAGCTACATCGTTAGTGTTAATCTGTATACCAGCACCCGCTCCAATGTTAAATGTTATTTCTTCATCAGCTGCTTGATTAAGTGTAAACGCGCCGCCTGCGTTTATTAAACCACTACCACCTGTTAAAGTTATAGTTGCATCGCTAATTACCGGAGCCGCTCCACTTGAAGCTGCTGTTATTCTACCATATGCATCTACTGTAAGAGAAGTACGTGTGTAAGATCCAGCCGTTACACCTGTTGTAGGTAAATTAAAACTTGCGCTTTGACCAGAGTTGGTTACATCAATAGTACTATTACCACTAGTTAAGATTACAGTATCACCTGAGCCAACGGTTGCTTTTGCACCACTTCCGCTATCTGTTTGTAAAGACCATGTGTACGTTCCTGGTATGGAAGCTACAGTTGCCCATTTGTTTGATTTAGTTAAATATCTTTCTGCAGCAGCAGCTGTTCCATCAACAGCACTTAAGTCAGGTGCGAATACAGGATCTGAAGCTGTTCCAGAAGAGTTAACGTTTATATAAGTTCCATTGTTTAATGTAAGAGTTTCAACGCCACCACCAACTGCTGAATAAACTGCAGACGTTGCACTAGCTGTTGTACAGACTTTTATTTCACCAGACGCGGTGTTAAATATTAATTGCCCCAACACACCACTTGCTGGATCCGTTCCTAGGTTTTGTATTGCTGCCCTGTTTAATTGATTCGAATTAAGATCAACCGTATTTAAAAAATTAATTGCCATTTTTTGTTAGTTTAAGTATGCTTTACCGGCAAAACCTGCCGAAAATGTTAGTGTTACGTTATTGTTATCTATATAAGTGTATTGACCAGTCACTACCGTGTCAGCTGTATCGATTACTGTTATAGAAGGAAAATTATTTAAGTTATGCTGTATATTCCAAGTAGTAGCAGGTACACCTTGCGTATACTCAAATGTTGGTGCGCCTTGCGAAGATAATGTAAATACAGCAAAGTCATAAAACTTATCTACATCAAAACTACCATTACCTGTTAAAGATGTTAATGTAAGAGTATAAACATCTGGTGTTTTCTGAACATAAGAATCTATAGTAAAATGACCGAAGTTATTAATATCATTTTGCTCACTTATAAGTATGTTGTTACCTACTAAATAAGTTATAAAAGCTACAGTGTTAGCGCTACTTACATCTAATGTAGATAAATCCATTGTTGTTGCTGCAGATATTAAGCTACCATCCGCAGGTCCTACAAAATCTCCGCTATTAGGCGCAGCTAGATCTACTAGCTTAAATATCATTTGGGCAGATATAGATATCTTACCCTTTATGTTTAGGTATTTAGCAACAGCTGCAGCTGTAAACTGCTTTGTTTGTCTGTTACTAGCTTCAGTACCTATCCAGGCATCATTGTCAGTAACGTTTGCATCAAATACATACGAACTTATTCTTGCCATTGTTTATGAGTATATTCTAATTTCTACTGTTGTTGTTGCTGATATTACGTCGGATACTGCATTGTCGCTTGAAT